>Ga0316226_1000839_pt1 | contig 37699 bp, 25 predicted proteins | sample TBH18017metaG_FD_206009 | JGI IMG/M metagenome (GOLD analysis project Ga0316226, IMG submission 206009) | Freshwater microbial communities from Trout Bog Lake, Wisconsin, USA - TBH18017 | ecosystem: Environmental > Aquatic > Freshwater > Lake > Hypolimnion/Profundal zone | place: USA: Wisconsin...
TGTAGTTTTGTTGCTGCTGATTTTGGGCTGAAAACGGGGGTGACACAGGCCGTGTCAGACGGCAGACACGGGTTGTAATCCCAAAAACCGCGACAAGATTTCTACATGCGTTCGCCCTGCCCAAATCCAACGTCTATCTATTTTTTTATTGACGCACCGGCTAATTTCAGCTAAAAAAGCAAATCGTTCATTCAAAGCGGCGTATCTTGAAAACAAACGGAGCTTGGACGCTCAAGTGCAGCGTCTGCAGACCAAGGCCCACAAAACTAACTCGCCGAAAGGAATATCCCATGGCAAAACCCAACTACCCGGCCATCCTCACCGACGCCACCTGGCAAAAAGAAAAAGGTAAAATTGCCAAGCTGGCCGGTGAAACCGGACTTGGGGCGGCGTTAGACGCCTGCCAAAAAGCTTACGCCGCCATTGACGAGATCCAATTCTCTCCCAAGATGAGCTATCCCGACATCCCGGCCATCGAGAAGGATTGGCAAGCCGCCAAAACCGAAGGCGCCAAGTTCGAAGGCGTCCGCAAGCTGCTCTTCAAGGCTCGCGACGTGGCCAACACCACCGCCGCCAAATACAAAGCCAACAAACTGATTCCCAGTTCCTCCACCGAATACGCCGTCAAAGTGGGCAAGGAATGCGAGAACTTCGCCCTCACCTTAAAAAGCTATGGGGACGTTGTTTTCAAGGCTTTCGAGCAAAAGAAAGTCGATTGGGCCCACAATCAGGAAATCTTGGACCAAGTGCTGAAGAGCGCTGTCCCCAAGTGCCGCACCGGCTTTGCCGAGGTCAAAAAGAGCCCTGATTCCAAGACCTACAGCGACAAGTGCTGGCAGGCCGTACGCGGGCTGGGAGCCCAGGTGGCTATTCGATCCTCTCTTAAAGCTTTTCAGCCGGAAATGAAAATTCTGTCCTCAATTCAACCCCCCGCCCTCACAGACAAGACCGCCGTCCTTGCCCACATCACCAAACTCGAGGTGCTCATCAACAAGATCGACGCCGTCATCGGCAAATGAGTCCTGACCAGGGGCGTACGATGATTCTCTAGTTCGGGACGCCATTGCGTCCCGACGTTCTGGCCCCTACGGAGCCACCATGCTTGTGTTGATCGCTGATTCATTCGAAAAATCCGGTTTAGATGCCTTGGCGACCCTGGGATGCCAGGTGGAATACCAACCCAAGCTTAAGGACCAGGTCATGGTCGAAGCCTTGGGAAGGCTGCGGCCGGATGTGCTGGTGGTGCGCAGCACCCAGGTGACCGAGGCCATGCTCGATGCCGGGCCATTGAAGCTGGTGGTGCGAGCCGGTGCTGGGCACAACACCATCGACGTGGCGGCGGCCTCCAAACGCGGTATCTTCGTCGCCAACTGCCCGGGTAAGAACTCCATCGCCGTAGCGGAACTGGCCCTCGGGTTGATCATGGCCCTGGATCGACGCATCCCCGAAAACGTGTTCGCCTTGCGGGGCGGGCAATGGAATAAGAGCGAGTTCTCCAAGGCCAGGGGTTTATTCGGGCGCACGCTGGGACTGATAGGGGTGGGCCAGATCGGCGCGGAAATGATTCCGCGCGCCGCCGGGCTGGGCATGCGGGTGGTGGCCTGGAGCCGCAGCCTCACCCCGGCGCGGGCCGCCGGGTTGGGCATCGAGGCCATGAAGACGCCGCTGGATGTCGCCGCCGTCAGCGACGTTGTTTCCGTGCATCTGGCTCTGAACAAGGAAACCCGCGGCCTGATCGGCGTCGACTTTTTCAATGCCCTGCGGCCAGGAGCGTTTTTCGTCAATACTTCGCGCGGCGAGGTGGTTGATGAGGCCGCGCTGCTGAGCGCCATCACTCAGCGCGGCATCCGGGCCGGGCTGGATGTGTATGCCAACGAGCCCACCGGTGGAACCGGCGAATTCAAGAGCGCCGTCGCCGCCTCCGCTGGAGTTTATGGAACCCACCACATCGGAGCATCGACCGAGCAGGCTCAGGAAGCCATCGCCGCCGAAACCGTGCGTATCATCGCCGCATTCAAGGAGACCGGCAGCGCCCCCAACGCCGTCAACATCGCCAAGCGCACTCCGGCGACCTGCGTCTTGATCGTTCGCCACCGCGACCACCCCGGCGTGCTGGCCCGGGTCCTGGATGCCATCAGCGCTGCCCGCATCAACGTCCAGGAGATGGCCAACGTCATCCTCGATGGCGCAGAAGCGGCTGTGGCCCAAATCCACCTGGAGACCTCCCCGCCGCCTGAGCTTCTGGCGGATCTTCGCGCTGGCGTCCCCGACATCCTGGACCTGAGCATCGTCGCCCTGAAGGGCTGACCGCCAAGCCATCTTCGTGGCTCATGGCAACGACTTCCTCAGGACAAACAGGATGAAATTGGGTACGCGCAATTCATCGTCAAGTTCGGGGTAACGGACCAGAGCCTGGAGGTCAACGGTCGGCTCCACGATCCGTTCGATGGCGAAGCCGGTATCTATATAGGCACTGGTATAAGTCGCCAGAGTGCGATGAAAGTTGGTAAAGTCCGCGCGCATCATGGTCCAATGGCGCGGACCCTCATTGAAGTATTGGTCCAGGATGACGTGCTGTTTGCCGCCATCGGCGCCCTTGTGCCACCCTCCGACGGCGGAGCGCATGGGATGAAGATTGGCGATGATGAATCGGCCCCCGGGCTTGAGCACCCGAAAAACATGGGTGTTGTTGGCTTGGAAATCTGCCAGATCACACTGATTCAGGTAAGAGATAGCCAAATCGAAGGTCGCTTCCGCTAGGAAGGATAGATCCTGTACATCGGCGACCTGGTATCGATCCACGCCCAGTTTGCACTCGTTAGCCGCTTCGACCATGAGATCGCACAGGTCCAGCCCCAGGACATTCTGGGCGCCCGCCTTGGCCAGTATTCTGCAGAAACGTCCTTCGCCGCAGCCGCAATCCAGGATCGTCAACCCACGCACGTCGCCGCAGGCATCGAGTACCGCCGGATCGAGCAATCCCTGGCGATTGGCATTACTGCCCTCGCGAACCTCTTTGATCCACGCCGGGGCGAGCCTGGCCCATTCTTCTTTGCGATTATCTTGGCTCATTGGCTGTCCTCTACCAGCTGTTGCTTGTCCATGACGAAGTTGGTCATGGACACGCCACGGCAGTTGATCGTCTGTTCCCGAACTACCGAAAAACCGCGGGCCGCGAAGAATGGACGTGCTGTGATGCTGACCTCGGCAAAGAGCTTCGTTAGACCCAGAGACCCGGCCGCCTGTTCGATACGCGCCAGTATGGCGGACCCCACTCCGCACCGCTGATAAGCTTGGTGGCAGTAGAAATAGTCGACATGCCCACTGGGCTCCAACTCGCCGAAGCCTGCGATGGTGCCATTGTCGTCGGCTACAAAGGTGGCCCGTGTTGGGAGCCTCTGCGCTACCCAAGCGTCGGCATCAGGAACCGCGGGAGCCCAGGCGTCAATTTGCTCTGCCGTGTAATCACGCGTGTTGACCGTGTGGATCGTCTCGAAAAATACCCGCACGATCTGTGGCACGTCGCTCGGAACCGCTTCGCGGATCACCATATCTCTGCTCCTCACATCTGCCCGGGCAATTGTCAAGAAGTTCTCCCTATCTGCCTTGGTGAAACGGCCATTGCCCTCGGCGAGGTTGGTGGCAATGGACAGAACCGCACGATTGAGTTGATCAACGAGAAAATAGAAGCCGCGAGGGAAGGTCTCGGTGGCACCGGCCACCCGATCCGCCAGATCAACGGCTTTTGGGTAAACTTGGAGGTTCTCGAACATGAAGGCCATGGAGCCAGTTTCAGTTCGCGATCAGGAGAACAGGAGATCAGGAGACCGCAGTGGAGCAGGCGACTTGTTCGTTCTGCGATCTCCCGCCTTTCTACTGCTCTACTGTTCCATTACTCCACTGCTCTATTTTTCGGCCGGAGGCCGAAAAATCGGGGTGACAGGTGTTGTGGTTAGTCCACTACGGGAGGCGTTGGCATTTCCATTCACCTGGGCCGGGGGCGCGGTACGAGAGGTGGTCTGACTGGTGGCGGCTGCCGACACGGGGTTTACCCGTCAGAAGGCGGTGCAGTTCACCTGGGGGCGGGCCGGGGTCGTCGAGGCGGCGTAGCGCCTCAATATTTGGTGCACCAGAAAGTGCATGCACCACCCCGCCAGTCTATTCAAGATCAAAGAGGGACTGGTTTGCGGAGCGTCTGTTATCATCTGGCCTATACATCTCAGCGACGAGTCGTTCGAAATCCTCGATGGCATTTTCGTGGTGCTTGAGGAACCAACGTTTGTGGTCCTCCAAGTACTTCCGACGGTATTCCTCATTCCGCAAGTCCAAGGGGACCCGTTCCATCCTCATGTCAATACTATCAAACCCGGTGAAGGGCTTCTCGAGCCTTCCCCGCATCATTTCTATGTATTCCGGGTTCAGCTCAATGCCGAGGCATCGCCGTTCCAGTTGTTGGCACACCCGAAGCGTTGTCCCGCTACCCGCAAACGGATCGACAACCAGGTCTCCAGGCTTGCTCGAAGCCAGCACCATCCTCTCAATCAGTCCCTCAGGCTTCTGTGTTGGATGGTCTTGCCTGTTGTCGTTGCAGTAATGAACGTGCGAGAAGAGCCACACATCGCCTGGGTTAGCTCCTCGCATGTTATTGCGGTCACGGTAGTACTTTTGCGGGATTCTCACATCATCTAGGTTGAACGTGTAGGACGCTGATTTGCCGTACATCAGGATGTCGTCATGGCGCGGTGAAAAACCCTTTGTCCGACCCATGCCCTGCGTGTAATGCCAGCAGATCCAGTTGATGAACTCCATCCCGAGCTGTCTGTCTAGTATCTCATATATGTATGAGATGAACCTGAACCCCATGAAAACGTAGACCGTTCCCGTTGGTTTCAGGATCCTATGGACCTCCGTCAACCAGCGCTTTGAGAAGTCGAGGTATTCCTCGAACGAACGAAGATCGTGATTGTTACCGTACTGTTTCCCTAGATTGTATGGTGGGTCCGCGATCACGAGATCCACGGATTCGTTTGCGATCTGCTTAAGCTCGACAAGGGCATCACCCTGTCTAATATCGAGGTTGCTCATCATTCCGTGATCCATCCGCCTTTCTTGGCCAGCGCCGTCCACTGCTCAAGCGACCGTCGGCTTGATCCGAGATATTTCCGGTCCAGCATCTGGCAGAACTCCCATGTGGTTCGCTTTTCGAGCGTCACATGGTGAATATCCCGCAACTGGATCTGACCACTACCTAAAGCCGGGTTATAGTTCAAGTCCTTGGACGAAAGATACTTAAGATCATATACATTGTACGACACCACCTCCATGACACCGTCCATCATGCATGACTGTTCGCTCTTCGTGCAGTAAACTTTGTGTTTCAAGGACAGGATCACGAACATATAGTCGGGATTCTGGAGATAAGCGGTGCGAATGCGGTCGAAAGAGGTGATGTTTGGACCCTTTCCGCTTGACTCGATGTCGGCGGCGGTCGCCTTCACATCGATTTCCGGGCTAATCATGGGCCCGCCATTTTGCAGCGGTTGGAACTGCAGCACGACATCCGCCATGTATAGACGTTCTTTGGCCTCGATGCTGACGAGCGTGTAGGGATTGTTGCGGTCGTCTGCCACGTTCTGGAATGTCTCGGCAGCCCACGCCTCCACAAAGGGTCCAGCCACCTTGTTGATGTTCTCCATCGGCAGGCCGAGTTTCAAATTCGTATTGATGACGATCCGGTTCTGTTTGCGGACGATGGCGTCCTTGATGATCGCCGCAATCTTCGTCAATGCGATCTCAGAGCGAGTGGCGTAGTCCTTGCTCTCCCGCGGTATGGCGAACTTCTGATCGTCGTAACCCATGCTGCCGTCTCCTTCCGCAGAACATTGTGCAACCATTGCCCGATCGGTGCCGCACCGACCCCGAACAACGGAGGGCTCGCGTGTGCATGCCGTTCGCGAATGCACCATGAATCCCGAACATTTATACAGCGCGATGATGCTGCTGAACAGCTGCCCCGTGTTCTCGAACAGCGACCGCAGGTGACTTTCATCACGGCCCAGCACCTCACACCGTGCCAATGATCGAGAAGAAGCTGTTGGCCAGGGGGGAGGACGCCGTGGCGATGGTGCGGTCGTCATGCCCGACGCAGAGGATGCCTTCGAGCATGCCCATGGCGCGTAGTTAAAGCGGCGGCGATGTTGATGCCCAGCGTCGGAGGTTCTACCGGTAGACATGAAATGCCGGTTCCGCCGGGAAATCACCATTTTCCGTGTTGGCCGAGCCCGCTTCCTTCGATGTGCAATATGAGCGGCCCCTTCAGGGCGGCAGGACCATCCGCAGGTTCTTCCGCCAGTTCGTCGCCGCGCCGGGTATGTAACCAGTAGGCAACCGCTCCCGTCGGGAAATCCGGCAACTTTTATGTTCGGGATCGCCCACGCCAACGAAAAGACAAAGATAGAGGGAGTTTTTTCCGCCAAATCACCGCCGCGCCGGGTAATTGACTAATAGGGCGGGACGCTGGCCTGCGAACGGCATAGGTAACTATGGGAGGACACAATCCGTGGCTTTGGCGCTCCGGCTGCAGAGGTAGGAATCAGACGGGTCGCGCCGGGTAATTGACTAATAGGGCGGGGCGCATGCCCGCGGGCGGCATAGGTAACTAATGTCAGGACATTAGCCGTGGCTTTCGCGCTCCGGCTGCTGATGTAGGAGATAGACGGGCCACGTCCGACAGTTTCGTCGGCAGGCGGGTAAGTAACTAAAGGCACCCTGGGGCGCGGATCGCCCCGGCAACAACACAAAGGAGACACGTATGGGTTTGCCAAGTTTCATCGGTTCGAGGGCGGATTGGGATGCGGAGCAGGAGCGCCAGCTTCGGGCGGAATTCCCGCGCGACGAAGAGGGCTTCTTCCAGGGCTGGGAGCGGCGCTACCCGACTACGGTCGCCGGGGCCATCGCCGAATTGCGGCATCGCGGGCTGAACGTCCATGAGGACAATTTCGCCCAGTACTGCAACCTGGACTCGCTGCAGCGGATCGGCCGCAATTACATCCTGTACGCCGACGACATCGACCGCCTGGCCGAGACGCTGGTCGAGGCCAACAAGATCAGCGGCCTAGCGCTGCGGCGGAAGAACTCAGGCATCACCTACGCCGAGGAACTCGAAGGCATGCGGCATGTCCTCGACACTCGTCGCCAGAAGGCGGCCGAGGCCGCGGGCGTCAGCTTCGAAGAGATGATCGCCGCCATCCGTATCGGCGGCATTCACGACCCGGCGGGCAAAACCATTGACGTGGAGGAGGCGAAGGCGTGGTTCGCCATGAACCGCAATAGCGCCGAGTTTCAACAGCAGATGCAGGAGGTGAGGTAATGAACACGACCTTGAATGATATCGTGCTCGCGGCGGAACGCGTCGAGATCGCGGCTGGCCGGGGCGGGAAGCAGCCTGCCGTGAACATCGTCGCCTATACCGGCGGCATCATGAATGTTGGCGCTTGGGGTGCCCTCGCGATCAATCTGGCGGGCCTGGACTGCGGCGGGCCGATCCCGCTGTTGGTCGACCACGATCCGGGGCTAGACAACGTGCTGGGCAAAGGCCAGGCCAGTGTGCAGGCGGGGCAACTGCACGTCGCCGGCAACATCGCTGGCTCGACAGCGGCCGCGAAAAAGGTGCTCGACCTGGCCCGTGACGAATTTCCGCTCCAAGCCAGCGTCGGCGTAGCGCCGGAGGAGACCACCCGCCTGGCTGCGGGCGAGAAGATCACACTCAACGGCCGCACGCTGGTCGCTCCGAAGGCGGGCCTGACGGTCGTGGCCAAGGGCAAGCTGCGGGAGGTGTCGGTCGTCACCCTGGGCTGCGACAGCAGCACCAGCGTGGCCATCGCCGCCAGCAAGGGCGCGGGCGACGGTGGCGATGATGATGTGCTGGCTGCCGAACGCACCCGCGTCACCGCGATCATGAAATTGACCGCACGGAACCCCGAGATCGCCGCCAGGGCGGTTTCCGAAGGCTGGGATGCGACCCGCACCGAACTGGAAGTGCTGCGGTCCTCGCGCCCAATGGCCCCCATGGCCGGGGGTTTCCGCCCCATGGCGACCACGGAGGTGATCGAGGCGGCTTTCGCCTTCCGCATGGGAATGGCGAAGGCGGCAGAAAAGCACTTCAAGCCCGACGTGCTCCAGCAGGCCCGTGACCTGGGCGTCGCGCATTGCCTGGACCTGTGCCGCATGGCGCTCACGCTCGACGGCCAGGAGATTCCGGTGGGCCGCGATGCAATGGTGAAGGCTGCGTTGTCCACGACGTCGCTGCCGATCGCGTTGGGCGATTTGGCACACAAGGCGCTGCTGGACGCCTACGCCGAGGCCCCGGCCTCCTGGCGGGCCTTCGCGGCGATTCGCTCGGTATCAGATTTCAAGACCAACACGGCAATCCGGCCATCGTTCGCCGGCACCTTGCAGGAGGTCGCCCCGGGCGGAGCCCTCAAGCATGGCACGGTCAAGGAATGGACCGCCAGCTACAAGATCGACACCTACGGCAAGCTGCTGGGTATCGACCGGCGGGATCTGATCAATGATGACCTGGGCATCTTTGGCGAGGCCTCGGCGGCGATGGGCCGGGGCGCGATGCGAAAGCTCAACGACTTGGTCTACGCGGTGCTGCTGGCCAACGCAGGTGGGTTCTTCGGTACCCCCAACGGGAACTACATCTCCGGCGCGGACTCCTGCCTAGGCATCGCGTCGCTGTCCAACGCCATCAAGGCGATGGTCAGCCAGCGAGACGACGACGGCAACGACCTGGACATCCAACCTGCGGTGCTCCTGGTGACGCCGGACCAGGAGCCCACGGCCCGGGCGCTCCTGGAGTCCGAGTACATCATGGCGCAGGTGAACCTGCCAATGGGCAATAGCCTGCGGAACGTGGTGCAACTTGCACGCGAGTCGCGATTGGCCAACACCGCGAAATTCGGCAACCTGGCCAGCAACGCGCACTGGTATCTGTTCGCCGCCCCGATGGCGGCGGCGATGGTGGTCGCGTTCCTGAACGGCCAGCAGTATCCGACCATCGAGTTCCAGGGGCTCGAGGCCGACATCGACACGCTGGCCGCGCACTGGCGCGTTTACCATGACTTCGGTGCTGCTCTGATCGACCCCAGAGCGGCCGTCCGGAGCAAGGGCACGGCATAGGGGTCTCCTGCTCGACGGGGCGGGAGGGGTTTTCCATTACCTTCCCGCCCCTGTCTTTTCACTCACCGACCATCCATTCATTGCCCCTGGCGGCAGGGAAATGCTGGCTCCGCGCCCGCGTGTCGAACTGGAGATGGTTATGCTCCTCACAGAAGAAGCGACCGAAAGCGTCGGCAACTTCACCTTCACCGTACGGGCAGCCGAGCCGACACCTGAATCCCAGGCGCGGTGGAACGAGCGCGTCAACGCCATGGCGAACCTGCTGCTGGCGTTGTGGGAGGAGCAGCAGGAGCAGCCGCAGCGTGATCAATTGGCAGCCATCGCGGCGAGGAACTGACATGGTCGCCGCCAGGGACATCGTGCGCGAGTACCAGGACGGTCCCGACCCGGTCGTGGATCGCGCAGTCGAACAGTCTTATCGCCATGCCTTCGTGGAAGAGGCCCGTCGCATCGTGCGTGAATGGGCATACCCGCCGGGGCCGCTGCCAGGGCCCAAGCCCGTGCCGATACGGAAGCTCCGTGCTCTGGCGGAGGAGGAGAAGGCGCACAAACAGCGCCAGCGCCTCCGCGAGCGTTATTCGGTGTACGGGCGTGGCGACGCCGGTCCCAAGACCTATCACCTCGGATATCGCCCCGGGCATGAAGTGCCCGCCGCTCGTCTGCGCGGCCGCCAACACGCGATGGCCTATCTGACCATTCTGGGCGATGACCTGGACATCTTCGACCCCAGGCTGCTGTGCCCATGGCTGCGGGCTGTGGAGATGTGGGCCGTAGCGCCGATCCGGCCGCGCGACATCAGTCCGCCGCCCCGGCCGCTGGAGGCGGTGCCGATGGAGGAACCAACAGTGCCAGTCAACGCTCCCGCCACACCGCTGCCGCAAGGAAACCTGGTCACGCCACCATTGCCACCGCCGCCACCACGGATCACGCTGACCCGTGCCGACCAGATCGAGATTCGTCCGCCGCATTGGTTGCTGCGCGGCATGCTCGAACGCGATACGTTCGCCCTGATCTTCGGAGATCCCGGGTGCGGCAAGAGCTTCCTGGCCATGGACTGGGCGTGCCGGATCGCCACGGGCACGCCCTGGCGCGGTCAGCCTGTCAAAGGAGGGCCGGTGGTCTACGTCGCGGGCGAAGGCCGACAAGGCTTCAGCAGGCGCACCCAGGCTTGGAGCGAGCATCACGGCATCAGCCTGGCCGGGGTGCCGCTGTACCAGGTCCCGGCGGTAGCGATCCCTGAGCCGATCGACCTTGCCGCCTTGTTCGCGGCCATCGACACCGGCGTTGCGGCCGTAGGGAGGCCCGTATTGATCGTGCTCGACACCTTGGCCCGCTGCTTCGGCGGCGGCGATGAGAACTCCACCCAAGACATGAGCAGGTTCGTCACGGCCTGCGACGCGATCCGGCAGCGCTACGGCTGCACGATCCTGGTCGTGCACCATGCCGGGCATGGCGACAAGAGCCGCGCCCGGGGTGCCATTGCGCTCAAGGCCTCCCTGGATGCCGAGTACCGGCTGGAGAACGAGAACGGCCTGCTGCTGACCGCCACGAAGATGAAGGACGCCGAAACACCCGCACCGCTGGCATTACAGCTGGTCACGGTAGACTTGCCGGACATGAAGGATGATTACGGCGAGACGGTGACATCGGCGGCGTTGGAAGTGCTCGATGCCGACACCGGCGCGATCGTGGCCAGGGCCAAGGCCATGTCCGGTCGCGGCAAGTGGCAGAAGACCGGCCTCAAGATCGCCAAGCGCCTCATCGGTGAAGGTGACGATGGCCTGGCCAGCGTTGCCGAGTGGCACCAGGCCTGTGAGGCCGCCGGTATGCGGCAATCTACCCGGTACAACGTGTTGGCCAGCCTGCATGACCAAGGCGCGATCAACGTGGATGGCGACATCTTGAGCAGCCCCTGAATGCCGCCCTCCAATTCCAATTCCAATTCCAATGTCCTTAAGGACATTGGAATTGGAATGGAAATTGGAATGTGGGCCTGAAATTGGAAACTGGAAACTGGAATTGGAAATTGGAATGCAGCTAACCCCTTCGAATATCGATGGTTGCATCACGGGCGGGCAAGACGAATTGGAATGTTGGAATCCGAAATTGGAATCGTGGCAACGTAGGCATGGTCTTCCCGGCATCGCCGCCTATCAACGGCCATGGAAACTGTCGGGCACGGGCCCTTTGGCGCGTGGCCAACGGGCCGCAACGACGGCGCGGTGGTACGTCGGGCCAACCTGACCGCCAAGAACGCGACGTGGGCCAACACAACGCCAAGGGCGGGCCAACGGGCGCAGGCAGGCACGGGCGTGGCGTGGTGGCGGAAGGCGACCGGCCAGGCCATAGGTACTACAAAAAAATCGTCGGCGGGCGACGGCCGCGGGAACAATCACCAATAGCGACTGAGTTTCTTTGTTGTACTTCTTTTTCGGATGCGCCAGGACGAACCCATTTTCGGCATGCAGATCAGCCACGTGCGGGCCATCCTCGGCTTCGCCTGCCGCGAAGTCCTGCGCACCGGCAGGCCCCTGGGCATTCGGCGCTACCGCGACATGGATGTGGTGATCGTCCCCCTGGCGGAATGGGAACGCCTGAAGGCGTTGGAGGCGGAGACGGTCGTGTGCAACGAGAAAGACCCCGGCGCTACGCCGGGGTCGGAAGACGGGAGGGAATCCGATGCTACCCGTTAAAGGCGAACAGGCCTCGGTCGGTCTTCTTGAACCGGCTGTCGCCATTCTTGCGGGCGATCTCCCGGATCATCGCGGCGTAGATGGTCGCGGCCGGGGTCTTGCCGCCGGACTTCCAATATCCCTTGGCGAAAATGGTCTCGGCTATCGCCTTGACGCGCATCGGTTCGCCGCTCTCCTTGAGGACACGGGCGGCGGCGTCCAGCCCGCCCATGGCCTTGTCGGCCTTCGTCGCTGGTGCGGCAATCGTCGCCGCCTTCGCCTTCGTGGCCTTGGCGGGCTTGGTCGCCTTGGCGTTCTTCGGGGCCTTTACGGTGGTGCTCTTCTTCGACATGGCAGGTCTCCTGCTACGAGTTCTGTTCGCCTGGACACGCGCCCTGGCGGCTCGCGGTGCGAGCATGCGTCAGTTACCTCAACGGGCGGGCAGATCAAGCTAAATCCTTCTGAAATAACGGTTTGCAGAAAAGAGGCCTTGATGCCGGGGCAAGCCGGAGGGAAGGTGGTGGCTACGGCGGCGGCGCGTGCCGCTGCAGACATGAAGGTGCCCCGGCGTGTTACAAGCACCCGGGGCGTGGTCAACCCTTTAGAGGAGGATTGACATGAGTCAGCTTACCCTTGCCCCTACCACGGCACAACGCACCGCTGCCGTGGCGTACCTGCGGCGGTCCACGGACCGGCAGGAGCAAAGCATCGGCGACCAGCGCAACGAGATCACCAGGTTCGCCAACGAGAACGGTTACCGCCTTGTCGGCGAATACATCGACGATGCCATCAGCGGCACCGAGGCCGAATCGCGCCCGGCCTTCCAGCGCATGATCGCCGATGCCAAGGCGGGCACATTCAAGGCCGTCATCGTGTGGAACAGCGATCGGTTTAGCCGTGGCGATGTCACCGAGACCGAGCACTATCGCTACCTGCTGCGGCGTGCCGGTGTGTCGCTGGCTTCGGTGACCGAAGGATATCTGAATCGCGAGGGCATCGATGCCGATGTCCTGCGAACGGTCAAGCAGTTCCAGAACCGCCAGTTCTCCATCAGCCTTTCGCAAAACGTGCTGCGTGGCCAGATCTCGTCGGTCCTCTCGGCTTCAGATCCGGGGCGGGCCGCACCCTATGGTTACGACCGCGATATACTCGCGCCGGATGGGGCGCTGCTGTTCCGCATTCGCTTCTGCACCGGCGGCCTGCGCGAGGTATACGATCAGAACGGAAAGCTGCAGGCCCGCCACGCCCGTGGCCAGGCGCTGTCCAAGCCCGGCAAAGACTGCAAGGCCCGCCTCGTGCTCTCGAGTCCGGAGCGTGTCCAGGTGGTCAAGGACATCTTCAAGATGTGCCTCGATGGCATCGGCTTCGGCTCCATCGCCGCCGATCTCAACGCCAAAGGCATTGCCGGTCCCAGCCGAGGGCTGTGGTCCTTCACCACCATCAAAGCCATCTTGGCAAACCCCACTTATCGCGGCGACCTGGTATGGAACCGGCGCACCGAGGCCAAGTTCTACCGCGTGCAGAACGGCCGGGCTCAGCAGCGTCAGCGCGAGGTCGGCGAAGCGCAGGTCGTGCTGACGCCCAAGGACCAATGGATCGTTCTGCCAGATGTGGTGCCCGCAATCGTGAGCAAGGCCGATTGGGAGAAGACCCAGCGCATGATGAAGAAGCGGCGGGACGCGATCGGTGGCGCTGGCCATCGCAACCGGCGCTGGCTCTTGACCGGCGTGCTGGTTTGTGGCGACTGCGGCCATAAGTTCTGGGGCGAGCCCCGGCACAAGGGTAGGAAGCCAGGGCGGGCGGAGGTCGTGACGAACTATTACTCGTGCGCCGGGCGGCGACGTCACGGCCCGAGCATCTGTTCTACGCCTTCGACGTTGCACGGCGAAGATCTCGAGACGTGGACGCTGCACAAGCTGCAGGAGATCATCGAACTGGATGGGAAGGCGGTGGAGGAGGCGATCAATCGATTTGTGGCCGGCGCCCGCGGCAATTCCACTAGCGCCGCCGAGAGGCAGCGGCTGGTCCGCGAGCTCAAGCAGGTGAACGACACGGTCTCCGCGCTGACGATGAACATCGACCCGGCGAACATGTCGTTGCTCAACGAGCGGTTAACGCAGTTGCGACTGCGAAAGGAGCGGTTGGAGGAGGAACTGCAGGCGGCAGGTCGAACAGCCGACGACCACGATGAGCAGGCATTGCGGGAATGGGCCAGAAAGAAGTCGGCGGGCCTTCAGGCGGCCCTCAACGGAACGCGCGACGACCACGCCCGCGACGCCATCGCCGCGTATGTGGACCGCATCACGGTATGGCCTTCGGAAAGGCGCGGCGAACTGGTCTTAAACCCCGCCGCGCACGCCCTTTGGAAACACAGCGACCGTCCTAGCGGACGGTCGCGGTTTAACCGAATCGGGGTGACAGGATTCGAACCTGCGACCTCTAGACCCCCAGTCTAGCGCTCTAAACCAAACTGAGCTACACCCCGGGCCGCGCAAGCGCGCCACGGAAGCAGAGAGTCTACGCGATTCTCCCAGCCTGAACAAGACCACAAGGGGCAAAAAGTCGGGCTGTGGCTATAAAGTTACGCCCATTTTATGCTTGCTGACCACTGTCGCTGCAGCCCTAGAATGTATCGTCCGACTTCTGCAGGTAGGTAAAGAAACATATCGCTTCCTCTCCATCGTGCATGCCGCGGAGGAAGAAGAGCTTGAAGAACCAAGCCAGATCCTGTTCGTTAGGCTGATCCGGCGGCGCCGCGGCCGGACCGACCAGTTCCGCCGGAGCGATGCCCATAATGTAATCCGTCAGATACGCGATATTCATTTCGTCCGCAGCCTGCGTGGAAAGCACAAACAACTGGTGCTGGCGGATCGGCTGGCGCAGATAGCGCTCGGCCATGGGCATCTTGATGGCATCCAGAGCCTCCAGATAGGCCAGCATCTGCGGGTCCTGTTTCCATTGGTGCGTGTGCCGCTCTTCCTCCCGGAAGACACCCAGGGCCGCATCGATGTGAGCCTGGGCCCGCTCGTAGAAGGTCTCCACCTGCTCGCCCTGAAGAAAGCGCACGATCGTCACCTCGCCAGGCCGCCGGCAGACGTGATAGTCGTTGGTGGAAATGCCCCGGGACTGGGGCATCCCCAGCAACCCGGCGGCGGCTTCGGCGGACTGGGCCGGCAAAACCGGGCTCTCCGGCGACCTGGATTTTTCCAGACGCCCTATGGTCTGCTGGATCTGACGGGCCAGACCCGCCTCCAAGCCAGCCACAACCTGGGCATCGAACTTGCGCCCACCCTCGAAAACCGCAAACAGCTCCGCGTGCATGCGAAACTCGTCGGCCTTCTCCTTCGCCCGATCCGCCGGACTCAGGTGCCGCTCCGCTGGTTGTTCTTCTGGTTCGTCAAACATAACGCGGCAATGATATCGTCACGCCGACAAATGTGCATCTGCGCCGGCTCGACAGTTTCCCTGTTCAAGGTGGGCCCAATTTCCAGGCTATGGACTAAGAATCTATCTCAGAACCCCATGACTCCGCGATGGGTCGGGAATGGCCCAGATGCGAGGCGGAGGGTCGAAGCGTATCTGACAGTGGACGATACGTTGAGGTCCGACAACCAAGCCGATGGGCCATTCCCGGCCCACCCTCCGGGCGAGGCATCTTGCGCCCGCACTCGTCGTCGTTCCTCCTCGCCGTATCTCTCCATTGATACGCCTCGTCGTCGCTCCTTGATTGCAGGCGAAATATGCATCGTCGCGGGGCCATTGGGTTCGGAGATAGATTCTAATGACATGGTAAGGTCGACGCGGCTGACCATTTTCTAACCCGGTCTAACTCTCCGTAATACGCGCATCGCCTTCCGGCAGTATTTCCGCCCCGAGGTCGCCATCGACGGTTTCGGGATGCTGGTCATCGTCACGGATGTCGAGAAGAAATAGGGCCCCTTGTGCAATTTCGCGCATCATTGTTGGCCGCCTGGCGGCGGGTTATAATCTGGGACGTGGCCAAAGCCTTCAAGTACCAAGCACCAAACGACGCCGTCAGCTACTAAGGAAAACAGCATGCGGGCAATCGGTTCATTCGGCGACATTTGCGCGTTTGTAGCACTGGCCATGACATCTCTCATCTTATCCGCCCATGCCGTTGAGGTTCCTCCGGTGATCTCCAGCCATATGGTATTGCAGCGGGATGTGCCCGTTCCCATCTGGGGAACGGCCAAGGCTGGAGAAAAGGTCACAGTCACCTTCCGCGATAAGCAGAAGACGGTCGAAACCGACAAGGACGGCAAGTGGATGGTGAGGCTGGATAAGCTCGATGTGGGCAAGCCAGCCGTCATGACCATTGCCGGGAGCAATACGCTCACCCTGGAAGATGTTGTTGTCGGCGAAGTCTGGCTTGCCTCCGGGCAGTCGAACATGGCCATTAGCACCCCATCCTTCACGGCCAATGACCCGCTGCTGGCCGATTACGTCACCAAGACGTATCCGGATATCCGCTTTGCCCCCAGGCAGCGTTCCTGGCTCAACGCCACACCTGCCAAAGCCGGTGAATTCTCGGCGCTGGGCATGAGTTTTGCGGTTCCGCTGCAAAAGGAACTTGGCGTTCCTGTAGGCATAATCCAAGCCGCCGCCAGCAGCTCACCGTCAGGAGCTTGGCTTACACCGGAGATGTTTAATGCCGACCGCGACTGCCGGGAACTTGTCGCCTCGGCTGCGGCCTCGGATGCCGAGAAGGCCCGCTACCAGACGGCGCTGGCCAAGTACACCAGCGACCTGGCGGCATGGGAAAAGACCACCGCCGATCTGAAAGCCGCGGCCGCCACCAACCCGACGACGGCTCCGGCTAAGACTCCGCAAAAGCCCCAACCGCCCCTCAAGGTCGGCGATTACCTGGTTTCCTCGTTCGGCGAGTTTGGACAATGCCACGAAAATGCCATCAAGCCTTTGGCGCCCTTTGCCATCCGCGGGGTCCTCTGGGATCAGGGCGAAAGCGGCACTGCGGTCGAGGGCGTCGACCAGTGCACCCTCATGGGGGCCTTGATCGCCGGCTGGCGCAAGGAATGGAACCAGGGCGACTGGCCTTTCGTCTTCATGCAGAAGCCCAGCGGCGCCGGATGCGCCTGGGACTACAAGGACCCGCTCGCCCGCAAGGCCGACCCCTTCGAGCAGCAGCCTGCCTCGTACCCCGATCACCCGGTCAACGGTGCGGAGTACTATATCCAGATGCTGAAGTATCCCAACACGGCGATGGTCACCACCAGCGACCTGGGCTCCGGAAACCACCCGGAAAACAAGTCGGGCTACGGGGCCCGTGCCGCCCGCGTTGTCATGGGCGCCGTCTATGGCGGCAAGGCCGAGTATTATGGCCCGACCTACGCCACATTCAAAGTCGATGGTGACCGCGTTACCGTCAGCTTCACCCATGTCGGCGCGGGGTTGGCCTTCGCCAATGGCCAGAAGCTACAGGGTTTCGCCGTGGCCGGCGACAACAAGCGATATTACTGGGCCGATGCCGCCATCAATGGCGACCAAGTCATCCTCACCTGCCAGCAGGTGCCGCACCCGGTCGCCGTGCGCTATGCTTGGTCCTGGACTTGGCACTGGGCCAATCTGTTCAACAAAGACGGCCTGCCCGCTCTCCCGTTTAGAACCGATTCATGGTAAGGCTCTACCCCTATGCATCACCGCCAGTTTCCATCCACATGACTGCGACCGAACATCATCGTACAATCACTCAACAAATCGGAGCTTACGGCCTATGATCCAAAACGCCCTGACGCTTTGGAACAACCGTTGGCCTGAAAACTGGAAAGACAAGTTTTTTAAGAGCCGGTCCATGTATGACCGATTGCTAACCCGATGTCACGGAAGATATTATTGACTGGCGCGACCGGGGCCCTGGGCCCGCATCTGGCGGCGGAACTGCTGGCGGCGGGATGCGACTGCATCTATGTGCTGGTCCGTCCGGGAGCCGTGGCCGCCGAGGAACGCTTTGACCGGTGGACATGCCTGGTAGCGCGCCTGGCGGGAACCAGCGCCCATGGAACCTCGGCGTTCCGGTTGGTAATCGGGGATATTTCGCAAAATAACATGGGGCTGACGGATGACCAAGCCGACCGGTTGGCCAAGGAGACCGACCTTATTGTCCACGCCGCCGCCGACACGCGGTTTCGCGGCCCTGCCGCCGATCAACGACTTGTGAATGTCGAAGGAACGCGGCATCTTCTGGACTGGGCCGGGCGCTGCCGGCGTTTGCGGCGATTCGTACTGGTCAGCACGACCTGTGTCGCCGGGTCCAGCATCGGCAGCATTGCCGAGGCCCTGAACACGCCGCCGGAGTTTGTGAACAATTATGAGCGCACTAAGTGGGAGGCCGAGCGTTTGGCTCTGGCTTATGACCTGCCGGTACACATCGCCCGCGTGAGCATAATTATGGGCTCGCATGCCACCGGGCAGGTCCATCGGCTGGGAGCATTCCACCATGCCTTGAAATGGTTCGGGCGCGGGCTGATCCCGCTGGTGCCAGGCACACTGGACAGCGCCGTGGATCTTATTCCCGTGGAGACGGCTGCCCGGTGCATAGCCAGGGCCGCCACCGTTGCGGGAGCGCCGCCGATGATCTGCCACATCGCCGCCGGTCGTCGCGCGGTCCCTCTGCTCCAACTCATGGAATTCGTCTGGGAACATTCACGTTCCCGCCATGACCTCCCGGTCTCGCAGTGGACGGACCGGCCATCCCTGGCCGATGCCACATCCTTTCAAGCGCACCGGCAGACAGCGCGGCCCCAACACGATCCGGTCGCCAGACGACTGGGCAAGTCCATCGATTCCTTCCTGCCCGGCTTGCTGCTCTATCCCAAGGTTTTTCAAACCAGCGCCGCCGAATCCCTATGGGGAGGCCCCCTGCCCATACCCGACTGGCGGCAGACCTTGTCCCGCGTCCTGCGCACCATCGGCGCCACCGCGACGCCGCTGACGCAAGCGCCCTCACAAGTAGCGTGAACCCACTCTTCCCACTCCTGGAGCGTTCCCACTTCAAGCGCCGCGGTTTGTCCTCTTTCCTTTCACTTTTCCGCCACCGGCCGCCGCTTCTGCGCCAACAACCATTGCCAGAACTTCGGGTCGGTATACACGAACGAGTAGCAGAAATGCGTGCCATCCTTAATTTCGTGATAGATGAATTTGCCGTGTTTGCCGCTCTCCAGGGCCTCATGCATCGTGCGGCATTCCGGCAATGACCACTCATTGGTTCCGCAGGCCAGATAGATGGGCATATCCTTAAGCGCCTCGATGGTTTTGGCCGGATCGGCAGTCTTCCGGCCCGACAGCGGCACGATCGCCGCATACTGCCATGGCATCTGCTCGGCGATGCGCCACGTGCATGAACCGCCATAACTAAAACCGGTCAGATATATGCGCTGGTCGTCGGTCCTATAGATCTTTTCGATCTGCGCGATCAGTTGGCTGACTATCTGCGGCATGGGCGGAAGGTCGAAACTGAAGTCTTCCGGGCAACCTGGCGCCAACCCTATGAACGGGGCGGATTTGCGCAGCACAATGGCATCGGCCGGCGCCGTCGTGGCGTCGCGGCTGTCGATGCCATCCTGCACCCAAAGCCGGGCTATCCCCTCATGAACGAAATTCGCCCCATCTCCACCTTTGGCGTACTGATTATGCAGGCTTACCAGGATCGGGAATGGTTCCTTGCTCTTGAAATACTTCGGCGGCAGGAATATGCCCACCGGAATCGTCAACTGCTTCTGGCCCGTATCCACCGTGGCCCGGAATACATGATACCCCGGCGATGAAGGCATGGTCGTCGCCGGGGGAATAGTGACGACAATCTTCGGCGCCGCAGCAGGTTCATCAGCTACGGGCTTGGTCACCGCTGCGGTGGCCGCACCGGCTCGAGTCGTCGCCTGATCCTCCGCCGACGCCAACCCCGCGCCCACCAAGCTCATCCCGATGGTCAGAAAAACAACCAATTTCAACAACATGGTCTTACCTTATAGTCCGCCGTCTGGTATCGCCTTCACGATAGACGACACGCGATAGTGACTTTAGTGCCCCGCCGCCGGCTCAACAAGAGGCTGGCCGCGTCCTGATGCTGCCCGATGCCATTACCGTCGAATTCCTTCGGGAACCTTTTCGTCCTCGGCGCATCCAACACTTCAGCGACCAACAAAAGGAAACCCCCATGATGCCCTTCTCCGCCTTGCGCCGTTCCCTTGCCATCGTCCTCACCGCCCTGCTTCTCCTGGCCCTCCCCGCCCTGTTGCGGGCCGATGGTTTTATCATCGTCCACAGCGGCCCGGTCATCGCCCGCCACTTCGCCTTCGCGCCCCTGGAGGTCACTTACCATCACGTAGCCATTGACATCGATGACCCCATCGCCAACACCAGCGTCGATGAGGAATTCTACAACCCCAACCCCCAGCAACTCGAATGCGAATACGTCTTCCCTCTACCCGCCGGCGCCCATATCGACAAGTTCAAGATGGACATCGACGGCAAAATGGTCGACGCCGAACTGCTCTCGGCTGACAAGGCCAAAGAACTATTTGAAAAAGTCCTCCGTGAAAGCCGCGATCCCGCCCTCCTGGAATACGTCGGCCGCGACGCCTTCCGCGTAAAGATCTTCCCCATCCCCGCCAACGGCAAAAAACGCATCGAGCTTTCCTACACCGAACTGGTCAAGAACGACTCCGGCACCAGCGAATATGTCTATCCCCTCAATACCGAAAAGTTCAGCGCCCGCCCCCTCAAGGATGTCTCCATCCGCATCAGCCTCACCGGCAAGGAGCCTCTCAAGGCCATCTATAGCCCCAGCCACAACGTCGAGATCAAACGCCAGGGCGACAAACACGCCATCATCGGTTACGAAGAACACAACGTCCGCCCCGACATCGACTTCAAACTGATCTATTCCCATGAAGCTAAAGAAGTCGGACTCAATCTCCTCACCTACCGCGCCGCCGGCGATGACGGGTATTTCCTTCTCCTTGGCTCCGTCGGCGCCGAGATCAACCTGGCCGAGGTCCAACCCAAGGACATCGTCTTCATCCTCGATACCAGCGGGTCCATGTCCGGCCCCAAGATAGATCAGGCTAAAAAGGCCCTGATTTTTTGCCTCGGCAACCTCAACGATACCGACCGCTTCGAAGTCCTCCGCTTCTCCACCGAAGTCGAACCACTCTTCAACGACCTGGTCTTTGCCAACAAGAATAACCTTTCCCAAGCCACTACCTTCGTCGACAAGCTCAAGGCCATGGGCGCTACCGCTATCGATGACGTTCTCCAGAAGGCCCTGGCTCTCCGCGACAAGCGCCCCGCCGCCGACGTCTGTCGCCCCTACGTGGTAATTTTCCTGACCGACGGCCAACCCACCATCGGCGAAACCCGCGAGGACGCCATCGTTGACAAGGTCGCCAAGACCGGCAAGGGCATCACCCGTATCTTCTCCTTCGGCATCGGCGACGATGTCAACACCCACCTCCTCGACCGCCTCTCCGCTGAAACCCGGGCCGTCAGCCAGTACGTCGGCTCCAGGGAGGATATGGAAATCAAGGTCAGCAACTTCTTCACCAAGATCAAGGAACCCGTCCTCTCCGACGTCCAGGTCGCCATCTCCGGCCCCGACATCAAGACTTCCGAAATCTACCCCTCCGCCCTGCCCGACCTCTTCAAAGGCCAGTCTCTGGTCGTCTTCGGCCGCTACTCCGGCCACGGCCCCGGCATCGTGAAATTGACCGGCGTGCTCAACGGCCAGAAGAAGGAATTCGGCAGCGCGGTCAATTTCACCGCCGAGGATGCTTCGCGCGGCTACATTCCCCAACTCTGGGCCACCCGTCGTGTCGGCTGGCTCCTCGATGAAATCCGCATGCACGGCGAAAACAAGGAACTCAGGGATGAAGTGACCCGCCTCGCCCGCCAGTTCGGCATCGTCACTCCCTACACTTCCTACCTGATCATGGAGGATGAAAAATCCCGCCATGTACCCGTTGCCGCCCAGAACCTGCGCGAATTCAGCGCCGATGCCCCCGTAGCCAGCGCCGCCAGGGACGCGTACAAGTCCCTCGATAACGAAGCCAGGAGCGAGGCCAGTCGCTCCGGTGGCCAGGCCGTGGCCAACGCCGTCAACTTCGGTGATTACCGAAACGTCGAGAACCTCAGCCAGAAACAGGAACAAGGACAACAGAACGCCGGCGGCGGCTGGGCCATGGGCAAGGCTGCGACCCATGCCCCAGCCCTCTACGACAACACCGGCAACCCCCCACCCGCCGCCCAGCCATCATTCGGCTATCGCCAAGCCCAAAATTACGCCCAGCAAGCCCGCGTAGTCCAGGGCCGGGCCTTCTATCAGAACGCCAATATCTGGACCGACTCCACCATTCAGGCCAATGCCGACGCCGTCAGGAAACAGATTCAGTTCAACAGCGACGACTATTTCTCCCTGCTCAAAAAGCACCCCGACGCCGTCCAGTGGCTTGCCCTCGGCAGCGACGTCGACGTGATGCTTGATGGCGTTGTCTATGAAATTCGCCCCTGAGCGCCCTGTAGGGCCTGCCGGATTTCTATACCAACGACGCCTGTTTACACCATGCCGTAGCGGAGCGACAATCACTTGCCAGGCCAGATCAGTGGCCGATGACAAGTTCGTTGCTTCCGGAGGCTACGCCATGGGTATCTCGACTGCGTACGCGTCGACGCCGACCTTGATGCCGGTTGAGGCGAAGGCGCTTTGCCAAGCTGTGGAGCGGGAGAATGCCGATCGCTCCTGGCTGATCACGATCGCGCTGCCGGTAGCGGCAGCATGTCTCCTCTTGGCGGCGTTGGCAGATACCGTGGCATGGGGACAAGATGCCCCTCCGGCCGCACGGGTCCTGCATATTGTCCACAGCACCCCGCCCGCCAGCCCTTACGCCACCGACGAGGAAATCGGCAAGGCCATCGCCAAAGCCGCAGACTTTCTCATTAGCCACTTTGAGAAATCAAAGTTGCTGGAGGCTGATTTCCTCGCCATCGCCACCAAAGAGGCCAAGGAACAAGCTGGCGAAAAAATCCCCGAACAGAAGGCCTGCGGAGGAGACTTCCTTGCTGTCTATGCCCTTATCCAGGCTGGCAAGGCCACCAACGACCCCAGACTGGAAATCAAGGGTGATTTTCTCAAGGGACTCCTTGACGCCATGAAGACCATCCCCATAGGCCAGACGGCCTGCAACTACAATCGCGGTCTGCGCTGCGCGGCGTTGTCCGCGGCCAACCGCCCCGAGGACCGCGAGGTGCTGGCCCATGACGCCCAGTGGCTCATCGATGCCTGCCACGGCGGCGCTTATGGATACACTTTCCGTCCCGATCCGCATCCGGCCGGAGCGGCGGCGCTCGCCGGGCCGCCCGCCTATGCCAGGGCAATTCCCTTGGGCTGGCCCTGGGATAATTCCAATTCGCAATACGGGCTGCTGGGGGTCTGGTCGGCCGCCCTGGCAGGCGCCGAGGTTTCCGACGAGTACTGGCACGCCGTGGAAAAACACTGGGTCGAATGCCAGCATCCCGACGGCCAGTGGAGCTACAACGCCGAAGCGCCCACCTACCGCTTCGGCGGCATGGGATGCATCAATATGACCGTGGCGGGACTGGCCTCCCTCTTCGTCTGCCACGACTTCCTGGACCGCGCCGCCTTCACCGGCGACGTCGCCCGCGAACCCTTCACCCCCGCCCTGGCCAAGGGTCTTTCCTGGCTCGAGACCGGCGACAACTCGGTCCTCGACCCCGGTACGCAGGATCTGAATGCCTATGCGCCCTACGGCTGCTATGGCCTGGAACGCGTCGGTCTGGCCTCGGGGTTCAAGTACTTCGGCAAACACGACTGGTATCGCGAGATATCCACCAAGATAATCAAGCTCCAGAGACCCGATGGGTCCTTCGCCAGCGGCACTCTCATTCCCGTCGTCGAAACCTCCTACCTGCTGCTGTTCCTGGCCCGCGGCCGCCACGCCATTCTCATGAACAAGCTGCGCTTCGACCATTACTGGAACAATCGTCCGCACGATTTGCTCAACCTCGCCCGCTTCGCCGGCCGCGAACTGGAAACCGAGTTCAACTGGCAGGTGGTGACGCCGCAGCCGGAGTGGTCCGATTGGCTGGATGCTCCCATCCTCTACATCGCCAGCAACGAGGCGCCCAAACTCCGCGATGAGGATTACGCCAGAATCAGGAGCTACGTAGACGCCGGCGGAATGCTCTTCACCCAGGCCGACGGCTCAGCGCGGGCCTTCAACGATTACGCCGATAAAGTGCTGCTCAAAAAGGTCTTCCCCGACTATGAACTGCTCCGCGTACCGCTGTCCCACGGCATATACTCCATTGACGAGCCGGTCAAAAACCCACCCCCGCTTCTCATGGTCACCAACGGAGCACGCCCGCTGTGGATCCACTGCCCACAGGATCTTTCCGCAACCTGGCAGCGCAACGCCGTCACCTCCAAGGCCGACAATTTTCACCTGGGGTTGAACCTCTTCATCTATGCCGCCGGCAAGACCAATTTCCGCCGCCGTGTCGACACCAACTTCATCCCCGCCCCGCCCGCCGCCGCCCCGGACAACACCATCACCGTCGCCCGCGTCAAATACGCCATGACCACCTGGGACCCCGAACCCTATGCCTGGCCGCGCTTCGCCAACTGGCTCGGCTGGGAGACTGGCGTCGGCGTCAAGACTCAGGCCACTCCCATCGCCGACCTGGGCAAACTGGCCCCCGCCGACATCCCCATGGCCCACCTCACCGGCACCAATCCCTATACCGTTACCGATGACGAGGCCTTGTCCCTGCGAAGCTACGTGGAAAACGGCGGAGTGCTGTTCATCGACTCCTGCGGCGGAGCGGCTTTCAACGACAGCATCGACGCCCTCCTGGCTAAGGCATTCCCCGGAGCGGACCGCAAACGCGTCGCCGCCACCGACCCGTTGTTGAGCGTCAGCGCCGAAGGAATGAGCGACCTGGGCATCATGGAACTCAGACCCTTCGCCCGCAAGACCATCGCGCGCAGCGCCGCCCGCATCAACAGGATCGATGCCGGCAAAGGCTGCGTGCTCTACACCAACCTGGATCTCACCAACGGCCTGCTGGGTTCGCGCATCTGGGGTATCATCGGCTTCGACACGCCGGCGGCGCAGGGATTGCTGAAAAATATCCTGCTGTGGTCGGCACGCGGCAGGCACTGACTCCTTGACTGCCGGACGCTTTGCTCTAGGCTTTTGCCCGCCAACCATGAATGCTGCGATCGACGACAACATCGACTCCCACACCGTGCGGCCGGCCGCCAAACCGAGGCGCCGCGCCCTGTGGTGGGTTCTCCTGATCGCCCTGGCCCTCGCCGTGGCCGTGGCCGCACGCCTGGAATCCCTGGCCCTTTACGCCAACTGGGGGGTCGTCGTGCCCGGCAAAATCTACCGCAGCGCCCAGATTTCGCGCTTCCTGCTGCGCTATAAGCTCCAGGCCAACCATATCGGAACCATCATTCAACTCTCCAACAGCCCCCAGAACGCCAACACCCGTTACGAGCAGAACCTGGCCGGGAAAATAGGCGTGAAGATCCTGTGTTTTCCCATGAATGGCGACGGCGTAGCGGAACCGGCCATGTACCCGGCGGCCCTGGCGGCGCTGCGCGACGCCAACCAGCGTGGGGAGGCGGTGCTCATCCATTGCAGTTCCGGTGCCCAGCGCAGCGGCGGCGTTGTGGCGACCTATCGCCTGCTGATCGAAGGCCGCCCGGCCCCGGAAATCTATGCTGAGATGTGCCGCTACGGCTTCGACCCGCACCGCAATCCGGCCCTTCTGCCCTTCCTTAATGAACACATGCCCCAGTGGGCCCAGGAGCTGCTGAAGCAGAAAGTCATCGAACGCATCCCCGACCCGGTTCCGAAGATCACCCCCCCATGAACACCCACGAGCCCGGCCTGCTTACAGACGAGATGCGCCGACCCCGCCGCGGAGCGGCGGCCATGATGACCGTCGTATTCCTGGCGGCGCTGCTCTGCTACCTGCCGCTGCCGATGAACTCGCCGCTGGCCGGCACCGAAGGGCACCGCGCCTTGACCGCCCATCAGATGGTCGAATCCGGACAGTGGATCGTGCCGCGGCTCTATGGCCGGGTGTACCTGGCCAAACCCCCGCTGCACTACTGGATCATCGGCCTCTTCGAGAAGGGCGCCGGGGCCTTGCATCTCTTCAACCAGGCCCGGGCTCCTTTCATCTGGCGGCTGCCTTCGGCGTTGGAAGGGGCGCTGCTGGCGGCGCTGCTGGCATGGTTCGGCAATCACTGGTTTGGCCGTGCCGGCGGCTACGTGAGCGGACTGGCATACATCTCCCTCATCACCCTCTGGGGCGAGGACCGCGACGCCAACATCGACGTGACCAATACCCTCTGCGCTATCACCGCCGCCCTGTGTATTGTCGAGGCCCATGTGGGCAATGTGCGCCGGTGGTATTGGTGGACCCTTGCCGCCGGACTGGCCACGGGCGCTTCCCTGCTTACCAAGGGGCCGGCGGGCATGACCATCATCGCCGGGACCATGCTTGGAGCCGCCGGCATCGCTTTCCGCCAGGGCGGCGGACGGTCGCTGCTGCGGCCTTCCCTGTGGGCTCCGCTGTTGATCGGCGCCGCCTTGTTCGCCGCCTGGGCGCTGGCCTGCCGCCATTACATCATGGCCCACCACCTGCCCCTGGACACTTCCGGCTGGGAAGAGGGGCAGGAGGATCTCCTGCCGCACGTCTGGCAATGGCGGCGCATACTCGAATGGCTGATACTGCCCCCGCTGTTGTTCGTATATTCGCTGCCGGTGTCGGCGGCTTTGCCCATGGCCTTCTTCCCTGACCTGCGCGGCCCGTGCCCGCGGCGTGGACGCCTGATGATCACCCTGTCCGCATCGGTGCTGCTGGCCTGGGGCCTTTGCTTTCTGTCGGGGATGCATCTGCCGCGCTATGCTTTCGTGACGCTGCCGCCCATGTGCCTGTTGGCCGGCGCCATGGCCTGGCGAATACCCCTGCTTCATGAGGCGGCGCGCGCCAAACTGCGGTTCATCCTCATCGCCGCCATCGTAGTCATCGGCCTGGCTATCGAATGCTTCACCGTCCTGCTTTGGCCCCATTCGGCAATCCGCCCCCTGCTGAACCTGGTAGCCCTGGCAACGCCGGTGGTGACGGCGGCGGCCGTCTGTCTGCTCCTGGCCGACGCCGCCAACAACAAACGCCCCTCGACTTCAGGCCCAGGTTGGCGCGGCGCCTGGGGATGGCCGGTGCTCCTGCTGCTCCTGGCCGCCCTCTTCGCCTGCCACCAGCATTACGAGCACCAACGCCACACCAGCCAGTTGCCGGGGCAGCGGATTGGCGCCGTGGTCGGCCCCGATGCCCGCCTGGAAACCTGCGCCATGGTGCTGGATCAGCCCGACCTGTTCTACTACGCCGACCTGCCCACCCATGCCCAGGATGGCGATCTGATCGACTATCATCAGATTGCGCCAGGAACATGGTGCGTGCTGGAAAAGCCCGAACTTGACCTTTGGCGAAGAACCATCCGCCATAGCATGGGCGCTATCCTCCCCTTCGTCGCCAACGGCAACCAGGGTTATCTGGTCTATTATTACGGAAGCACAGATTGCACCACCAACCGCGCCAGACCGAACCGATGACCGCGCCCGCACGCCCTGCGGCAGCCGCCGGCAGCCCCAGGGCGCCGAAGTTGCCAGCGGTCGCCCACGGCCATGCGCCGCGCTGCCATGCCCGGCAACGCTGTCTGATCCTGGCTTTTGCGGCACTGTTCTTCGCCGCCATTGCCATTCCCGCCGCCTGGCCGCAGTTCTCCGGCGACAGCGAGGACAATCTGGTCAAGACGGTGCTGGAGATGCGCCACGGCGGACCATGGTGGGTACCGACCTTGTGCGGCGTTCCCCGCGTGCGCAAGCCCCCACTGGCGGCCTGGATTTCCGCCGCCGCCGTCGCCCCGCGGACTCTGCAACAACTCTCCAGTGGCGACCAGGCCATCCGTGATGCCGCCTTTGCCCGCCTGGCCTGGGAGGTACGCTGGCCCAGCGTCCTGGCCAGCGCCCTCATGCTCCTGTTCGTCGCCTGGCTGGCCAGCCTGCTGGGCGGTCCCAGGCATGCCCTCGCCGCGGTCATGATCTGCGCCACTTCGTTGCTGATCCTGCGTTTTGTTCGTTCGGCCACTACTGACACTCATCTGGCGCTGTGGGTGACTGCGGCCAATGCCTTCTTCATAAACGCCTTGGTCCGCCGCCGCTGGTGGAGCGGTTGCCTGGGCGGCGGCGTCGCCCTGGGACTGGCTATCATGGCCAAGGGCCCGGTGGCTCTGGTCTTCACGATCGCGCCTCTGGCGATATACGCCCTGATGTGCCGTCGCCGTATCCATTGGCTGGCGGCCCTGGCAGGCGCTGTCGTGGCTTCAATCATCGCTATCCCCTGGTTTGTCAGCGCCATGTTGAACACGCCCGGAACCCTCGAAGCCTGGAAGAGCGAACTGACCAATGAAGGCGCCCGCAACATCTCGCGTGATCCGTGGTTTGCCCACCTTTCGCTGCTGCCCCACACCCTGCCCTGGATGCCGTTATTCCTGGCCGGCGTCTACCTGGTGCTTCAGCCGCTGTTCCGTCGGCGCAACCGTCCGGCGCTTCGCTCCGCGGCACAATCCCGCCAACCTTCCGGTGCGGGCACTGCCACTGGATCTCCCGGGCGCTCGATCCCTGGCTGCCGCATGTTCCTTGCCCTGATTTTGGTGCTGGCGCCACTGCTCATCTTGAGTTTCTCCCGCGATCGCAAGCCGCGTTATCTGTTGCCCATGGCCGGTCCCATCGCCATACTGGCGGCACACGCCGTCGTCAGGATGGGCCGGGCCGCGCGCCAAACCGACGCTGCATCAGCTATCGTCTGGACGCAAGGAGGCGTACTGGCCGCCTTCGTGCTGGGCCTGCCCATAGCCGGGGCATTCTTTCTAAAACTGCCCGATGGCGCCCCTTGGTATTCCCGGTCTTTGACCATTATCGCCCTGACCATCGGCCTGACCGCGCTGGCCGCCGGCGCCATCTGGGCGAGGAACAGTGCCCTGCGGGGCCCTGACACGGCGCGCCACTTGGCGCCTTGGCGTTTCATGGCAACCGGCGCCCTGCTCATGTTGGCGCTCAACGTCTTTTTTGCCTTGGGTTGGAGCCGCAGTACCGATGGCCTCAGCGAGATGAAGCCCGCCGCGGACGCCATTCTTCAACATCTGCCGGCTGGCCGGGTGGTCTATTACGACCCCCATCCCGGCGCCAAGCCGGTGATCCTCGACCTGGACATCTACCTGGATCGCACCGTCCCCAACGAGGACCCAACCCTGTCCAGAGCGCGCGACATCGCCGCGGTTGTCGCCCTGCGCCTGCCCGGCGCCCCGCCGCCGGCATTGCCGGGATGGAAAACCGTCTTCGATTACACGGAACAAAAACACCAGCACCATTGGTATGTGCTGGGGCCCCAGCCTGATCAATAGAAGCTCTCCGCGAACGCCTGCATAGTTGAGAGTCCGACCTGACCCGGCAACCGGCAAATTCGGAGTAAACCGCCCATGCTGATGAAAACCTGCCTGGCGATGATGCTGGGACTGGCCATGGTGAGGGCCGCCCGGGCGGAGGAGTTTATTTTCCAGACCGCGACGGCCCGGCTCGCCCTCGATGACCGCGGTTTCTGCACCAGCCTGCGCGATAAAGTCGGCGGCGCGGAATGGATCGCCGCCAAGCCGGTGGCTTTTTTTGCCGTGCGAAAAAACGGCGCCGCCTTCGCCGCCACCAAACTGACGCCCAATGGCCGGCAATGGCATGTGGAGTTCGGGGTCTCGGGGGTAACGGCGGACCTTAATATCTCCGCACATCAGGAATTTTTGCGGATTGACCTCGTGCAATTGAACGATGCCGACGTGGATTCGCTGGATCTGGCGAACCTGGCTTTGCAGCCGCTTCAACACAGCGGCAACATACTCGGCGTGCTGTGGGACGAGCGGTTTGCCGTGGCCCTGCTGGGCCTGTCCGACTGCGTCAATGTAACGACCGGCGGCAACCGGCTGGCCGCTACCGTCTATCGCGAATTCGCATTGGCCGGCCAGGGTGTCGCCCTGCTGGCAACGCCACCGGAGCAAATGCTGGCGCAGGTGCAGGCGGTCGAGCGGGCATGCGGACTGCCTTCGCCACAGCTTGGCGGCAAGTGGGCCAAGCAATCCCAGGATGTGGCCACCAGCTACTTGTTCGGCGACCTGACCGAGGAGAATGCCGACGAGATGATCCGCTACGCCAAGCTTGGCGGCCTGGGTTATATTATGACCTACTCCTGGACCTGGGCCCAATCCCTCGGCTCCTACCCGATCAACATGAAGAACTTTCCCCACGGCCAGGAGGGACTCAAGGCCGTCGCGGACAAGTGCCACAAAGCCGGCCTCAAGGTGGGCCTGCACATGTTGACCAGTTTTGTCAGCAAGGTCGACCCGCTGGTCCGGCCCAAGCCCGATCCGCGACTGCTCAAAGACGACCATGCCGTGCTCGCGGCGGACATTGACGCGACGGTCCCGGAGGTCGCCGCCACCGCCGCGCTGACCAGTTTCCCCATCGAAGGCGCCTTTTACGGCGGCCAGAAGGCCGGCTGTGACATTCAAATCGATGATGAGATCATCCAATACCGGGCCATCGGCGGAGCGGACAAAAACACCTTCCTCAAATGCGTACGCGGTTTCGCGGGGACGACGGCCACCCCCCACGCGGCAGGCACGCCCATCCTCCACCTTGTCGAACGCTACGGCTGCTACCTGGCCGACCTGCGCACCACGTTAAAGGGCCAGATCAGCCAGCGCATCGCCGACATTATCAACCGCTGCGGTTTCGACATGATCTATTTCGACGGCGGCGAGTGCAACGGGGCCAACGGACCGACTTGGTATTGGGTCAGTCAGCAGCAGTGCGACATCTGCCAGCGCGTGAACCGGCCTCTGCTCGTACAGGGTTCCGGCAACACGCCATGGACCTGGCACTGGTTCGCCCGCGGCTGCTGCGATGATTTCGCCGCCGTCGCCACCAAACAGTATCTCGACAATCACAAAATCGCCGACTCCTGGGTTAACTACCACAACAGTTTCCTGCCCGCCGAACTCGGCTGGTGGGGGTTCCTGGGCTGGACCCCTCACCATTCGGCAACTACCCCCGACGAGGTCGAGTTCTATGCCATCCGCATGCTCGCCCTGGACGCCCCGGTTTCGCTCGAAACCCACCTGAGCGACTTCAAGCAGAACGGACGCACGGAAGAGATGCTGCAACTGCTCGGCGACTACGAGCGATTGCGCCTTGGCGGCACGGTGCCGGCGACCATCCGCAACCAACTCCGCACCGGCCAGTGGCGCCGTGTCGGCAACACATTCCTGCCGATTCGCTACGACACCCAGCGCCTCGGCGCCAGTGGTGAGTGTGCGGTCGCCAATGCCTTCGCCGCCCAACCGCTCCAGTTCCGCTTGCAGTGCGTACCGACACTTGCCACGCCGGGCGCGGCGGGCAACCTTCTCCTGCTTAACCCGGCGGCGCCGCTGCCACTCCCGCAACCCGATGCACAAGCCGCCATGCCCGGCGCGTTGGCGGCCCGCATCGAATTCACCAGACAGCTCGGCGATCAATATACCGCGTTCATGGTCGGCGCCCCGGCCCCGGCCACCAACAGCGCCGCCGGTAAACCGCTGGATCTGCTGCAGCACCGGGCCTTGGCGGTGCGCCTGGCGGTGGCCGATACGCAACCCGCCGGCCAGCCTCCGCCGGTAATCAATATCCAGTTGGAGGCCGGGGGCAAGACCTATCGCGACTACTACATCAACCTCGATTTTGTCGGCCAGCGGACGATCATTCTGCCCGAGCCTACCACCGAACGGATGCTGGGGGAATTCCGGCCGGCGCATGCCAATTACGCCTTCAAAGCCGCCATGTACCATTTCGATTATCATGGCATTATTGCCCTTAATATCCGCTGGATGCGCACCGGCCGCACCCCGATGGCATGCACTGTGGCGCAAATCGAAGCCCTGACCGAAATCGCTACGCCCCTCAAGCAACCGGTTCTGGAAATCGGGACGGAAAAATTCGCCCTGCCGGTGAAATTGGACGCGGACGATTACGCCGAGTTCCAAGGTAAGGGCGACATACGCATATTCGACAAACAGGGCCGGTTGCTTCAGACCATACAACCCGATGGCCGCGTGCCCGTGCTGCCCGCTGGCCCAAGCCGGATCGGTCTCCGCGCCGCCGAGGGCGGCGCCGCCAAACTGACCCTCATCACCCTCGGCGACCCGTTGCCGCCGCCTCCCGCCTCCGCCCCCGCCCGTGAGCCATGACATTGAATGCAACCATGGAAATCCAATGATCCGTTTGCCATGATTGGCGTTGTGGGCCGGCGTCTATGGAGCTACGACCGTCTGGCCGGAGCGGTGGTTTGTCCCGGCTCTAACCGCGAACCAATACGGTGGATCGCAAATCGCGGCGGCTCGGACTGGCCCCTGGCTCGGTTCAGAAGGCGCACCGCCTGGCGTCCCATTTCCGCGAAAAATGCCCGGCTGCAGGTTATGATCTCGCCATTGGCAAAGCGTTCCTCAGTGCAGCACACCGTAACAGCCACCGATACGTCCGCGGGCACGTCCACGCCGCCAAGGCGCAGATGCCCTATCAGCGCCGCCGCGGTAGGAACGTGATCGACCAATAAGGCCGTGGGGGGGACCGTGCCGGCCCGTAGTTTTTGCACCGACGGAAAATCGGGCCACGAATGCGTCATGGCATAGTGTTCCCAGCCCCGTTCCACCATAAACCGCTGATATGCCGTCTGCCGCTCCAGGTCATCGCATGCGTAGCCAATAACCTTGGTCTGCAAGTCCGGCGCCCCCAGTCTGGAAGTGACGTAGTGGATGTGCCGATGGCCCAAGCCGGCAAGGTGTTCCATTACACTCCAAACCGCTGCATTGTTGTCCACCACCACGGCGTCGATGGGAGCTGTCGGAATGTAGTTGTCCACGGCCACCATCGGTAGCCCCAGGCCAATCGCCTTCTGCACCACAGTTTCCATTTGCACGTCGAACAAAATCAGGCCCTGAATGCCGCTATTGTTTAACCGTGCCGTCGTCAGAAGGTCGGGGTTGTCCCGCAGCGACATCTGATTGATGTCCGCGTGCAGGACATGCGCCTCCAGCAACATTCCCTGGAAAATCTCCGTGAAAAAATGGCGGGCGGACAAGCCGTGGCGTGTGCTTGTATATATCATTGCGATGTGGGAGATCGTCGGCCCAGGATCGGCCACCAGCCGGGTCAGCACTGAGCCCTTACCGTACCGTACGCGAACGATACCCTCCTGGCCCAGGATATCCATCATTTTCTTGACGGTAACGTAGCTCACCCCCAACTGTCGGGTCAATTGCTCATAAGATGGCAATTCATCCCCCACGCGATAGCCGATACGGAAAATCCTTTCCTTAAGATCATTGGCCGCCTGCACATGGGCCGGAATTTTTGGTTGCTTGGGTTTAGATTCCGGCATAGTTTCCTCTCTCCAGCCGACTGTCATTCCCCCCCAAGGTACACCGCCCGAACAAACTTGACCGCCAAATACTACCTGCCCTTTCCGCCGGCGACAATAGTCGGCGGAAAAGGCCATGCGGGCAACTTGCCAAACTTTCTGCATCAACCACCACGGCCCCGGGATTTTTCGAGAAAATATTTTTGTCGTTTTTTTGCATAGCGACATTTTGTCGCACAATCATTTGCGTCATATTTAACATACGTATTTATGATGCTTAAGAATAATAATATCGCGCTTGACTTGGCACATAAAAATTTTTATATATGTTCCTATATGTCTTAAATGACTCATGGCAGAAATGCTAGAACGTAGGTATGGTTCATACATTTCTTGGCGCTGCGTCTAAAACTGCTGGTTGGAGCCCGTAGTTAATGCAGCGTACGCGGAAAAACAAGTAGCTGGCGCAAGTCGCGCAACGGCACGGTACGGACAGAGGAGAGGCAACGTTTAATCGTTAGGGAGATTGCTATGGCACGTAAGAAGTCTCGGCGTCTGATGGCGATTCTGGCGGCGGCGGGTGGAGCGGTGGCGGTCTTGGGACTGGCACGCAAGGGACAAGCCCAGACCGTCTATTTCGACCCCAATAACCCCAGTAGCCCCAGCGTCACCGGCGGCAGCACTTATAGCTGGAACACCTCCACGTCCAACTGGAGTACTGACCCCAGCGGCGTTACTCCAGGACTGGTTGCCTGGACCAACGGCGCCAACGCGGTTTTCGTCGCCGGCTCCAACGCCGCAGGATTAACTTACACTGTTACCAACGCCGGCGCCGACGTTATCGCCAACAGCGTTACCGTCAACAGCGGCACCGTTATCATCGGCACTTCCGCCGGTTTGAACTACTTAACCACCTCCAGCATCAATATCGCCAGCGGTGCCAGTGCCACTTGGTATGGATCTATCAACAGCGGCAGTTTGTCCGGTTTTACCAAGACCGGCTTGGGAACCCTGACCTTTGGCGGCTACGGCAATGGCGGCAATGACTCCGAAAACAGCGAAGCTACCGTACCCGCTCAGTATGAAAGTTCCACTTTTGCCCCGGGCACTCATTTCAGCCCGATCTACGCCGTCAACGGCGGCACGCTGGTGCTTGGTGCCGTCGTATCAGGCAACTGGTTGACATATACTACCGTAACCGTCGACTCCTCCAATTCCAGCACCATGGACTTGGGTGCTGCCGGCGGCAATAAATACATAGCCGGGATTGGCAATGGCCCCAACGGTGGCGGCGTGGTTACCAACAATGGGGCTTCCACCGACTACCTGACCTTCATGCCCGCCAAAGGCTTGAACAATTATTTCAGCGGCTCCATCGTCCAGGGTAGCAGCGACATAGGCTTGTCGATGGCCGGCTTTGGCACGCAAACCTTCGCCGGCAGCGGCAACACCACCGGTGGCCTGAGCCTGGTGGCCTCCACACTGATATTGGATTACACCACTAACAACCAGGCCAAATTCGGCGCCAGCGAACTGCTGAGGGTGAACAATGGCAAACTGGTGATCCTCGGGAACAACACCGCTTCCACCACCGCCACCTTCGGGACACTTAGGATGCAACCGGCCCTTGGCTCTACCGGCTTCAACGTCCTTGGAGCGTCCCAGCTACAGGTGGTGAGCGGCGCAGGCCAGACCACCACGCTGGCCCTCGGAGCCATGAATCGGTATAATGCGGATATGATCGACTTCCTTCTGACTAACACGTCAGGGGGAACCGCCATCGTAACCACCACTTCCGCCAACAACGCCTATGGTCTGCTGGGTGATGGTGGTGCTGATAACAACGCCTATGCCACGCTCAACAACGGTGCCGACTGGGCATCGGTCAACGGTAGCCATCAGATTGTCGCCCCAACCTACAACCAGCAGAACAACGCGGCCAATTGGGTCGGCGCCAACATCACCAGCGGAACCAATGGCTTTAGCGGCACACTGAGCACCGCCTCCCCTAGCGTATACTCCCTGCGCTTCAATGGCGGTGGTACCGCGACGCTCGGTTCCTCAACCACGCTGAGCATCAGCAGTGGAGGCCTTCTGGTGACTCCCAGCGTGGGCACCAACAGCGCAGCCCTGCAAGGCGGGGCAGTATCGTCGTCACTGATTATCCAGCAGTACAATACCGCCTCCGACTTTATTATTGGCTCCCAGATCGAGAGTACGATTAACAAAGCTGGTCCCGGCACCGTGGTGCTCACTAATGCCAACAACAGCGCATCCGGGTTCGGCATGAACATTCTAGGCGGTGATGTGGCGATCGCCGCCAACGGCGCCCTGGGCACAGGAGCCGTGAATATATATGGCGGTACGCTTGAGCTTCGCGGCGTGCAATACGGTTCCGGACCTACCATCACCTTCCAGGGCGATGAAGTCTCGCATGTAAATGGCAGCACCGCTCCAGCGCTGGGCAGCCTCTACGCCAGCGGCGGCAATGTGTCCTACGGCGGAATAGTCACTTCGGCTGCCTATGAAGGCCAGTGGACCAGCGCCGTCGGCGTCGCGGCCGGCAGCACTTTGACGCTGACCCATGCCAGCATTAGTCCATTATTTTTGATTGGGTCTGGGCAATTAATTCTCGGCGGCAGTTCCTCCTTCAATACCAATTCGTACGTCTACGGCGGCACGATGACTCTTGCCGGTTCCGTCACTGATGCGTGGGCTATTGGCACTTACTACGGCACGACGTTGCAGGTGGATAACAGCGGCACGAACGTTGCCACGCGTACCAGCAGCTATTTGTATATTGCCCCAGGACGTTTTCTGGATACCGGCAACTCTAACACCAGCTCTGTGCAAATTGAGGGCGGCTCTAATGGTTTTGGTCAAGGCTATGGCGAAAGCACCTGCGAGGTCCAGAACGGCGGCACCCAACTGGCCTCCTTGACCTTCACTTGTCTGCAGTACCAGTACGGCCTCCGTTCTGCCCAAGGCTATCCAACCACCCTCTTCCGCGGCAACAACCTGGGACAAAACGCCACCAGCAACAGCTCCAATATCTTCTTCTCCGGCTACAATCCGTTTGGCACTGGTGGTTTTGTCGGCGGCGGCGGCAACGCCACGAACACCGGCGTGCTGAATGCGAGCATTGTGGCCTACGCCGTCGGGCAGAACGGCACTGCCGGCGCCGGAAACACCTTCGTCAGCTACAACACCAGCACCGGCATCTATCCTCTGGCCACCAGCGGCCCTGGCATGAACTACGACACCAGCATCTCCAGCGTTGGCGCAGCCGCCAACAACGTCATGCTGTCCGGCGCGGGCGATACCATCAATGCTCCCAAGACCATCAACGCCCTCCTGCTGAACAACACCGCCACCTCCAGCCAGTTGGTCAGTGGCGCCAGCACCATAACCATTACCTCCGGCGCTTTGCTTCAGGCCGGCAGCGTCAATGCCACCATCACCGCTCCCATTTCATTCGGCAACTCCGAGGCCGTGGTTTCTGTCACCGGTCCGGGATCTTTGACCTTGGGCAACATCGCCAACAGCGACAGCACATGCTTTACCAAGAGCGGTCCTGGCACGCTTTATCTCAACAATTCCGCCTCTTTCAGCGGTATCGTCAGCGTCAGTAACGGCTCCCTGTTCGTCAACGCCAATAACGCCGTTGGCACCGGAGCCGTAACGGCCTACTATGGTTCAACTGTTGGCGGCAACGTAAGCACCAGCAGCGCATCATTGTCATCCCTCCACATTCTTACTGGCGGCACCGTTGCCCCCGGATCAGCCAGCGGCGCCGTCGGCAACCTGTCCGTCGGCTCCGGTGGGCTCGCCTTGGACGGTGGCTCCACCTTCTCGGTCAACCTCACCGGCAGCACACCCAGCCAGTACAGCGCCCTGTACGTCAGCGGACCGGTGAACCTCGACAATGACATGATTTCGTGCGGCGGTGGAGGTAACTACAACGTGGCATCCAACCCCTATTTCAGTGGTGCCATCCTGAACGTGAATATCACACCCAATGCCAATATGACCATTGGCTCCTATTACGACATCATTCACAACAGCGGCGGCACGGCCATCGCCAACACCTTCAACGGGCTGGTGCAAGGCGCTACCTTCACCGATACGGTCGGGAGCGCTTCCTACACCTTCAAGATCGGCTACGCCGGCTCGTACACCAACGCCACCACCGGCAGCCTTACCGGCGGCAGCGACGTGGTCCTGAATCTCATCAACGACAATGTTCCCCAGTCCAGCTTGGCCGTCAGCACCACCAACGC
>Ga0316226_1000841_pt1 | contig 37621 bp, 32 predicted proteins | sample TBH18017metaG_FD_206009 | JGI IMG/M metagenome (GOLD analysis project Ga0316226, IMG submission 206009) | Freshwater microbial communities from Trout Bog Lake, Wisconsin, USA - TBH18017 | ecosystem: Environmental > Aquatic > Freshwater > Lake > Hypolimnion/Profundal zone | place: USA: Wisconsin...
GGTCGTGCCGTGCATCGAGAAGACCTGGTCGTACTGCTCCGGCGTCAGGAAGTGCATCCCGGGGCGGATGAGCTGCGTTTTCATCAGCATCGCCATGCCGACGGCGCAGAGGAAGAAGGCGAGACCGGTGCAGAGGTAGAGCACGCCGATGCGCTTGTGGTCGGTCGTCGTGAGCCAGGCGCCGAGGCCCTGCGGGCGCGCCGCCTCCGCCGCCACGTCCGCGGTCAGGATCACGTCGCTCACTTGAGCTCCTCCAGATACGCGACCAGCTCCTGCTGTTGCTGGAGCGGGAGCGGGATCCGGGGCATCTGGCAGCCCGGCTTGACCGCTTGCGGATCCTGCAGCCACTTGAGCAGGTTGGCCGGCGTGTTGACCATCGCGTACGCGCCGATGCCGCCGCGGCTGCCGAAGTGCGTGAGGTCAGGGGCGAAGGTGCCGTGCATCGTCGTCCCGCGCACGGTGTGGCAGCTGCCGCAGGCGATCGTCGGCATCAGCTGCCCGCCGGCCACGGCCTGCGCGCCGGTGGGCGTCGCCGCCGGCTGGCCCTGGTGCTGCACCCAGGCGATATACACAGCCGGCGTCACGACCTTCATCACGAAACGCATCTGCGCGTGCTGCACGCCGCAGAACTCCGAGCACTCACCCAGGAACGTGCCTTTGATCAGCGGCGTGAAGGAGATGTGGTTCACACGCCCCGGGATGGTGTCGACCTTGCCGCCCATCTGTGGGACCCAGAACGAGTGGATCACGTCGGCGGCCTGCAGGTCCGCGTACACCGTGCGGTCGTCGGGCACGAGGACCTCGTTCGCCGTCTTGAACCCTTGAGGCCCGAAGTCGAACTCCCACCACCACTGGTGCCCGACGACGTCGAAGCGCACCGAGGCGACCGGCAGCGAGAGCTGCTGCGTGGTGCGCACGGTGAGGAAGAACAGCACCGCCACGATGAGCGCCGGGATGAGCGTCCAGACGATCTCGATGCTCAGGTTCCCGGAGGTCTGTGAGGCCTTGGACTCCGGCCGCCGCCGGCCTTTGACGATCACGTAGGCCAGCAGGATCCACACCGTGACGAGCACGACGCTGAGGATGCTGAAGACCTGGATGGCGAGCGTCCGGATCTCGTGAGCGGCCGAGCCGGCCGGGTTGAGCACGTTGGGGTGGCTGGCCGCCGCGGCGGTGCCGGCGAGAGCCAGCATGATCACCCACGTGCTGGCGACCAGCAGCGTACGTGCCGTCAGGTGGCGGCGTGAGCCGCGTCCGGCGCCCGCGCGCACGTCCTCGCGCTCGCCGCGCTCACGCTTTGCCTTGTCGCCACCCTCAGCCACGCTCGGCTCCCCCGTCACCCGCAGCGCTCATCTTCGCACGCGCCGCCGCCTTTGGGGCAGAATAGCGCGCATGCAGTACCTCCAAGCCGCGCAGCCGCGCATCGTCGGTCTCTTCATCCTCACGGTCGTCGCGGCGATGCTGCTGGCCGGCGACCCGGGGCTCGCGCGGATCCTCGCGGTCGCCGCGGCGACCGCGCTGACCGTCGGCGGCGCGGCGATGCTCAACAACTACCTCGAGCGCGACGTCGACGCGCGCATGGAGCGCACGCGGCGCCGTCCGATCGCCTCCGGCGCGATCCCGGCGCGTCGCGCGCTCGTCATTGGGCTCGCGCTGGTGGCCGCCGGCAGCCTCGCCCTCTGGGCGGTGGCCGGCGGCCTCGCGGCCGCGTTCGCGCTGCTCGGCGCCGCGTACTATGTGGTCGTCTACACGATGCTCCTCAAGCCGCGTACACCGCTCAGCTCGATCCCCGGCGCGCTGGCCGGGGTCTTCCCCGCCCTGATCGGCTGGGCCGCCACCGGCGCCGCGTGGTCGGGCAGCATCCTGTTCCTTTGCGCGCTCGTCTTCGTCTGGTCGCCGCCGCACTTCTGGGCGCTCGCCCTGGCGCGCGAGGACGACTACGTCGCCTCCGGCATCCCCACGCCGGCGGTCGCCTACGGCCAGCCTGCCTGCCGCCTGCTGATCGCCACTTTCGTGGCGGCTGTGACGGTGCTCACGCTGGTCCCGGCCGCTTCCGGCGCATTCGGCGCCGTCTATTTCGCGGCCGCTGTCACCGCGGGCGCCGCGCTCTGGGCCTTCACGGCGCGGCTGCTGACGCATCGCGACGACCGCGCCGCCTGGGCCCTGTTCAAGCTCACGGGCCCGTACCTCGCGATCGTCGTCGCGGCGGCCGTGCTCGGCCATCAGCTCGGCCACTAGGAGACGAGCCATCGCTCCGACCTCCGGCGCGCGATCGCGTAGGTGAGCGCGGCCACGATCGGCGGCAGCACGATCACCAGGATCTGCAGTGTGCGCAGCAGCACGGGCAGGCTCCAGCCGAACACGTTGGCGAACACGTCGTCGCCGCCTCCCACGAGCAGCACCGTGAGGAACGTGAAGAAACCGGCGCCGATCGCCATGCGGCCGGGGCGCATGGTCGGGTACTGGAGCACATTGACGAACTGGTTGTCGCGCATCGCCATCCAGTCGAGCCAGGGCCAGAGGAACAGCGGCGTGAAGATGAGCCCGGGCAGGATCACCGCCGGCCAGAAGATGGCCGGCAGCAGGAACCCGCCGATCTGGATGTCCCAGCCCGGGAACATGCGTACCGCGCCCTCCAGCCAGCCCATGTGCCAGTCGGGCTGCGCCGACGTCGTGGCGTCGGTCGCCCGGAACGGGCCGTAGAGCCACACAGGGTTGATCTGCAGCAACGCGCCGAACGCCGTGAGCACGCCGGCGAGCAGCAGGAAGTAGCCGGTCGTGCGCAGCGCGTACTGCGGCACCATCGGCGACCCGACCATCGTGCGGTCGTCGCGGCCGGGGCCGGGGAACTCGGTGTGCCGCTGCAGCCACAGCAGGCCGAGGTGCGCGCCCAGGAGCCCGGCGATGGCGGCGGGCAGCAGGAAGATGTGCACCGGGTAGATGCGCGCGATGATCCCGGTGGTGGGAAAGTCGCCGCCGAACAGCACCGAGGCCATCGTGGGTCCGATGAACGGGATGGACTCGGTGATCGAGAAGGCGATGCGCAGACCGGTGCCCGAGAGCAGGTCGTCCGGCAGCGAGTAGCCCATCAGCCCGTTGAACCCGACCAACAGCAGAAGCGACAGGCCAATGAGCCAGTTGATGCGCCGCGGGCGCCGGTAGGCGCCGGTGAAGAACATGCGCATCAGGTGGATGATCAGGGCGGCGACGAAGACGAGCGCCGCCCAGTGGTGCACCTGACGGACGAGCAGACCGGCGCGCACGTTCCAGCTCAGGTCGAGGACGGAGCTGTAGGCGTCGGACATCGGCACGCCGGCGAGCGGGTGGTAGCTGCCGTGGTAGACGACCACCGCCTGGGAGGCGTGGAAGAAGAGCGCCAGGAAGATGCCGGTGACGACCAGCACGATGAAGCAGTAGAGCGCGATCTCGCCGAGGAAGAACGCCCAGCTGTCCGGGAAGATGTGGCGCAACTCCTCGCGCAGGATGCTGCTGCCGCCGAGATTGCGGTCGAGCCAGCGCGCGGCGCGGCGGGCGGGCGACGGGGCGACGCCGAACGCCCGCCCGAGGCTCTTCTTGAGGCGGTGTTCGCTCATCCCTCGTCCCAGAAGCCGGGCCCGATGGGCACCGTGAAGTCGCTCTGCGCCGTGAGCCGGCCCTGCGCGTCGATGGCCAGCGGGAGCTGCGGCAGCGCTCGGCCCGCCGGGCCGGCGACCGGCTGGGCGCCGTTCATCAGGTCGAAGGTCGACTGGTGGCACGGGCACACCAGCACCTTTGCCTGGTCCTCGTACTGCGCCACCGGGCAGCCGGCGTGGGTGCAGACGCGCGAGTAGGCCACGTAGCCCTCGGGGCTCCACGTCTCGCGCCCGGCGAGCGTCTTGAACTGCGGGTCGGCGCCGATGCGCAGCAGCGTGATCTGCGAGTCGGCGGAGTCGGTGTGGCCTTCGGGGAACGCGACCAGGAAGGTCCCGGCGGCCAAGGTGTCGCGCGTCACCGGAACGCCGTCAAAGGTGACGAGCCGGCTGCCGGCGCGCCACGACGTAGTGCGCAGGCTGTTCTTGGGCCGCGGCCCGAGCGCGCCGAGCAGCACCACCTGGCTGAGCACGAACACGCCGCCCGCGAACACGAGCATCTTCGTGAGGAAGTGGCGGCGCGTGATCACCTGCACGGTCTGGTCGAGTGCGTCGCCGAGCGCGGCGCGGCCTTCCGCGTCCTCGTGCGGCACGGGGTAGGGGCCGGTGATGACTTCGTCGCCGGCCAGGTCCCGCCCCCAGTAGGCGAGTGCCAGGCCGATGCCGAGCAGCGCGGCGGCCAGAAAGCCGCCCAGCCACTGCGTGCTGGCGTCGTCGATGAAGGACACCGCGAAGCCGACTGAGCCGATCAGCGTGATCACCAGCCCGACGGTGGCCGGCCACGTGGGGATCCAGCCGGGTCCGCGAGGGCCGTGGCCGCCGGGCGCGCCGCGCTCGGCGTCGCGCCCCGAGGCGCCGCCGGTCAGCCGGGGATCCGCGCTCACGGTACGGCCTTTCGCGACTTCCACGCCAGCCAGACGGCGATGAAGATGAGGATCAGCAGGGCGCCGGCGCCGACCGCGCCCTCCGGCACGGGGCCGAGGTAGCCGAGGCCGGCCCCGCCGGGCGACGGTGCATGCACGAGTACGTCGACGTACAACCCGACGGACGCCTGCTGGCGCACGTCGAGCGCGTGGCCGGCGAAGACGGGCATGTTACCGCGGCCGAGGATCATGGCCGCGAGCGCCTCGGCCGCCGGGTACTGCGAGATGTCCGGCGCGTTGCGGCCGCGGGCCATGGCCCCGCCGCGCCCCGTGGTGCTGTGGCAGCCGGCGCAGTACAGCCGGAAGACCTGACCGCCGTCGGATACGTTGGCGGTGCGCGCCGCCGGGTCGGCGATCTCCTGCGAGACGTACTGCGCCACCTGCTGGATCTGTGCGTCCGTGAGCTGCTGCGCGAAGGACGGCATCTGGATGCCGCCCTGGCGGACCATCGGAGCGACGAGACTCGCGAAGCCGGCCGGCGCCAGCGGAGGCGGCGGATACGGCAGTGACGGGACGGCGACGCCGCCTTGACCGGCGACGCCATGGCACCCGGAGCAGTTGGCCGCGAAGATGTCGGCGCCGGGCCCGGCGGGCGCCACCGGCGCCTGGACGGCGATGGGAGTGGCGGTGAGCGTGGGCGCCGAGATGAGGGCCGGGGTCGCCGACGGCGCGGCGGAGGACGACGGCGCTGAGGACGCGCCCGCGAGGACGGGCACTGCCAGAACGGCGAGGACGAACGCGCACAGCGTGGCGATGAACACCGCCGATGGCCGCCGACGCCCCCGTACCCCGCCACCGAGCCTTCGGATCAACTCAGGACCCCCGCCCATCGTCGATGCTCCGCCTTCCCCGGAACGCACCCTCGGGACGACACGACCCACACGTTGCGGACCATTTCCCTGACACCGGCTTTTGTCTACCATGGGACCGTGCGCGGGTCCAGCACCAAAGTGGACGCCGCGGATGTTCGGGGGTCAGGCGCCGTGGCAATAACCGCCGTGGTGTCGGGACGCGCGAAGGGGGGTGCTTTGGCTGAGCCTCTGGTAGGAACGGCAGTGTGGCCGGCCGTACTGTACGCCGTCCTGGTGGTGGTGCTGGCCGGCGCGATCCTGCTGGTCTCGTCGCTGCTGGGACAGCGCAGCCGCTCGCCGGACCGCACCATCCCCTACGAGTCCGGCATCAGGCCGGCGGGGCCCTTGCCCAGTCGGCTCTCGATCGAGTTCTACCAGGTCGCCCTGTTCTTCGTGATCTTCGATCTCGAGGCGGTGTTCGTCTTCGCTTGGGCGGTCAACGCCCGCCGGCTGGGCTGGACCGGCTACGCCGAGGTCACTGTCTTCGTAGTGCTCCTGCTCGCCGGCCTCGTGTACCTGTGGAAGGTCGGCGCCCTCGACTGGGGCTCGAGCCCACGGCGTCGCGCGAGGGCGCGCGAAGTGGACTCCGCGACGATCGCGGCGCGAGGCGCCGGCGCTGTCGCCGCGGCGGGCAGCATCGACCGCGTGGACACCGGAACGCCCTCACAGGAGCCGCCTATGGGCGGCGCGGGAGAGCACGCGTGAAGCCGCGCCGCAGCCCGGGCCCGTCGCGCACGGCCGTCGCCCTGCAGTCGCTGGTCAACTCCGAGGCGGGGCCGGGCGAGGGCGAGGCCGTCGTCCTCAGCACCTTGCAGGACCTCGTGGCCTGGGGCCGCAAGAACTCGCTCTGGCCGTTCGGCTTCGGCCTTTCGTGCTGCTTCGTCGAGATGGCCACCAGCCTCACGCCGCGCTACGACATCGCCCGCTTCGGCGCCGAAGTGCTGCGCATCTCCCCGCGTGAGGCGGACGTGATGATCGTTGCCGGCACCGTGTTCCGCAAAATGGCGCCCACGGTGCTCCAGCTCTACCACCAGATGATGGAGCCGCGCTGGGTCATCTCGATGGGCTCGTGCGCCAACTCGGGCGGCATGTTCGACGTCTACAGCGTGGTGCAGGGCGTCGACTCGTTCCTGCCGGTGGACGTGTACATCCAGGGCTGCCCGCCGGCGCCGACGGCGCTCATGGAGGGCCTGCTGCTGCTGCAGGCGCAAGTCCAGACGGAGCGCCGGCCGCTCAGCTGGGTCGTCGGTTCGCAGACGGTGCAGAAGGCGCCGGCGATCTCGTTGCGCGACGTGCGTCGTGAGGGCGTCACGGCGACGGTAAAGCTGACGCCGCAGGACGAGGTCTGACGTGGGCCCCGACGAGACGCGCGCGGCGACGGCGCCGGACGAGCACGTGGCGGCCGCGCCGCAGGCGACGCCGGCCGGGCCGGCGCAGCCCTCGCAGTGGCCGGCGGCGGCGGCAGGCGAACCGCCGCAGCCCGGGGTCGTGCGCGAGTTGCGGGCGCGCTTCCCGGACACCCAGTTCGTCGGGCAGGACACCGCCGACGGCATCCCGACCCTGTGGGTCTCGGAGGAGCGCGTCCACGACGTGCTCGCGTACCTCAAGCGCGAGGCGCAGAGGCCGTTCGCCAGCCTCTACGATCTCGGCGCGATCGACGAGCGGCTGCGCCGCCACCGGGACGGCCAGCCGGCGGCTGACTTCACGATCTACTACCACCTGCTCTCGTACGAACGGAACGCCGACGTGCGCCTCAAGGTGGCGCTGCGCGGCGAGCCGGCCGCCGTCGACACGATCACCGATCTCTGGCCGGCGGCCGGCTGGTACGAGCGCGAAGCCTGGGACATGTTCGGCCTCGGCTTCCGCGGCCACCCGCACCTCAAGCGCATCCTCAATCCGCCCTGGTGGGAGGGACACCCACTGCGCAAGGAGTCGCCCTCGCGAGGGACGGAGCTTGGGCGCTTCGAGATGCCGCCGGAGGTCTTCGAGCAGTGGCAGGAGGACCTGATCTTCCGGCCGGAGGAGTGGGGACTGCCCACGACCGACGACGATCCCACGCTGATGTACCTCAACATCGGCCCGCAGCATGGCGCCACGCACGGGCCGCTGCGCATCATCGTCGGGCTGCGCGACGAGAAGATCATCCACTGCATCCCGGACATCGGCTACCACCACCGCGGCTCCGAGAAGATGAGCGAACGCCAGACCTGGCACACGTACATCCCGTACACCGACCGCATCGACTACCTAGGCGGCGTGACCAACAACCTGCCCTGGGTCCTCTCGGTGGAGAAGCTCTGCGGCATCGAGGTGCCGGAGCGCGCCCAGGTGATCCGCGTGATGCTCTGCGAGTTCTTCCGCATCGCCAGCCACCTCGTGTTCTACGGCACCTTCGCCCAGGACATCGGCGCGCTCTCGCCGGTCTTCTACATGTTCGAGGACAGAGAGCGGATCTTCGACGCCGTGGTGGAGCCCATCTGTGGGGCGCGCATGCACCCCAACTGGTTCCGCATCGGCGGCGTCGCCGAGGACCTGCCCCACGGCTGGGAGCAGGCGGTGCGCGCCTACCTCGACTACCTGCCGCCACGTCTCGCCGAGTACGACGACCTCGTCATGGACAACCGCATCATGAAGGCGCGCACCGTCGGCGTGGGAGGCATCAGCGCCGCAGACGCCGTGGAGTGGGGCGTCACCGGCACCAATCTTCGCGCCGCCGGCGTGCCCTGGGACTGGCGCAAGCAGCGCCCCTACAGCGGCTACGAGCGCTACGAGTTCGACGTGCCGGTGGGCACCACCGGGGACTGCTACGACCGCACGGCGGTCCACGTCGAGGAGATCCGCCAGAGCCTGCGCATCATCCGCCAGTGCCTCGACCAGATGCCGGCCGGTCCCTACAAGGCGTACCACCCGCTGACGACGCCGCCGCCCAAGGAGCCGGCGACGATGCACCACATCGAGTCGCTCATCACGCACTTCCTTGGCGTGAGCTGGGGACCGGTGGTGCCGCCGGGCGAGGCGTGCATCTACACGGAGGGCGTCAAGGGCCAGTACAGCTACTACGCCGTGAGCGACGGCGAGAACACGTCGTACCGAACCAGGATCCGCACGCCCTCGTTCCCGCACCTGCAGGTGTTGCCGTTGCTGGCGCAAGGCTTCGAGATCGCCGACCTCGTGACCATCCTCGGGAGCCTCGACTTCGTCATGGGAGACGTGGACAAGTGAGCCTCACGGACGAGGAACGCCGGGAGCTCGAAGAGCTGCTGCCGCACTACCCGGACCGGCGGGCCGCCGCCGACTCCGCGCTGCGCGCGCTGCAGCGGCGGCGGCGCTGGCTCTCGGACGAGTCGCTCGCCGACCTCGGCGGGTTCCTCGGCATGAGCGTCGCCGAGCTCGACAGCCTGGCGACCTTCGCCAACATGCTCTTCCGGCAGCCGGTGGGCCGGCACGTCGTGCTGCTCTGCGACAGCTTCGCCTGCTGGTCGCTCGGTTACGACGGGCTGCGCGCCGAGGTCGAGGCGCAGCTCGGCGTCGGCATGGGCGGCACCACGCCCGACGGACGCTTCACGCTGCTGCCGATCGTCTGCCTCGGCGCCTGCGACCGCGGCCCGGCGATGATGGTCGACGCCGACCTCCACGGCCCCGTCGCGGCCGCCGACGTCGGCGAGATCCTGAAGGAGTACGCGTGAGCGCCCCCGGCCCGAACGGCAGCGCGCCGCGCCCCAGCGGGCCGGACACGACCGGCTGGGAGCTGCCGATGAGCCGCGCGATGCGCGCCGACGGCGCGCCGGCCACGCTCGAGGACTACGTCGCGGCCGGCGGGTACGAGGGGCTGCGCAGAGCGCTCGCCGAGTTCAAGCCGGAGGACGTCACCAAGGCCGTCAGGGACTCCGGCCTGCGCGGCCGCGGCGGCGCCGGCTACTCCACCGGCGGCAAGTGGAGCACGATGCCGCTGGGGCCGGACGCGCCGCACCCCAAGTACGTCGTGTGCAACGGTGACGAGATGGAGCCCGGCAGCTTCAAGGATCGCTATCTGCTGAGCCGCAACCCGCACCTGCTGATCGAGGGCATGCTCTGCGCCGCCTGGGCCGTGCAGGCGGACGCAGGCTACATCTTCCTGCGGGCGCAGTACGACGAGCCCTATGCCAACGTGGAGCGGGCGCTCGCCGAGGCGGCCGCGGCCGGCTACCTCGGCGAGCACATCCTCGGCAGCGACTTCTCCTTCGAGCTCTTCCTGCACGAGAGCGTCGGCCGCTACATCTGCGGCGAGGCCTCGGCGATGCTCAATGCACTCGAGAGCCAGCGGCCCAACCCCCGCGCCCGGCCGCCGCACATGACAGGCGCCGGCCTGTACGCGCGACCGACCGTGGTCAACAACGTCGAGACCTTCTGCGCCGTGCCGTCCATCGTGCGCAACGGCGTCGAATGGTGGAAGGGACTGTCGACCACCGCGGAGGGCGGCACCAAGATCTACGGCGTCGCCGGGCGCGTACAGCGGCCGGGCTGCGTGGAGCTGCCGATGGGCACCACCATCCGCGAGCTGATCGAGGTGCACGCCGGCGGCATGCAACCGGGCTACGAGCTCCGCGCCGTCAGCCCCGGCGGAGCGTCCACGGCGTTCGTCCCCGCCGGCGAGATCGACGTGGCCATGGACTTCAGCGCCATGGCCAGGGTCCAGAGCCGCATGGGCACCGGCACCCTGGTCGTGCTCGACGACCACACGTGCCCGGTCGGCATGACGCTCAACATGCTGCAGTTCTTCGCGCAGGAGTCGTGCGGCTGGTGCACACCCTGCCGCGAGGGCCTCCAGTGGACGGCGCATCTTCTGCGTGAGATCGAAGAAGGCCGCGGCACGCTCGAGGACCTCGACGTCCTTGCCGAGCACGTGTGGTTCATGGGCTCGGACAAGACGTTCTGCGACCTCGCGCCCGGCGCCATGCAACCGCTCGAGGCCGTCCTGCGCCTGTTCCGCGATGACTTCGTGGCGCACATCGAGACCGGCAGCTGCCCCTACGCGCCGCGCGAGACGGAAGAACCGGCCGCGACAGCCGACGAGGCCGACCGATGAGCGCCGAGCGCACAAACGGCGCGCCTGGGCTCGTGACCGTGATCATCGACGGCCGCGAGTTCCGGGTGGAGGCCGGCCGCAACATGCTCGACATAGCCCTTTCGCGCGGCTTCGACCTGCCGTTCTTCTGCTGGCACCCGCTCATGGGCTCGATCGGCGCCTGCCGCCAGTGCGCCGTGCGCCTCTACTGGACGGGCCGTAACGGCGAGGAGAAGAGCGAGATCGCCATGGCCTGCATGACCGAGGCGCAGGAGGGCACGCGCATCGACATCGACGATGAGGAGGCCGTGCGCTTCCGCGCCGAGATGATCGAGCTGATGATGCTCAGCCACCCGCACGACTGCCCGGTCTGCGACGAGGGCGGCGAGTGCCACCTGCAGGACATGACGGTGATGACCGGCCACAGCTACCGGCGATACGCCGGCCTCAAGCGGACGTTCCCTAACCAGGACCTCGGCCCGTTCGTGGCGCACGAGATGAACCGCTGCATCACCTGCTACCGCTGCACGCGCCTCTACAACGACTACGCCGGCGGCCACGACTTCGGCGTGTTCGGCCTGCGTGACCAGGTCTACTTCGGGCGCGACCGGGACGGCACGCTGGAGAGCGAGTTCAGCGGCAACCTCGTGGAGGTGTGCCCGACCGGCGTGTTCACCGACAAGACGCTGGCCGGTCACTACTCGCGCAAGTGGGACCTGCAGACGGCGCCGTCGGTGTGCCCCCACTGCGGCCTCGGCTGCTCCACGACTCCGGGGGCCCGCTACGGCGAGCTGCGGCGCGTGGTCAGCCGCTACAGTCGCGAGGTCAACAAGATGTTCCTCTGCGATCGCGGCCGCTACGGCTACGAGTACGTCAACGCGCCGCAGCGGATCCGCGAAGCGCGCGTGGCGTGGCGGCCGGCGTCGCAGGTGGCCGCCCAGGCCACCCAGGACGCGCGGCGCGAGCAGGCCCTGGACGCGGCGGCGGTGATGCTCAGAGGCCGCCGCGCGATCGGCATCGGCTCACCACGCGCCTCGCTGGAGGACAACTACGCGCTGCGCGCGCTCGTCGGATCCGACCATTTCTACCTCGGGCTCTCAGAGACCGACTACGACCTGGTCGGCGAGGTCATCGCGGTGGCGGGCGGGGCCGGCGCCGGCGGCGGGGCGGGTGGCCTGCCGCCGGGCGCGCTGGCCGACGTCCAGGAGGCCGACGCCGTGTTCATCCTCGGCGAGGACCTGACCAACACGGCGCCGATGCTCGACCTCACCGTGCGCACGTGGCTGCGCCTGCGCCCGACGGCGCAGGAGGAGCGCGTCCACATACGCCGCTGGAACGACGCCGCCATCGGGCGCGCCAAGCGGCGCGAGCCGAGCGCGCTGTGGATCGCGGCGCCGCACGCCGGCAAGCTCGACGAGCTCGCGGCCGACGCCTGGCACGCCACGCCGGACGACATCGCGCGACTGGCGCTGGCGCTGACGCACGAGGTGGACCCGGCGTCGCCGGCGGTCGCCGACCTCAGCGACGCCGAGCGGGAGCGAGTGGCGCGCTGGGCGGAGGCGCTGCGCGGCGGCCGCCGCCCGGTGATCATCGGCGGCGTCTCCGGCGGATCGCGCCTGCTGCTGCGAGCCTCCGCACACCTCGCGCGCGTGCTGGATGCGAGGGCGGGCGTCGGCGTGCCGGGCGGCGGCGCGGAAGCAGGCGGCGCGGCGGCCGGCGGCGGGCCCGGTCCGGCGCGCCTGATCCTCACGGTGCCCGAGCCGAACAGCGTCGGACTGCGCATGATGGGCGGCGGCCGCCTGCCGCAGGCCATCGCGGCCGTGGCTCGCGGCGAGGCGGATACCGTCGTGATCCTCGACAACGATCTGTACCGCCGCACCGCGTCGCTCCTGGTCGACGACCTGTTCCGGCGCGAGCCGGACGTGCTGGCGCTCGCGCCGCTCGAGGATCGCATCACCGCCCAGGCCGGCGTCGTGCTTCCGTCGGCCACGGTCGCAGAGTCGACCGGCACGTTCGTCAACAACGAGGGTCGCGCCCAGCGCTTCTTCTCGGTGCTGCCCCCGGCCGGCGAAACGCGCGAGGCCTGGCGCTGGCTGCGCGACCTCATGGGACGCCTCGACCGCCAGGAGGCGCGCGGCTGGAACGACGTCGACGACGTCATCGCCGCGCTCGAGCACGAGCTACCGCAGTTCCGCGGCATCGCGACGGCGGCGCCGAGGGCGGGCTGGCGCCTCGCCGGCTCCGAGGTCGCGCGGCAGCCGCGCCGCTTCAGCGGCCGCACGGCCATGGATGCGGACGCGAGCGTGCACGAGCCCGCGCCCGACGTCGATCGGGACTCGGCATTGGCGTACTCGCTCGAGGGCGTCGGACCGGGCCAGGCGCCGGCGGCGCTGCTCCCGCGCACCTGGTCGCCCGGCTGGAACTCGGCCAGCGGCCTTCACAAGCTGCAGGAAGAGGTCAACGGGCCGCTCAGGAACGGGCCCGTGGGCGAGCGCCTGCTCGGTCGTGGCCTCGCCGGTGGAGGCGGTGCGAGCGGACCCGCGGGCAGCGCTCGCGCTGCGAGCAGCGCAGGGGCGAGTGGCGGCCTGCCGGCGCCAGTCGCGCCGGCGGCGTCCGCGGCGCGCCCCGGCGAGTTCGTCCTCTTGCCGGTGCACCACATCTACGGCTCGGACGACCGCAGCATGTATGCGCCCGGCGTGCTCGACAGAGCGCCCGCCCCGTACATCGCGCTCTGCCAAGCCGACGCCGACCGGCTCGGGCTGGCCGCGGGCGACTGGCTGGAGCTCTGGCAGCCGTGGATGGATGTGCGGGCGCCGTTCCGCCTGCTGATGTCGCTTCCCGAGGGCGTCGCCGGCGTGCCCAGCGGCCTCCCCGGCATGCCGTTCCTCTCGCTGCCCGGCCGCGGCCGCCTCGCGCGCTGCGACGCACCGCCCTCGCCGGAGCCGGCCGGTCTGGCGCCGGGTCAGGATCCGCCCGACCACGCGTCCGCGTCCGCCGCGGCATGGGCGCCCGCCGGCGCGACGTGGGAGCCGGACGGCGCCCCGGACGGGGAGGCGAAGCCGTGAGCGCCGTCCCTGCCGCCGGCCTCGCCCCCACGCTGCTCGCCGGCACCGCGCCCAGCTGGCTCGGCCCGCTGCTCACCGTCCTCGGCGTGCTCATCGTCGTGCTCACGATCGCCGCCGGCCTGATCTGGTACGAGCGCCGGCTGCTGAGCCTGTTCCAGGACCGCTACGGGCCCAACCGCGTCGGCCCGGCCGGCCTCCTCCAGGTGCTCGCCGACACCTTCAAGATCCTCTTCAAAGAGGACTGGGTGCCGCCCTTCGCCGACAAGCGTGTGTTCGTCGTCGCGCCGGCGATCGTGCTGATGACGGCGCTGCTCTCGTTCATGGTCGTGCCGGTGGCGAGCGGCATCGTGGTCGCCGACGTCAACATCGGCCTGCTGTTCGTGCTCGGGATGTCGTCACTCGCCGTGTACAGCGTCGTCCTCGCCGGCTGGTCCTCTCACAGCAAGTACTCTCTCGTCGGCGGCCTGCGCGCCGCCGCGCAGATGGTGAGCTACGAGGTCTTCATGGGCCTGTCGCTCGTCGGCGTCGTGCTCATGGCGGGCTCGTTCGACCTCTCGCGCATCGTCGAGGCCCAGCAGGGACTCTGGTACGTGGTGCCGCAGTTCTTCGGCTTCGTCGTGTTCCTGGTCGCCGGGTTCGCGGAGACGCGCCGCATCCCGTTCGACATCCCCGAGGCCGACAGCGAGCTCGTGGCCGGCTACCACACCGAGTACTCGGGCATGAAGTTCGGCCTCTTCATGGTCGGCGAGTACGTCGCCATCACGCTCATCTCGGCGCTCATCGCGACGCTTTTCTTCGGCGGCTGGCTCGGGCCATGGCTGCCGGGCCTCGTGTGGTTCCTGCTCAAGACGCTGCTCTTCATCAGCTTCTTCATCCTCACGCGCGCCACGTTCCCGCGGCCGCGCTACGACCAGCTCATGGAACTCGGCTGGAAGGCCATGCTCCCGCTGAGCCTGGTCAACCTGCTGGTGACCGGCGCCATCGTCGTGGCGCACCACTAGGGGAGAGATGAGCGCACCCGCCGACACCCACCCGCCGCTCACCACCGACGTGGTGACGACCGGGCGCCTCGCGCGGCGCGGCCAGTCTCTGGCGCCGCGCGTCTACCGCACGGTCGCGAGCACGCTGCACGGCATCGCGGTAGTGTTCCTGCACGCTTGGCACCGGCGCGACACCGTCCAGTATCCGGAGGAGATGGTCTACCTGCCGCCGCGGTACCGCGGCCGGATCGTGCTCTCCCGGGATCCGGCCGGCGCGGAGCGCTGCGTCGCCTGCTACCTCTGCGCCGTAGCCTGCCCCGTGGACTGCATCTCCCTGCAGGCCACCACCGACGAGCACGGGCGCCGCTACCCGGAGTGGTTCCGCATCAACTTCTCGCGCTGCATCTTCTGCGGTTTCTGCGAGGACGCGTGCCCCACCTACGCCATCCAGCTCACGCCCGACGTGGAGATGAGCGAGTACGAGCGCGCCAACATGGTCTACGAGAAGGAGGACCTGCTCATCTCGGGGCCGGGCAAGTACCACGACTACGACTTCTACCGGGTCGCCGGTCTCGCCATCGGCGGCAAGGACAAGGGCGAGGCCGAGAACGAGGCCCCGCCGCGAGACGTCCGCGACCTCCTGCCGTGATGGCCGAGGCCCGGAAATGACCGTCCTCTTCTACATCGCCGGCGCGGTCGCGATCATCGCCACGATCATGGTGGTCACGCGCTCGCAGCTGGTGCACGCGCTGCTGTACCTGGTGATCTCGCTGTTCGCGGTGGCCGTCGTCTTCTTCACGCTCGGGGCGCCGTTCGTCGCCGCGCTGGAGGTGATCGTGTACGCCGGCGCCATCATGATGCTGTTCGTCTTCGCCGTGATGCTGCTCGACGTGCGCGCCCAGAAGCCGCCGCGGATCCCGTGGAGCGCCTGGGCGGGGCCGGTGGCGCTGGTCGTCGTGCTGCTCGCCGAACTCGTGTATGGCATCACTCTCCAGAACCACGCCCTGGCGGCGGGAAGCGTCGGACCGCGGCAGGTGAGCGCCGCGCTCTTCGGGCCCTACGTCCTCGGCGTCGAGCTGGCGTCGATGCTGCTGCTCGCGGCGCTCATCGGCGCGCGGCACGTCGCCGCCGAGCCTACGGACGCGCCCGCGGGCGAGGCCGATGCGGGCGCCACCGGCCTGGAGGAGGCGCCCGAGGTACCGCCGGCGCCGGAAGGAGTCCGGGGCTGATGGCCACGGGAGTCCGAAGCTGATGGCTGCCGTGTCGCTCAACAGCGGGCTCATCCTCGCGGCCATCCTGTTCGTGATCGGCTTCGTCGGCCTCGTCACGCGCCGCAACCTGATCGTGATGCTGGCCTGCATCGAGATCATGCTCAACGCCGCCGGCCTGGCGTTCGTCGTCGCCGGCGCACGGTGGGGCCGCGCCGACGGCCAGGTGATGTTCCTCTTCGTCCTGGCCATGGCCGCGGCCGAGGTGGCGGTGGGTCTGGCGCTGGCGATCCGCTTCCGCAAGACGCTCGGCCGCCTCGACATCGACGAAGCCGACGAGATGAGGGGCTAGGGGATGCTGCACCTTCTCTGGCTCATCCCCGCCCTGCCGCTCGCCGGCTTCGTCCTGCTGACGCTGCTCAACCGGCGCCTCAGCCGCCCGGCAGCGGCCATCATCGGCGCCGGCTCCGTCGGCCTCGCCGCGATCGTCGCAATCCTCGTCTCGGTGAGTTTCATGGTCTCGCCGCCGGCGGGCCACCACTTCCACCAGGTCCTCTGGACGTGGTTCGACACCGGCGGCCTGCGCCCGCAGGTCGCCTTCTACCTCGACGCGATGACGGTGATCTTCATCCTCGTGATCACCGTGATCGGCTTCCTCATCCACCTCTACTCGACCGAGTTCATGGAGCACGACGAGGGCTTCACGCGCTTCTTCATGTACATGAACCTCTTCGTCGCCTCCATGCTCGTCCTGGTGCTCGCCGACAACCTCCTCCTGCTCTATCTCGGGTGGGAGGGCGTCGGCATGTGCAGCTACTTCCTCATCGCCTTCTGGCAGAAGGACACCCAGAACGTGTACTGCGGCCGCAAGGCCTTCATCGTCACGCGCATCGGCGATACGGCGATGATCGTCGGGCTGTTCCTGCTGTTCACTCAGTACCACACGCTGGCGATCCAGCCGCTGATGACGAACATCGCCAACGCGACCTTCTCCGGCGACCCCGTCGTTGTGGCCGCGGCTTTGCTGCTGCTCGGCGGGGCCGTCGGCAAGTCGGCGCAGTTGCCTCTGCAGACCTGGCTGCCGGACGCCATGGCCGGCCCGACGCCGGTCAGCGCCCTCATCCACGCCGCGACGATGGTGACGGCGGGCGTGTACCTCATCGCGCGCACCCACGTCCTTTACCTCATGGCGCCGGACGTGCGCCTGGTCGTGGCCATCGTCGGCACCGTCACGCTCCTGTACGCGGGGTTCGCGGCGCTCGCCCAGCGCGACATCAAGCGCGCGCTCGCGTACTCCACCGTGAGCCAGATCGGCTACATGTTCCTGGCCCTCGGGGTCGCCGGCTGGGATGCAGCCATCTTCCATTTCATGACACACGCCTTCTTCAAGGCCCTTCTCTTCCTCGGTGCCGGAGTGGTCATCGAGGCGCTCGCCGACGAGCACGACATCTTCAAGATGGGCGGCCTGCGACGCGAGCTCCCGGTGGTCTTCTGGACCTTCACGATCGGCGCGGCCTCCCTGGCGGCGCTGCCGCTCGTGACCGCCGGCTACTACAGCAAGGACCTCATCATCTCGTCGAGCCTCGCGCCACCGTTCGGCGACGTCTGGTTGTGGGCGGGTGCGGTCGCCGGCGCGCTGCTCACCGGCATCTACTCGTTCCGCCTCGTCTTCGTGACCTTCTTCGGCGAGCAGCACACGCCGATCACGAGGCGCCCGCGCTGGCGGATGCAGACGCCGCTCGTCGTCCTCGCTGTCCTCTCCGTGATCGGTGGTCTCGTCTGGCTGCCGGAGTGGATGGGCGGCTGGGACCCGTTCGCCCGCTTCGTCGGGGCCGCGCTGCCGCTGCTGCCGGCCTCAGGCTGGTCGTTCGGCCTCGGCGAGGCCACCATAGTCGAGATCGTCTCCCTCGCCGGGATCGGCATCGCCTCTCTGCTCTGGATCCGCTGGCGCGACGCGACCGCGGTGTTCTCCGCCAGGCCGGTACCCGACGCGCTCGAGCGCTACTGGCGCGCCGGCTGGGGCTTCGACGTCCTCTACCAGTACGTCTTCGTCGTGCCGGTGAAGTGGTTCGCGCACGTGGCTCGCAACGACCTGGTGGAACCGGTGGTCAAGGGCATCGCCGGCATCAACGTGCTGGCGTGGCGCGGGCTGAGCGCCTCCCAGAACGGCCTGCTCCGCCTCTACATCGCCGTCGCCGGCGCCGGGCTCGCCATCATCATCGCCGTCGTGGTGCTCAAGTGAGGCCGGGATGATCCTCCTCTGGTACATCCTCATCCCGGCCGTCGCGGCACCGCTCGCGTGGCTGCTGGCGCGCCCCAATCCCCTGGCGGCGCGCTGGATCGCCGTGGCCGGCACCGCCGCGCCGCTCGTGCTGCTCGTCGTGCAGTGGATCGCGAAGGCGAGCGCCCTCTCGACGATCCCCGTCTGGCACAACGGCGGGGTCGCCGGGCTGAGCCCCGCGCAGCTCGTCCAGAGCACCTGGATCGTCCACCTCAAGGTGCCGTGGATCGCGCCGCTCGGCATCAACTTCTTCCTCGCCGAGGACGGCCTCACGGTCATCATGCTGGCGCTCACCTTCGCGCTCGGCCTGCTCGCCGTGCTCGCCTCCTGGCGCGGCATCACCGAGCGCGTCGGCTTCTTCCACTTCATGATCCTCTGGACGACGGCCGCGCTTGCCGGCGTCTTCCTCTCCCTCGACCTGTTCCTCTTCTACTTCTTCTTCGAGATGATGCTGATCCCGATGTACTTCATCATCGCGCTGTGGGGGCACGAGCGGCGCGTGTATGCGGCGGTCAAGTTCTTCATCTTCACGCAGGTCAGCGGGCTGCTGATGCTGATCGCCATCCTGGCGCTGTACTTCATCCACGGGCGCGCCTCGGGCACCTATACGTTCGACTTCCCGTCGCTGCTGGGCACGAAGATGTCCTCAGGCACGGCTTTCCTCTTGATGCTCGGCTTCTTCGCCGCCTTCGCCGTGAAGCTTCCGGCGTTCCCGTTCCACACCTGGCTGCCGGATGCGCACACCGAGGCGCCGACGGCCGGTTCGGTGATCCTCGCCGGCGTGCTCATCAAGATCGGCGCCTACGGGATGATCCGCTTCATGATCCCGCTGTTCCCGCAGGCGGCCTATCAGTTCCGCACGGCCGCCCTGGTCCTCGGCGTGATCGGCATCATCTACGGGGCGATCATGGCCTACGCCCAGACCGACATGAAGCGCCTCGTCGCCTACACGAGCGTGAGCCACATGGGCTTCGTGCTCATCGGTATCTTCGCCTGGAACACGCTGGCGCTGCAGGGCGTGGTGCTGCAGCTCGTCTGCCACGCCCTGTCCACGGGCGCCCTCTTCATCCTGGTCGGCGGCCTGCAGGACCGCATCCACACGCGCGACATGGGCAGGATGGGCGGCCTGTGGACGATCGCCCCCAGGATGGGCGGCACGGCGATGTTCTTCGCGCTCGCCTCGCTGGGGCTGCCCGGACTCGGCAACTTCATCGCCGAGTTCCTGATCCTCGTCGGCACCTGGCAGGTGGCCAAGTGGGCCGCCGTGCTCGGCGCCGTCGGACTCGTGTTCGCCACCGTGTACTCGCTGTGGATGATGCAGCGCGCCTTCCAGGGCGAGGAGACGCACGGATGGAAGCTCGACGACCTGGTGCCGCGCGAGACCGTGATGCTCGCCGCCATGATCGCCGCGCTTGTCGCCATCGGCTTCTACCCGCAGCCGCTGATCGCCACGGCGCGGCAGACCGTGACCGCGGTGCAGCGGATGACGGTCGGCAGCGAACTCACGGCCGGGCCAGCCACGGCTGCGAGAGGGGCGCCGGCCCGTAGAGCGTTGGCGGGCACCGGCGCCGTCGCGCAGGCTGACGCCGGCAACCAAGGCGGCGAAGCCGGCGGCCAGACCGGCGCGCTGACCGGCGCGGGAGCCGTCCCATGACCGCCGGCGACCTCCTCACTCTCTCGCCGCTGATCGCGCTCACGCTCACGCCGGTGATCGTCATGCTGGCCGCCGCGTTCAAACGCTCGCACACGCTGGCGCTCGTTCTCACTCTCATCGGGCTGGCGGCGGCCGGCGGCCTGCTGTCCGTCTCCGCCGGCCGCTCCCCGCGCCAGGTCACGCCGCTGCTGTCGTTCGACACCTATGCGCTCTTCTTCGCGGGTCTCATCATCGCGGCGACGGCGATCGTCGCCGCGCTCTCGTGGGGCTACCTCCAGAAGCGCCGCGTGCATCCCGAGGAGTACTACGTGCTCCTCGTCACCGCGGCGCTCGGCTCCGTCACTCTCGTAGCGAGCACCCACTTCGCCTCGTTCTTCCTCGGCCTCGAGATCCTCAGCGTGTCGCTGTACGCGCTCATCGTCTACCCGCTGCACCGCGAGCAGTACGTCGAGGCCGCGGTCAAGTACCTCGTGCTCGCCGGCTCGACTTCCGCCTTCCTCGTCTTCGGAATGGCGCTCGTCTACGCGGAGACCGGCACGATGACGGCCGGCGGCCTGGCTCCGCTCATCGCCGCCGGCCTCGGCGCCAGCAGCCCGGTCCTCGCGCTCGGCCTCGTGCTCATCCTCGTCGGAGTCGGCTTCAAGCTCGCCGTCGTGCCGTTCCACATGTGGACGCCGGACGTGTACCAGGGAGCACCGGCGCCGGTCACGGCGTTCATAGCGACCGTGTCCAAGGGCGCCGTGGTCGCGCTCCTGCTGCGCTTCTTCCGGCCCGTGAGCCTGCACACTGACTCGACGCTGTTCCTCGTCTTCGCCGGCGTCGCCATCGCGTCGATGGCCGCGGGCAACCTGCTGGCGCTGCGCCAGGACAACGTCAAGCGGATCCTGGCGTACTCGTCGATCGCGCACCTCGGCTACCTGCTGGTGGCGTTCCTCGCCACCGGCGAGCGCGCCGCCGCGGCCGTGACCTTCTACCTGGTGGCGTACTTCGCCACCTCGCTCGCCGCGTTCGGCGTCGTCACGGTGCTCTCCACGCCGGCGTGCGATGCCGAGAAGCTGGACGACTACCGCGGCCTCCCGCGCCGGAGGCGCTGGACCGCGGTCGCGTTCACGATCGCCCTCTTCTCGCTCGCCGGCATGCCGCTGACCATCGGCTTCATCGGCAAGTTCTACATCCTCACCGCAGGCGCCGGTTCCGCTCTGTGGGCGCTGGTCATCGTCCTCGTGGTGACCAGCACTATCGGCTTGTACTACTACACGCGCGTCATCGTTGCGATGTGGGTGCAGAAGCCGGCCGACGAGGACGCCAGAGTGAGCCTGCTGCCCGGCGCGGCGGGCTCGGGCGCGGCGGCCGGCGCGGCCGTTCCGGCGCTCGGCGGCGTCATGCTGGCCGCGCTCACTGCCTTCGTGCTCGTCTTCGGCGTCTACCCGACGCCGCTCATCCACCTCATCGAGCGGGCGGTGTCGACCCTGCCCTGACGGGGCAGTCACCATCACGAGTCGCCCTGCACGCCCCGGCACCACGCTGCGCGGTTAGAGCCGCGGCGGCGCTCCGGATCCGCCCCGCCTGATCGGCCGTGGCATCGAGAAGTCGAGACCACGGCTCACGAACTTCGATACGGGGTCCGGCTTGAGGCCGAGGTCGGCTCGCGCCTCGCAGCGACCGATTGCCGCGCGCACGGCGCGCGCGCCGACCGACCGCACCGGCTCCGGCGGCAGGTAGGACGGCGGCTCGGAGACCAGAGGCGACACCGAGTACTCGTCGTCGAGCCCCAGCGCGACGGAGGCCAGCGTGCGACCGATCAGCTGGGTCGGGCACACACCGTTGCCCGAGTAGCCCGTGCCGTAGTGGACGTTGCCGTGGGACCCAAGCGACCCGACCCAAGGCGTGCCGTGCTGCGTGCGCTCCACGGGGCCTCCCCAACTCCACTCGATGGCCAGTCCGGCGGTGCGCGGGAAGAGGGCATGCAGGTCGCCGATGATCTCCACCGTCTCGGCCTCGTCGTGGAAGTGCGCGGGGATGACGCGGCCGGCGTAGCCCAGCCGCCCGCCGCCGCGGCCGAAGACGACGCGGTCGTCGGCCGTCCGCTGTCCGTAGTGCACCGCGGTCCGCGCATCGACGAACGGCCGTCCGCGAAGCCAGCCCATGGCGTCAAGCTGCGCCGCGGCGGGTGAGGTGGCGACCATGTGCGAGGGGATGACGAACAGGGTGCGGCGCAGTTCCGGCACCCTCGCCATCCAGGGACCTCCGGCCAGCACGACCCGGTCGGCAACGACCGTCCCGGCGGGCGTCTCCACGACTGCCGGGAGCGTGCGCCGCACATCCGTCATGGGGCTCGCCTCGAAGATCCGCACGCCGGCCCCGGCGGCGGCGCGGCGCAAGCCCTGGACGAGCAGCGCCGGCTGCACGCTGCCGGCGCGTGCGGTCGCCACGCCGCCGACGGCGCGCGGCGACCCGCAGGCCTCTTGTGCCTCTTCCCGGCTCAGCGTCCGGAACAGGTCGCCGCGCCCGGCATCTTCAGCGGCGCGGACCTCGCCGCGCAGCGATTCCATCTGCGCCGGGGACATGGCCAGATTGAGCCCTTCGGCGAAGGCGAGGTCGCAGTCGATCTCGGCCTCGCGGACGACTTCGCGGATGGCCTCTTCGCTGCGCAGCGACGCGTCGAGGAGCCACATCGCCTCCTCGCGCCCGAACCTGCCGAGCAGCGTCGAAAGCGCGTCCTCCCAGCCGTTGACCCAGCCGCCGTTCCTCCCCGACGCGCCCGCCCCGCAGAACTGCCGTTCGAGCAGGACCACGTCGGTGTCGGGGGAGAGACGCTTGATCCAGTAGGCCGCCCAAAGCCCGGTGAACCCTCCGCCCACGATGCACACGTCGGCGCGCGTCGTGCGGGTGAGCGGCGGACAATCGCCGGACGGCCTCCAGCGCGCGTCGCCGCCCATCCAGTAGACCGCGTCCTGCGCTCCTCGCGACGCCTCGATCCCAGCGCCTCCGGCCGGTCCGTCCGTGTCTTCGGTCCGCATGTTCGACTCTCCTCCTCGCGCTCCGCCAGAGCTCCTGCCGGCCAACCTAGGGAGTGGCCGCGAGGCTGTCAACACGGGCGCCGCGCGCCGATCCCTTGGCGCATCGCCGGCGCTCCACTAGCATGTGCCATCGGCTCATGAGAAGGAGCTCGTCATGACGAAGAGGAAGACCATCGCGTTCTTCCCGGAACCCGGCGCCTGGGGCCCCACGAACAACTGCGCCGCGATGGCGCGCGTCCTGCACGAAGGCGGGTACCGCGTCGTGTTCGTTGTCGACGAATCGTTCGCAGGAGTCCTGGAGGCGCGGGGGTTCGAGGAGCGGCTCTTCCGCATGGCACCGCCGGATGAGGGCGCGGATGGTGCCGCCGGCGCAGACGACTCCGGCGGCGCCGAGGACCCCTGGGCCGAGTTCATCCGCGTGACCGCGCCGGAGTTCCGCAAGCCCACGATCGAGCAGATCGAGACGGTCACGAGGCCGATCTGGCAAACACTCGTGGACGGGGAGCAGTACTCCCACGAGCGCGTCATGGCCATCTGGGACGAGGTCCGGCCGGACGTCGTCGTGACCGACAATGTCACCGGCTACCCGGCCGTGGAGTTGGCGGGCGCGCCCTGGGTGCGGGTGGTGTCGTGCAACCCGCTGGAGATGCGCGACCCAGACCTGCCGCCGGCCTTGTCGGGGCTGCCGGCCGGCGATCGCAGCGAGTGGCCGACATTTCGCGACGAGTACCACCGCGCGCACGAGGAGCTGCTCGCCGAGCACAACAGCTTCCGCGCCTCGGTCGGCGTCCCCGCCTGCCCCCTCGACGAGTTCAACACGGCCTCACCGTGGCTCAACCTCTACGAGTACCCGGCCGCCGCCGACTACCGGCGCGCCCGGCCGCTGGACTCGACCTGGCACCGTCTCGAGTCCTCGGTCCGCAGCGGGGAAGCAGCATTCGACGTCTCCGAATACGTGCCCGGCGACGGCCAAGTGATCTACCTCTCCCTCGGTTCGCTGGGCTGCATGGACGTGTCGCTCATGCAGCGCCTCATCGACGCCCTTGCGAGGACGCCGCACCGCGTCATCGTGTCCACGGGCCCGCTCAAGGAGCAGATGCGCCTCGGGCCCCGCATGTACGGCGACGAATTCCTGCCGCAGCCCTCGATCCTGCCGCAGTGCGACCTGCTGATCACACACGGCGGCAACAACACGGTCTGCGAGGGGTTCCACTTCGGCCTGCCGATGATCGGGCTGCCGCTCTTCTGGGACCAGTACGACAACGCCCAGCGCCTCGCCGAGACGGGGTTCGGCGCCCGCCTGGCCACACACGAGTGGTCCGACGATGAGCTCATCGCCACGGTCGACCGGCTGCTCGCCGACAAGCGCCTGAAGGCCCGCCTGAGGACCGTCGCGGCGACCGTTCAGTCGCGACCCGGAAGCGTGCGGGGCGCAGGGCTCATCGAGCGTCTCGCGCTGACCGGCGCGCCGGTCCCAGGCTGAGCGGCCGGCGCCCGTAGCCGGTCATCCTCCGTTCATCCTTCGGCGGGAGACTCTCACCAGGAGGTCATCGACGATGACACGCATGGAGATAGTCCCGATCGCAGTGAGTTGGTTCCCGGTGACGGTGCTGGGTGTCGCGACGGTGGTCGGCCTCAACGGGCTGAACCGCGAGCGCGCCATCGAAGACGCGTGAGCGGACTCGCGCCGGAGGGCTGAGCGGCAGGCAGCGCGGCTCAGCCCTCCGGCGCGTACGTGCGCCGGGCGCGAACCACGCGCGGACTGGGCGTCAGGCGCGAGCCGTCGGCGAGACGCGCAGCTCGGACGCGTGCTCGCGCACGAACTCTTCGAAGCTGCGCGGGGGCCGGCCGGTGAGCTCCTCGAAGTCGCCGGTCGTGGTCGCGAACTCGTCGTGGCGCATCGCCATCCAGAGCTCGCAGACTGCCTCGACGAGGTCCTCCGAGGCGCCGCGCCGCCTAAGCGCCACGCAGGCGTCCTCTTCCCCGATGTCGACATAGCGGATCGGCTGCCCGACGACGCCCGTGAGGATCTCGGCGATCTCGTCGTGCGGCAGCGGCCGCGGCCCGGTGAGCGAGTAGACGCGGTCGTCCGCGCGCTCCCGTGCGGCGCCGGCCGCGAGAAGAAGCACCTGGACCGCCGCGTCGGCGACGTCGCGGGCGTCGATGTAGCTTATGCGCCCGCCGCCCATCGGCGTGAAGAACGCGCCGCGGACGAAGATGCTCGGCCCGTACATCGTGAGGAAGTTCTGCATGTACGAGTTGGGGCGCAGGATGGTCGACGGGATCGCCGACTCCCTCACCACGCGCTCGGCCTCCATGTGCCAGTCAAGCAACGGCCCGCCGGCGTGACCGGCGTGCAGGAACGAGACGCGCACCAGATGCCGCACCCCCGCGCGTTCCGCCGCCTGCACGAGGTGGCGGGTCTGGACGACCATGGTGGTCTCCTCGGGCGTGATCAGCACCGCCTGATCGATCCCCTTGAAGGCCGTGTCCAGGGTGTCGGGCCGGTCGAAGTCGACTTCGACGAAGTCGACGCGGCCTACGCGGCCTTCGGCGTCGTGGTCCGGATAGTGGACGGCGCCGCGCACCGGCGCCCCTGCCGCGGCCAGCTGCCGGACCATCTCGGTGCCGGCCCGGCCCGAGGCGCCGGTCACGAGGATATGGCTGCTCACGGTACCTCCTCGTACGCCCGGCGAGGTGCCGGGTTGTTCTTCCGTACTGCCTTCTTGCCGCGCTGGGCCGAAGGGAAACGCCGCCGCCGTCCGTCCGCGGCTGCGGCGGCGCGACCCCGTCCGGTCGCCGCCGATCTGGTGTAGCTTCGCCGCTCCGGAGGTACCATCAGCGCACGCCCGCTACCACAACGAGGAGACTCCCTTGGCCAAGTCCGAGATCGACAGCGGCATCTGTGGCTTCTGCACCACGGTGCACACAAAGGCCGACGGCCGCGTCGTGCGACTCGAGTTCGAGACCAGCTGCGAATATGTCGACCAGCTCGCGGCGGAATTGACGGAGGTCGACCCCTACCGCGAGATCAGCTATCGCGGCGAGGGTCCCAAGACTCTGCGCCTCGCCGCCGAACACCTCGCCCACCCGGCCTGCCCCGTGCCCGCGGGCATCATCAAGGCGATCGAGGTGGAGGCCAGCCTCGCGCTGCCCAAGGACGCCAGCATCAAGCCGGCGAAGGACTAGTCGGTCAGCCGGAAGCGCCAGACGGCGATCGCGAACAGCGCCAGCGCCCAGGCGAGGGCGAAGCCGAACGCCGGCAGCACGTCGGGCACCCCGAACCCGCGCAGCACGATGCCGCGCAGCCCATCCAGGATCCACGACGTCGGCAGCAGGTGCCCGACGAACTGGAACGCCGGGCCGGTGATCTCGAGCGGGAACCAGGCGCCGGAGAGCGCCGCGACGGCCATGGACGTGAGCACCGTCGCGGCGATCAGCGCCTGCTGGGTCTTGAGCAGCGAAGCCAGCAACAGGCCCAGCGTCGACGCCACCGTCGAGAGCGCGATCATCATGAGCAGCAGTGCGGCCGGGTCGCGCAGGTAGTCCACGCCGAAGAGGAACTGCCCGATGCCGATCAGGATGATCTGCTGCACGAACGTGAGGGCGAACATCCCGAGGATCTTGCCGGCGATCAGCTCGGAGCGCCGCACACGCGTGGTCATGAGGCGCATGAGCGTGAAGTTCTTGCGCTCCACGATGAGCGCGACGCCGGCGGTCGTGATGCTGAAGAGGATGAAGTTGATGAGCATGCCGGGCGAGCTGAGCACGAAGCCCGACGGCACCTGGCCGGCGGCCGCGCCGGCCTCGACCACCTTCATGGTGGCGGCCGGGTGGGCGAGCGCCTGGGCGGCGATGGGGCGAGCCTTGGCGAGGGCGGCAATGTTGAACCCGCCCCGCGAGCCGGCGGGGTAGCTCCGAGGGACGCCTGCCCCCGTCGCCACCGCTGCCCGCGCCGCCTGCTCCACCGCGACCGCCCGTCCCGCGAGCGCGTTGATCTCGGTCGTCGCCGTCTGGGCGCCGGACGAGCCGGACACGCCGACGACGGTGAGCATGGCCGGCTTGCCTGCCGCCACGGCGGCGGAGAAGCCCGCCGGGATCTCCAGCGCCGCCGCCACCTTGTTGTCGGCGACGTTCTGCTCCGCCTCCGACTTCTTCACGCGCTGCACCGTGACCACGTCCGACTTCTGAAGTTGCGAGATGAGCTGCGTCGCCACGGGCCCGGCGTCGCCGCTCCACACGGCCAGCGGCAGGCGATTGCTGCCTCCTCCGAACAAGAGCCCGAAGAACGCCGTGAACGCGATCGGCATGACCACGGTGAAGATCAGCGCCAGCCGGTCGCGCCGGGTCTCCAGCAGATCCTTGCTCGCCAGCGTGAAGATGCGCCTCATCGCGGCCAGCCTGTCGCCGGCGCCCTCATGCGAATCGCCTCCGGAAGCGCAGCACGGCGATGGCGAAGAACACGACCGCGAAGGCCAGCGGCACGAGCAGCGGCAGCAGGATGTCGCCGACGCCGCCGCCGCGCAGCGTGCTGTTCCAGCCGACGAGAAGCCACCCGTTCGGCGTGAGCCGCTGCACGGTGGCATAGGTGGTCCCCGACTGCGCCGTGCCGCTGAAGTTACCGCCGAGGAGCGCCAGCACGAGATACACGCCGGCGCCGATCGCTCCGGCCTGCGCCGGCGTGCGCACCAGCGAGATGACCATCAAGCCCAGGCTCGCCGCCACCGCGGCCGCCGCCAGGATCAGCAGCGACACGGCAGTCAGCGCACCCCAATGGATCGAGAAGAAGAGGCGCCCAGCGGCCACGAGGATGACCGCCTGGACGAGCACGGTGAGGAAGGTCGAGGTGAACTTGCCGCCGAGGATGAGCTGCCGCGAAGTCGGGGTGGTGAAGAGCCGTGGCAGCGTGCCGGCGCGCTCCTCGTCGAGGATGGTGCGCGCGACGTTGGACGCGCCGAAGAACATGAAGAAGACCATCATGCCGGCGAGAACGAGCCCGGTGACGCCGATGTCCTTGGACTTCTTGCCGCCGGCGAGATCGGGCGGCCGCTGCGTGACTGTCAGGCCGCCCGATCCGCTCTGGCTCTGGTCCACAAAGGTCTGCGCGGCCTTCTGCGTCAGCGCGCCTGCCTGGGCGCCGTTGCCCGAAGCGAGCGCCAGACCCTGTGTCGCGAGCGCCGCTGCACGGGCGCCGTTGAACGCGAGCAGCGACTGGCCGACGACGCTCTGGGTGATCGCGGCACCGACGGTCTGCGTCGGGTTCTGGTACAGCTCGATCGAGCTCCGCGCCGACGTGCTCGTCCCGAAGATCGCCTTGCTCAGGTCCGCCGGGATGATCACGGCCACGGCGTCCTTGCCGTCGTCGACGCTCTTGCGCGCCGCCGCCGCGGTCGCCTTCGAAGTCACGGTCAGGATGTCCTTGAGGCCCTTGCTCTTCAGGATGCCCACGACCGTCTGACCGACCGCCGGCTGGGCGGCCGCCGGAGCGACCGTCGCGCCTGGAGTCGCGGTCGCGCTCGCCGCCGGCGCCTTGTCCAGGTTCACGAGCGCGACCTTGGTCGCGGCGATGGAGAAGCCGCCGTTCCCGCCGCCGAAGGCGAAGCCCAGCAGCGCCGACAGCGCCAGCGGTGCAGCGAGCATCATCGCCAGCGCAGGGACATTGCGCCACGTGCTGCGCAGGTCCTTGAACGCGATCGCGAGGACGCGGTTCATCGAGCGGTGCTCCAGGGAGCGTGGCTGGACGGCACGGCCGCCGCCTATTCCCGCAGAGCGCGGCCGGTGAGGTGCAGGAACACCATCTCCAGATTAGGCTCGGTGACGCTCACCTCGGTGATGCGCGCGCCGGCCGCGGCGGCCGCCTCGAAGAGCCGCGGAAGCACCTCGTCGGCGTCCTGGACGAGGAGCACCGCGTGCTCCTCGTCGACCATCGCCTTGGTCACGCCGTCGACCTGGCCCCAGCGTTCGACCATGCCTTCCAGATAGTGGTCGACGCTCAGCACCACGTGCGCTTCCGCGCCGACGATGTCCACAAGCTCCTGGTTGGTGCCGACGGCGATCATCTTGCCGTTGTCGACGATGCCGACACGGTCGCTGAGCTCCTGCGCCTCGGCCATGTAGTGCGTCGTGTAGAGGATCGTCATCCCCTGGTCGCGCAGGGCGAGGATGCCGTCAAGGATCGAGCGACGGCTCTGCGGGTCGATGCCGACGGTCGGCTCGTCGAGGTAGAGCACTCGCGGCCTGTGCAGCAGTGCGACGCCGATGTTGACGCGCCGCTTCATGCCGCCGCTGAACTTCTCCACGCGGTCCTTCTGGCGGTCGACCAGCGTGATGAGCTCGAGCACCTCGTCGACGCGCCTGGTGAGCTCCTCGCCGCGCAGGCCGTACATCTTGCCCCAGAAGACGAGGTTCTCGCGGGCGCTCATGTCCGGGTACAGGGCGATGTCCTGCGGGACGACGCCGATGGCCTCTTTGACCGCCTGTGCATCCGAGACCACCGAGTGCCCGGCGACGCGGGCGTCGCCGCCGCTCGGCTGAAGCAGGCACGACAGCATCGAGATCGTGGTGCTCTTGCCGGCCCCGTTGGGGCCCAGAAGACTGAAGATCTCGCCCTCGGCGATCTCGAAGCTCACGCCGTCGACGGCGAGGACTCCCTTGGGCGGGTCGTACTGTTTGCGCAGATCCAGGACCTCGACGATGGCCACCAGCGTATCCTCCTCAGGCTCGCTGCACCTGCGGCGTCTTATATCACGAGCGGGAGGGCAGCGGCCCGAGCCGCCGGAGCACGCACACCGGTGTCTGCTCGTGACCCTGGCCGAGCGGGTTGTCGCGCATCAGGGTCGCGGCGAGCCGGCGGTCGGCGCCCGGCGACGCGCCCAGCACCGTAGCCGTCAGATCGTTGGCGTCGATCACGACCATCTCCACCCTGCCGCCGGCGCTCTCGCTGAGGAAGTCCGCGAGTCTGGCCGCCACTCCATCCGGATCGGCCGGCCCGAGCTTGGCGTGCGTGTTGTGCGGCGGCAGCGTGTTCCAGGTCGGGCCGTCGATCGCCTCCACGTTGGCGCCGGCGACCTTGTAGAAGAGGCCGCGCTTGCCCACGACCTTGCCGGCGGCGGAAGCCGCGGCGGCGGCCACGATGCGCGGTGCCCCGGCCTCGTCGATGGCGAGCTGCATCGTCTCGGGGATGCCGAGGCCGATGCCGTGCGGCGTCCTGGTCACTGCCTTGCTGAGGACCTTGGCGAGCCGCGTCGGGTGGATCTCATCGAGCGCGTAGCTGCGGCCCTGGCTGGCGGCGATCGGCTTCTCGGCCATGACGACGATGTCGCCCGGCTTCACGTGCTCCACGATCTGGCGCCGGTACAGGTCGGCCAGGTCGTCGCCGCGGCCGACGAGCTCGGTCTTGAGCGGGAGGCGCGCCCAGACGCTGCCGTCGAGCGCGCTGAAGAGGTGCTTCATCTCGTTGGGCCGGTAAGCGGCGAGGAGGCGCTCGGCCTCGGCGACCGCGGCGGGGCCCTCCGGGCCCGCGGCCGCCGCCAGCAGCGCCGGCACGCCGGCGTCGCCGGCCTCGGCCACAGAGCCACGGCGCCGGGGACCGACCTCGACCGGCGCCGTCAGCGCCGCCTCGATGTCCGCGTCCCGGAGCACCGCGCCGCGGTCGACGAACTCGCGCAGCCACAGCTCGATGTTGGCGGCGCGCCAGAAGAACATGCTCTCCTCGACCTCGCCGCGGCAGCAGGCGCGGAACGCGCTCACCACCGCGGGGCCGTCCCAGTAGGGGCGGGTCTGGAACGTCGGCGACTGGTACAGGCTCGTGAAGGCGGCACGGCGCGCCTTGATCCAGCGCATCTCCGGCGTGGTGAACCCGACCTTCCAGCGCCGCAGGCGGATCTTCTCAGGCAGCGTGCCTTTGAGCGCCGCGCGCAGGATCCAGCGGCTCCAGCCGTGGCGGATAATGGCGTCGTCCGGCAGGCTCAGGATGTGATCGACCAGCTCCTGATCGAGGTACGGCACCCGGCTCTCGACACTGAAGGCCATGGAGTTGCGGTCCTCGTAGCGGAGCAGGCACGGGAGGCTGTACGTGAGCAGGTCCTGGAGCAGGCGCTCCTTGAGGTCGTCCTGGGAGCGCCCGTAGCCGGGGTCGCTCGTGCGCGCGACGAACGCCGGCTCGAGCAGCTTCTGCGTCGGCAGCCTCTTGCGCCGCTGCTTGATGCGCCGCCTGGCCAGCGGCCACAGCACGTCACGCGACTTGGCCGCCTCGCGGCGCAGCTCCTCGTACCTGTGTTCCTTGCGCAGCTGCCGCAGGTAGACGAGCTGGTACGGCACGTAGCCGGCGATCAGCTCGTCCCCGCCCTGCCCGTCGAGGAGCACGGTCACCTGCTCGCGCGCCGAGCGCATCACGCACCACTGCGCGTACGGGCCGGTGCTGACGATCGGCTCTTCCTGGTGCCAGATGAAGTCGCGCAGCTCGTCCACGAACTCGGGTGAGGTGGGGTTCGTGTAGGTCGTGTCTGCGCCGGTACTCTCGACGGCGATCTCGATGTACTCGCGCTCGTCGATGGGGTCGCCGTCGAAGACCGCGCTGAAGGTCTTGAGCTGGCCGCGCAAAGAGGCGGCGTCGGGCGCGTCCTCCTTGAGGAGCTCGCTCATGAAGCTGACGATGGTGGTCGAGTCGAGGCCGCCGGAGAGACACGAGCCGACGGGGACCTCGGAGACGAGGCGGCGCTCGACGCTGTCACGGAAGCGGCGCCGGAAGTCGGCCGGGTCGGCCGAGGCATCGGAACGCAGCTCCGGCGACCAATACTCCGCGCTCGTGAGCGGACGCGTGAGGAGGCCCGGCGCGGCCGGCGAATCGCTTGCCGCGCCGGACGCGGCGCCGGCCGTGCCCGCCTGAGCGCCGGCGCCGCCGAGCGGGATCTCGATCCAGGTCGCCGCCGGCACGTGGTAGACGCCGCGGAAGAACGTCTCCGCGCGGTGGTCGTGGAAGCCGTGCTGCAGGTACTCGAAGATCATCTGCTCGTCAGGCGTCGCCACGAGCCCGGGATCCTGCAGCAGCGCCTTTATCTCGCTCGCGAACAGCAGCCTGCCGCCCTCCGGGGAGCGCGCGTAGAAGAGCGGTTTGATGCCGAAGTGGTCGCGGTTCAGGACGAGCTTGGCGCCGGACCCGTCCGCGGCAGCGCCGCGGAAATCAGCCAAGGCGAACGCCCACATGCCGTTGAAGCGCGCCGCGCAGGCCGGCCCCCACTCCTCGTAGGCGTGGACGATGACTTCGCTGTCGCAGCTCGTACGGAAGGTGTGGCCGGCGGCCTCGAGGTCGGCGCGCAGCTCGCGGTAGTTGTAGACCTCGCCGTTGTAGACCAGCCAGACGGTCTCGTCCTCGTTGGCGATCGGCTGGTGCCCGCCCTCGCGATCGATGATGCTGAGGCGCCGATGACCGAGACTCACGCTGTCACGCTCGAGGTAGCCGGCGTCGTCGGGGCCGCGGTGGACGATGGCCGCGGCCATGCGCCCGAGCAGCTCACGGTCCGGGGGACCGGCAAAACCGAGGATGCCGCACATACGCGGGTGCTCTCCTGGGGGTCGGGACAGTGGGCGCGACGGCCCTTCCGGCCGCCGCGCCGGTCAACCCTATCACAGGCTCGTGGCGGCCTCCCCCGCGACCGTCAGCGGGCCAGCAGGCCCCGGTTCTTGGGATGCGCCATGCACCAGTCGTCGTGGCGCACGAGCGGGAACGCGCCTACCGAAGGAAACGCGCCGAACGGAAGCTCGCGGCTCGAGCCGCGGAAGTACTTCTCGGCTTGCAGCACGACGGGCGGCGCGCTGCGGCAGGTCCCGGCGTCGCCCCCGCCCGGCAGCTGCTCGAACGCCGGGCATGACTCGCAGCGGAACGGGCCCTCCTGATCCATGCGTCCTCCTCACTGGGTGCGGCCGGCGCGTGCGGCACGCGCCGCGCGCCGGCCCTGTCTGTCTAGTCTATCGTCGGCACAGCGGCTGCCCGACCCGGTACGTCTGTCTATGCGCGGGCGCCCCGCCGGGCGTCTTCCCCGCCCGTCCTGCCGTCCGCTCGCCCGGTGCCCGTCCGTTGCCGCCGGCGACGGCGTCCCGCTACACTCGCTGAGGATCGGGCGGGACACTCGAGCGGAGGTGCGGCATGGCGAACGGCGGCGACAGGCGGCGTGCCGTGCGCCAGATCGACCACGAGTGGATCACCGTGCGCGACGGCGCGCGCCTGGCGGCGCGCATCTGGCTGCCCGAGGATGCCGCCGCGGGCCCTGTCCCCGGCATCCTCGAGGCTGTTCCCTACCGGCTCGGCGACGGCATGGCGCCGCGCGACGTGCTCATCCATCCCTACTGGGCCGCGCACGGCTACGCCTGCGTGCGCGTCGACCTGCGCGGGAGCGGCGAGTCCGGGGGGATCCTCACCGACGAGTACCTGCCCCAGGAGCAGGAGGACCTCCTCGAGGTCATCGCCTGGATCGCGGCCCAGCCGTGGTGCACGGGAGCGGTCGGCATGACCGGCATCTCCTGGGGCGGCTTCAACAGCCTGCAACTGGCCGCCCGCCGCCCGCCGGCCCTCAAGGCCGTCATCACGCTCATGAGCACCGACGACCGCTACGCCGACGACGTGCACTACAAGGGCGGCTGCGTGATGGGCACCGACCTGCTCCATTGGAGCTCCTGCATGCTGCACTGGCAGTGCCAGCCTCCGAACGAGGAAGCGGTCGGAGCCGGCTGGCGCCAGCAGTGGCTGCAGCGCCTCGAGGCGAACGCGCCGTGGGTCCACGCCTGGATCGCCCATCAGCGCCGCGACGCTTACTGGCAGCACGGCTCGGTGTGCGAGGACTACGGCGCCATCGAGATCCCGGTGTACGCGGTAGGCGGCTGGGCGGACGGCTACACCAACTCCGTCCTTCGGCTGCTCGAGGGGCTGCCAGGGCCGCGCAAGGGCCTGATCGGCCCGTGGGGCCACGCGTTCCCGCACGTCGCGGCGCCCGGACCGGCCGTCGGTTTCCTGCGTGAGGCGCTGCGCTGGTGGGACCTCTGGCTCAAGGGCGTGGACACCGGCGTGATGGACGAGCCGATGCTGCGCGCCTGGATGCAGGGGTGGGATCCGCCGGCTGGCGATGTGACCGACAAGCCCGGCCGCTGGGTCGCGGAGGAAGAGTGGCCGGCGCTGCGGCTGACGCCACGACTGTGGCGGCTCGACGCAGTCGGGACTCTGCGGCCGATCGAGGAGACCGACATCCATGGCGCCGCCCTCACCATCCGCGGCTCGCAGCTCTGCGGAGCAGACGCCGGCGCCTGGTGCGCCGAGGGCCAGCCCAGCGACCGGGCGCCCGACCAGCGGGCGGCCGAGGGACAGTCGCTGTGCTTCACCTCGGAGCCGCTCGCCGGCGCCGTCGAGATCCTCGGCCGGCCGCTGGCGACCCTGCGCCTGGCGGCAGACCGCCCGCTCGCGCTGGTCGCCGTCCGGCTCGACGACGTCGCGCCGGACGGCATCTCGCTGCTCATCACGCAGCAGGTGCTCAATCTGACCCATCGCGACGGGCACGAGCACCCTGAGCCGTTGGAGCCCGGCCGCGAGTACGCCGTGAGCGTCGAGCTCGACGCCATCGCCCACTCCTTCGTGGCCGGCCACCGCCTGCGCCTCGCCGTTTCCCCAACCTACTGGCCACTCGTCTGGCCGTCGCCCGAACCGGTCACGCTGACGCTCGTGCCCGGCCGAAGCACCCTCGAACTGCCGGTGAGGCCGCCGCGGGCGGCCGACGCGGACCTGCCGCCGTTCCTCGCGCCCGAGACGCCGCCGAGCCTCGGCGAGCAGACGATCGGCGGCGGCCCGGGGAGCCGCTCCTACGTTCGCGACCTCGTCGACGGCAGCCTCACCTGGGAGTACCAGTACGTCGACGGCGGCAACGTCGTCCTCCCCAACGGCTGGGAGGACGAAGAGTGGAACCGCGTGAGCTACTTTATCCGCGAGGACGATCCACTGGCGGCGGCCGTCCGGGTCAGGATCGAGTCGGTCCACCAGCGGGGGCCGCAGGGCCGTTTCCACATCACCAGCGAGGGGCAGATGACCTGCGACGCGACGACCTTCTTCGTCGAGGACACCGTGGAGGTGTGCGAGGGCGAGGAGGGAGACGAGCGGCGCGTGTTCTCCAGGACGTGGCGCCACGAGGAGCCGCGAGACCTGGGCTAGGGCGAGCGTCGGAGACGGGAGGAGGCCAGATGTACATCGGCGCGCACGTGAACTCGTCGGGCGGCGTGTGGAAGGCGATCGGCAACGGCGCCGACATCGGCTGCGAGGCCATCCAGATCTTCGCCGGCAGCCCGCGCACCTGGGCGCCGACCATCTACAAGGACGCGGACGCGGAGCGCTTCCGCGAAGACCGCGAAGCCTCCCCGATCCGCTTCGTCGTCATCCACACGATCTACCTGATCAACCTCGCGAGCGCGCGCGAGGACTTCTACGAGAAGTCGGTGACGTCGCTCGCCGGCGCCGTGGCCGCGGCGGAGCAGCTCGGCGCCGACGCCATCGTCACGCACGTGGGCTCGCACCAGGGCGCGGGCTTCGAGGCCGGCCTCGAGCGCGTGCGCGCAGCCCTGATCCGCGTCCTCGCCGAGAGCGAAGGCTCGGACGTGCGGCTCCTGCTCGAGAACACGGCCGGCGCCGGCGGCACGATGGGCGTGGACTTCGACGAGCTCGGCGCCATGATCGCCGCTGCCGGCGGGCACCCGCGGCTCGGCCTCTGCCTCGACACCGCCCACCTGTTCGAGGCCGGCTTCGACCTGCGGACGGCCGCAGGACTCGATGAGGCGCTGGCGCGCCTCGACGCCGCCTGCGGCCTCGACCGCCTCGGCATGCTCCACCTCAACGACTCCAAGACGCCGATCGGCTCCAATCGCGACCGCCACGAGAACATCGGCGAAGGCGAGATCGGCCTCGAGGGCTTCCGCGCCATCGTCACCAGCCCGGCGCTCGCCGACCTGCCGGGCATCCTCGAGGTCCCGGGCTTCGATGGCGAGGGCCCGGACCTGCTCAACGTGCAGCGCCTGCGCGACCTGGCGACCGGCGCCGCATGACCGGCCACGTCCCGACCGACCACGTCGTATCGGTCGCGCGCACGACCAACGTGGTCGTGGCGTCGATGTGGCGCGAGTTCCTCGTCGCCAACGGCATCCGCGCCGAGGTGGGCGGAACCGCCGTGACGACGAGCGTCTACGCGATGGTGCCGATGCTGGCGCAGATCGACGTGCTCGTGTTCGAGGAGGACGCAGACAGGGCGCGTGAGCTCATCGACCAGGCCGAGAGCGGGGCCGGCAGCGCAGACAGCGGCGGCTGAGGTGGCGCGACACTCGCTGGGTATACTCTGCCTGCGCCGCGCCGCGACGCCGCCGATCAGGACCGCGAGGTGACGCCATGGAACTCGTGCCCGTGACCACTGTCAACGACGCCGGTCAGGCCAACGTCGTGAGGGGGGTCCTGGAACAGGCGGGCATCGAGTCGGCCGTCGCCGGCGGCATGATCTCCGCCTATCCCATGCCGGCGGTGAACCCCTTCCAGATCCTCGTGCGCGAGGCCGACGCCGAGCGCGCGCGCGACGTCCTGGCACAGTTTGAGACCACACCCGACGAGGATGAGACCGAGGAGTAGGCCCGTGCGGTCTGCTATCATGGTCCCTTCTTGCAGCGCTTTTCGGTCCCGCGGGGCCGCACGCAGACAGGAGTGATGATGTTCGGACGCATCTTCGGCCGCGACAAGGACGACCAGGGACAGGCGGTCTGCGCCGAGTGCGGCCGTACTCTTCTCGCGGGCGAGTGGACGCAGACGGTCGTGGGCGCCGACGGTGAGGCGCTGGTCATCTGCTCCCTGTGCGGCCAGAGCCGCGACTTCGGCAACGAAGCGCCGGCCGCCGTTTCCGCGCCGGCGCCGGCCAACAACGGACGCGTGCGCGAGACGCGTACCGAGGCGCCGCGCGATGCGCACGGCGAGAGCGATGCCTTCTGGAAGGCCCTCAAGGACAAGGACGCCGAGATCGAGCGGCTGCAGGACCAGCTCGCCAGCTCGGAAGCCGAGAATCGGGAGCTCGCCGGCAGGCTGGCGCGCATGGACGCCTCGGAAGAAGATTCCGCGGCCTACGCGCCCGGCGTCGACTCGATGGCCACGCCGACGCTTCCGGAGGCCGCGCCGATCCCCGCGTCCGGCCCGGTGGTCAACGATCTCACCGGCGATTCGTCGGAGCCCGGCGAGCGCACCTGGGGCGAGACGCCGGCAGAGTTCGCCGCCGAACTTGCCGAACTGCGCGAGGAAACGGCCCCCGTGCAGGCAGCCGCGGACGAGGCGGTCGCCGCAGCGGCAGCCGACGAGGTGGTCGACGATGTCCCCGCAAGGCCTGTCGCGTCGCAGGCGGCGCCTGAGCTCGCCGGCCAGACGCCGCCTGCCATCGTCTTCGAGGACACGCAGGAGATCTCGGCCGAAGAGGCCGCGATCGCCGCCGCTCAGCTCGGCCTCATCGGCGACCCCGAGACGACGCTCGCTCCGGCCGCCGGCTCGGCGGCAGCGCACGAGGCGGCTCCCGCCGGCCCGTCCGCGGAGGAGCTTGAGGCGCAGGCCACCTCGCTCACGCTTCTTCAACGAGGCGTCGACTTGCTCAACGTCAGCCGCGTGCCGCACAAGATCGCCGAGACCAACGAGCAGCTCGGTCTTCCCTCGGTCCACGTCGGCTTCCACGAGCAGACCGTCGCCGTCACCTTCATGTGGACGATGGGCTGGTACCGCTTCCACGTCGACATGGACAGCGGCGTCGTGCGCATGGACGAACGCGGCTACGAGGCGCTGGCGCACCTTCAGCCCAACGCGGCGGTGCGCGCCGACGGTACCGTGCAGTTGGCGCCCGCGCAAATCAGCCGCGCTGCCGTTCAGCGCCCTCCCCAGCGGCCGCCGGAGCCCGCGGCGCCCGCCGAGGAGCGCGCGC
>Ga0316226_1000842_pt1 | contig 37617 bp, 54 predicted proteins | sample TBH18017metaG_FD_206009 | JGI IMG/M metagenome (GOLD analysis project Ga0316226, IMG submission 206009) | Freshwater microbial communities from Trout Bog Lake, Wisconsin, USA - TBH18017 | ecosystem: Environmental > Aquatic > Freshwater > Lake > Hypolimnion/Profundal zone | place: USA: Wisconsin...
TTTGTTTCTGTCGTTTTGATTATGTCTTTTATCTATTAGATTTTAATCAATGAGATTTTTTCGTTCGAATATAGGAAGGATTCTTTTTATGTCAATCAATCTTTTTCTGTCAAAGAATATTTATGAAAAATAAATATCCATTTAAATCAATCTCATAAATTTTCTATGTATCTCAAATAATATATATGAAGCGCGCGCGCAAATATCATATACCCAGTTTTCCATCAAGAGATATATTTTTGACATTTCGTTGCTTTTTGTTGTTGGTAAATGATCGATTGTTGTAAAGTGTGGTATATCAACAAGGAATGGGTGAAAAATGAGCGTGTGTGAGAAAAAAACAGATTGTCAAATGATCTTCGATTCACTGATTGAGCAAGGCTTGATATCAAAAGATTCAGTTAAAGAGATGAATCAATTAGGAAATGTAATTTACAATTTTCTTTATTTTGGCCACTCTTGGCAAGAAATATCGAATCAAACGGATAATGGCTTAACAATAGATAAAGCAACGGAACGATTTTTAGAGATATATAATGAAAATGAAATTTTAGAAAATACATTTTATCTTGATAAAGATTGTGAATTTGTAACCATAAATGAACCACTTTTTAATGAAGATGAATTTATTAGCGATAATAAAGAAATGTTCGATGAGTGTTGTTGTGAATTATCTAGACAATCGTTGTTGAATGATCATAGGGATATGTTTTATCAGTGTTGGTATGAAATTTCTTGTAGTCAATTGTTTAAAGATTTTTTAGGGCCAGACACTTATAGCTATATTTTTTAATCTTTAAATTTCCTCTCGAATTATCGAGGGGATTTTTGAGTATTAAAGAAGGATATTTAACAAATGGAAAAACAAATTTTAACAACTAACAAAAAATCCCGCGAATTTGCTGAAAAATTGAAGCCGTTTAAAGCAAGTAATTTAACTGGACATTGGGAAAACGAAGATAAATACGTTATAAGAACGATTATCAATCATTTTCGTAACGTCACGGAAATCGTTAAAACTCAGGACTTATGATTGAAAAATTTGTCAAGAAACAGGTGAAGAAATGGAGAAAGAAGATTTTGAAAAAGTTGTGGTTGAAAGCTATATCAAAGATAGCAAAGAAACGTTTGAATTCTTGCGCCAACAAGCGTTAGAGATTTTTAACGAATGTAAAGATACGTGGATGATCCAACAGCCTTATGAAGATAAGATTAATGAGGATCTTTGGAACGAATTTTCTTTTGACGCTCAAAGAAAGCTTCAAAGATACCTTATGAGCTGGTTTTGGGACGTTAGTTCTAAAATCTCATTTCAGCATTTTCACAAGGAAATACCCTATGAATTGTGCTTGATTTTTGAAAACTGGATGGACGTTTTATTTCAAAATATCACTTTTCAAGGACTTTCCGAAGAGATGATCAATGAAATATTTGAAGATTACAAAAATAAAAATGGAAAAGGGGAGCTATGAGAAAACTTAGAAATCCTGAAAGCACTTGTTTAAATCCGATGGAAATCTGCTGCATCGAAGAGCTTTTGAATTATGCTTTTGATCAGTCTATAATTTATCGCTTCGATCCCTTAGCAAGACGTATCCATGAACAATATTTAGACGTTCTAAAGGATATGAAAAAACAAATAGACACAAGGAATTGATCATGCGTGAAATTTTTATTGGCACTATGAAAACTATAGATTTTCTCACCCACGATAATCAACGAAAAGACGTTTCATTTATGTATATTCAATCGATTTACAGCAAATTCGAGCTATGTGCGGATTGCCGTTTTAAAGCCAAAATCAGTCAAAGACGAAATGACAAAATATTTTATTTGATTGAAAATGAGATTTGTCAGAAATGTAAGAAAAATGTATATTCTAAATCAACATGCGAGGTAAAAAAATGAGCTTTGACAAAAATATTCCTAGAGAAATGCAAACAATCGATTCTTGCGGGAATGTCTGGAAACTTTCCCTAACGAAAATGGAAACGAAGACAAATCGCTATCAACTTAGCTTCTTTTTCAATGATAAAGAATTCGGTTTATCCAAACTTCAGAGCAATCGAACAGCGGATGATATTTGGCAGCTTCTACAATCGATTAAAAAAGATTCAGCGACTCAAAGTGAAGCTGAGGAAGAAAAACCTGTTGGAAGGCCAAAGAAACGCGTTCTCGTGGTTCCTATGAGCAAAACACCAAACAAAGAACATGGAAAATCAAAATGAGCAATCCCCCAAATAATTTATTGATTCCTGTCAGCCATGAAGACCAAAAATACGTTGAAGGAATTTGTATGAATGGCGCTTATACCTTTCAATCGTTTTTTGTTCATTTGCTGAATTTATATAAAAAATCTTTGAACAATCCTTTGAGTATTCCTGACACATTTGAAGAAAATGATGGAAATACAAAACAGGCTAAACGAAATACTAGAAAAACGGAGAAAAAATAATTATGGATGTTCTCAAAAAACATTATGAAACGTTGACAATTTTGGGTGGAATGTCGGTTATTCTTATTGGATGTTGTATGTGGATAACTGGACAATTTAATGATGTCAAAACAAGACTAACAAGAATAGAAACAGTTCTTATAATGCAAGGAATTATTCCAAAAGAACTCGCTATCAAAAAAGAAATTAAACCTGAAAATAACGGCTAAAAATGGAGAAAAAATAATTATGGAACCGTGGCAAATGTTTACAATTATTGGAGCAAATTTAGCTATTTTTTTAACTTTTATGGGAACTTCAATTGGATTATTCCTTTGGAATAACACCAAAATTGACAAATTAGACGAAAAAATGGCCGAACGGACTCGTGAAATCATAAAAGAAATTCGTGATAGCAATTTAGATTTTCATGGAAGACTTTCTAAACTAGAAGGAAAATCAGGCAAATAAATGGCTAAAAAATTATCACTCAAAAAGGATGGAGCTGCAATTCAGTCTAGTGAATTTGTCAACTCTATCCAAAAAGAGATGAAAACTCCGGTAGTAAAGCTAAAGTTTTGCTATCTTTGTAAGCCTTTTTTCTATGCAGGATCTTATATTCCTCGCTATAGCATAACTCTTATTTTTGACAAGAAGATGGAAGAAGAGCGCATTTTTCTTGAAGCTCTTGAAAAACTTGCTGTCGAAAATCACGTCGATACATTGGGATGTTTTAGTGATGGATTGATCTCGATAAAATTTCAGGGAAAAAATCAGCCTGAGTTATTTGCCGTCGAATCAGGTAAAAAAGAAGAAGAGCCTATCGATCTTGAGCAAGATTTACCCGAAGGTTTCAAGGCATGTGTTCTCTTCGAAATCAATACCTATTTCAACAAGAAAACCAAGAAAAATGGATTCAATCTTGCTCCTAAAAAAGTGATCTTTCACTTAGATGAGGAAACACAATCAAAACTTGAGGATGGAAGTGACTCTAATCAAAGTAGCGGGGATCGATCCAGGTCTTCGAACAACAGGATGGGGAATAGTAAATTACGACAAGGAAAAGAACGAAGTGTGGGCAAGTCATTGCGGGCTACTTCGAACGCCCCTAAAATTAAAAGGAACCGAGGCGCTACTATGGATGATAAAAAGCCTCAAGGAAATAGCTAAACGTGAATGTTTCAAAGACTGCGCTAAAATCGTAGTTGAATTTCCTGCCGCATTTTTCAATCCAAAATTTTCAATGGGAGCTATTACACCAGTCGCCGCAATTTCTGGCGCATGTATGGCTCTTTTCGAAAATGATGCTCATCCTAGAATATTCCCTGTTTATCCTGCGGTATGGAACGGAGGGAAGAAGAAAGACAAAATGGCAATCCTCATTCAGGATCTAATCGGATTGACGAGTGAATGGGAATACGATGAAAAGCCAACACGAGAAGTCGATTTTGAACACGTCATTGATGCTATTGGAATGGCCTATTGGAGAGCGGATATAGAATTTTTCAGTCATGCCAAAGAATCCATTTGGAAACAAAAGAAACAACGAATAGGATTACATTAGTATTCTGAAAACTAATGGTTACTAAAATGAGCGAAAGCAAACATTACTGGATGAAAGATTTAAATCTTAAAAAAGGTGCATTAAGAAAAACATTACATGTTAAATCAGGAAAAAAAATCCCATCAGGGAAGCTTCATAAAGCAGCGGAAGGCAAAGGCGTTTCTTCTAAAACAGCAAAAAGGGCGCGGCTGGCTGAAGTCTTTCGTAAATCCTTCCACGGATAAATCTAATAGTCAAAAATAGTAAAAATTTCATTGAATTTATCGATTACATCATCGATTACAGATGCTTCAATATTTATCGAACTCATGCTTTTTGCATATTCGTCAGCTTCCTCATCTAAATATTTTTTGAATTCATAAATTTTGTCTTTCAAAAGATTTATTTCATCTCGAAGTTCTTGTCTGTGTTTCGCATGTTCTTCCATATCAATAATCATCGCCTCGAATAAATATTCGGATAACAGTAATGATCAAAAATTCATCCTGAATTTTGAAAACGATTCTGTAATTTCCTTGACGCGCACGATATTCCGGTGGATTTTTATCAGTTAGTTTAATCACACCTTCTTTTCTTGGATTTTCTTTAAGCGATTCAATTTCTTGAATAATTTTTTCTTTGTCTTTTTTGGGTATCAATTCCAAAAACTTGGATGGCTTCTTTTCTATAATATATTTATACAACATTCAGTTCTCTTTTTCTTTGTTCAATTAAATCTTTATATGAATGCTCTATAAAAATAGTTTCATCTCCAATTGTTTCTAATGTAAAAACAGAACGTGTTTCATCATTCATTTCAGCTTCAATTTCTTGTCTAGTTCCGTCTTTTTCCCATCTCTCAAGCATCCATTTATCTTCCCAAGCATCAACTTTTTCGATCGCTGCTTTAGATACAAATTCCTTAATACTCAAACCAATTTTAGCACAGCACATCTTCAAATATTTATGTTCACTTTCTGGTATATCAATAGACATACGTATCATTCTTTCTTCGTTTTTCATTTCATCTTTCCAAAATTTTGTTTCTTCTTTCTTCAATGGCACACAAACGACCATGAAAGTCTTTCATTTCAGATTGAATAGCATTTTGATTTGCATCAATTTTTTTGCTATTTTGCAGATGTAGGGCTATCACAGTACCCATAAATCCTAAAAAAACAGTCAGATTTGCTCCGACTATCGTAAACATTTGCCACGGTTCCATAATCAATTTTTCCCATATTTTGACACAAAGCATACCCATCATAATTTTAAAATGCAGCAAAAAAGTAAAAACTTAATCTTTATTTTATCATGGCAGAGACAGGGTGTTATAAGCCACTTTCCAATTGATAGTTGTTGCTGCGGTTCCTACGACTTCGAGAAGCGCACTTTCACTTGTAACATCTGCAACAAGAGTAAATGATGGAACACCAACACCAAAATTATGTTTTACAGTCACAACAGCCGTTGAAACAATAGCTACATCACCACCAGTAGGGCGATGAAATACAGCCATAAAATCTCCGCCTACTGCTGCCGTAGCATCACTTATCAATCCTATAAATCTTCCAGTAATGGTAACATCGCTTGATTCAGGAACAGCTACAGATGAAATTATTTTCGGTGTAGCATTAAGAGTCTGAGTAGTATCTACAATAATGATCTGACTCGATAATTTATCAGGAGTAATCGCTCCATCTTGAATTCCATTCGTGCCGATCTGAACACCATTGTCCGGCGCTCCGCTATGATCATGAGCATCAACGTTATTCATTCCTTGGCCAAAACTTCGATTATACAAGTCCTCGCCTGATTGAGGAACATAGATAGACATATTAGGCGTACGTTGGCCCATTGGATTCTCCTTTAATCAGATTTTCGAGGTTTTTACCTCTATTGATTGATGTTTGCAACATGGCTTTATCTTCAATGCCGATGTCTTGATCTTGTTCAATTTCAGATGAAGCTGCTCGCCTTTCCTGTGGATCTTGCAATACTCCGTTTTGATATGAAGGATATTTCTGAGCAATGGATTCAACTATAAATTTAATTCCACCTCTCTTTATTCCCTCTCTAGCAATCGATCCCAAAGCAGTTGGGCTTGTAACACCTCTTAGAGCTGCTGTCAATCCTCCAACCGTACCAACGGTTGCGGCTGCGGCTCCTGCTTTCGGTAATCCTGCTCCGATCCAAGCGAATTTTGCTAACTTACCAGTATTTCCCTTTCCTAAACCCGCTAATTTTGATAGTTGAGATCGATAAAAATTGGGAGTTTCGAAATATCCAGCCATTTTTCCAGTTTGAGGAGGTAAAGGGGCCGGAGTCGGCATAGGCCGAATATTTGTGGGGAAATTTGCTCCGGCCAAAGGATTTTGTATTCCTACAGCATCGGAAAGTTTATCTGACACATTATTCAGCACATAATCGTGATAACTGTTGATACCACGAGAACTTTTATTCAAATCCTGAGAAAACTTATCAGCAATCTCAGTTCGCAAATTTCCTAATCGATCTTTTGCTTTGAGTAAATGCTTTAATGTATGATGTTCATATGGAACAGTATGGCGCAATTGAGCCATTGATAACTTTTTCAAATAATCTACTGTATGATTAATCGATCCATTTAATTCGACAAACTTTTTATTGTTATCGAGAAACCACATCATTCGATCAACAAAATTTCCATTTTGTAAATCTTGAATAAATTCTTGTGGCGAAAGTTTATCAAATCCCGATCGAACAAATCGTTTAAGATCATCGCCCAATCCTTGTAATGGTTGCTCACCAATGTATTTCTTCAAAAATCCAACTAATTGTTTGTCAGAAAGGAATGAATTGACGGCTGAATCGATATGTTTATCAAGCGAATCAATGAGTCGAGTTCCATATTTTACACGAGTAGCAGAATTGGCTGCACCTACTGGAATTCTTTGTACAAGATGCTCTCGAAATGAATTAAGTATGGGTGCTTCTATATCACTCGCCTTTGTCAACCTTCCTTCGATTGCCTGAAACATATTCCTTACATCGGCAGCATTCATATGCTCAGGAGCGGAAACAGATAGTGATTCCAAAAAGTTGGTTAATTGCTTTGCTTCTGGTGTTCCTGCTATCGCTGAAGTTCCAATATTCTGATTAATGAAGTCATCCACACCTAATGAAGTCTTGGCGATACCTTTTCCTTTCAAATCGCTTTGAATTGTATCGATTCCTTTAGCCATTTTGACGAGAAAGTCTTTTTCTGCCTTTGTAGTCGCTTCTTGATGGGATTTGAGTATTTCAGGATATTTTCGAATCGCGGCGCGTTCCTGGGCTACTTTAGATAGTTTTCCGACGACTCCACCCAATCCAGCTCCTAATGCTGTTTCTTTGACAAGTTCCTTTCCAGCTCCTATTGGATTCGTGACAATATCCTGATTGCCCGCTCCGAGTCCCATAATTCCGCCCATCGCTGCACCTTGAGCAATTGGGCCACCTTTCAAAACTTTTCCTAATGGCGCGGCAATATCTAATGCTGTTCCGGCAAGCTGACCACCTAAAAAAGATTTAGGATTTCGCTGTTGAATTTCTTGTTGAGCTTCTTCTCGGCCTTTTCTCACTGCGCCAACATTCTCTGAGAGACGCTCATAAAAAGATTTATTTTCCTGTCCTTTTCCTTTACCGATCGATGCAATACCCTGTGTAACAAGATCACCGATATATTTCGTGCCAATTCCTGCCAAAGCACTGGCTTTACCTGCACCAGATAAAACGGCCCCAGCTTCTTCACCTAATGGAAATCCGGTTGCTTGAGCGACATAAGATTCTTTTGTACGCTGTTGCTTTTGTTTGGCATGTTCGCTTTGAAAAAGATCTTGTGCTAGATCTTCTGGTAAAGGAATAACACGCCCATCTTCCAGTTCGACAGTTTTATTTTCTCTGGAAATCCTTTTAACTTTTGCTGGAAGTATGGCCATATTACATAACCTTTTGCAAAAATTTTGCTTTATCTTTTCTAATTTGATCTAATACGCTTTCTTCTGATTCAATAGGTTTCAAACCTTTTTCATATGGATAAGCTCGTTTCAGAGGATCTTCTAAAAATCCTACCGATGACAAACTCTCAACCGCATTCTGGTTTAGGTTGTTCTGAAGAATACGAATTTTATCTTGTACAGTTTGACGATTTGTTCCCGACAACCAAGTGCGAATGTCCTCAATATCGCCGCCCGACAATCCACCCCAGTGATGTTCAACCGCCTTTGTCAAAGTCGATTGCTGTTGTGTTGATTTCCGATAAAGATCCTTCAATTCCTCTGCCTGTTGAGCCAGCAATGGAATGATGTTAACTTCCTTCGTTTCTCCTGTCTGTTCATCTTTCATTTTTACCATGATAGGGCCGAATTTTTTAATCAATCCACCCGCTGAGGTAATCGCACCGTATTTCGAACTCAAAATATCAAAGAAATTCGTGTCTTTTGGCAAAAGTTCAATGTAGTCTTTCATACGACCAAAAGCATTATTCATCTGATTGACAATCGCTTGATACGGTTCAGCTTTTTCGATCGTTTCTCTTGCTTTTTTGATATCCTCTGCATCTGTTCCTAAACGATGTGCATCTAAAAATAGAGCATTTTTTGGATCGCCTAAAGCAATGCCAAGTTTATTGCCGAATTGATAGACTTTTTTGTCTTTTAAAAATCCTTTAGCTTCTTTATTTGGGATTGCATCCATTATCTTTTTCGTTAGATCGATATGTTTTTCTTCTGCTTGCAATCTTTCTTTTTTGATCTCATTGAGACGTTTTTGACCTTTGGCCGCCAACTTTATGGCCTGTTCTTGTTGTTGGCCCATCTTTTCGCCAAAAGCTTTAATTCCAGCTCCGGCAGATTCCATTCCTTCAGCTCCATAACGAAGAGCAACTAAAATCGGAGCTGCAATCGCAATGCCTAATGCAATTTTATCAAGAGTGGACATTTCGCCTGTTTTGGCTTGATCGACGATTTGTTGCTCTTCTGCTGTCCGCTCCTGTTCGTCTTTTTGGAAAATCTGTTCCAATCTTTGCGCTCTTTCCATTTCTTCATTAGAAATCGGGACAAGATTATTCAATTTTTCCATGTCTTCTTTGATCAATGGATCTTCCGATGCTACTTTGACAGCTCCGATCTTCATTCCCTTTTCTGGATAGTCATTGATCATATCCTCTGAAATTGGCTGTTCTGGAGGAACTTTCGGAAGATTAGCGGCTGCATTAGGAGTCTCAGGTTGAGCGATCGTAGGTTTAGCTGCATGAGGAACCATAGGCTGTTCTGGAATCGCTTCTGGAACAGAAGCCTGTTCAACCGGAGCTGCATTCGGTGATACAAACTCCTTCTCAGGATTCGGTTGAATGGATAAAAGTTTCTGTTGGGTTTCTGGCGGAAGTCCTTTCATCAATTCAGGGTTAGCATTGACTTGTTCGCGTAACACTTCGAGAGGATCTCTTAACTTTCCTGTTTGTGTGTGCGGAATATTTTCGATAGGTAATCCTGCTGTCTTTTCAGCTTCTCTTTGAGCCGTTCTCTGAAATCCTTGAGTCGGTTTTGTCAATGTTTTATCTAACCATTCAGCCATTCCTCGTAACGCATTTTCATTTCCTTCCCTTTTTTCCATCAATCTTTTAGGTTCTTGATTCATTGCCCATTCGTGCATATCTCGAAATGAATCTTCGTTACCTTCTTTTAATCCATTTAATTTTTGTAATGCTGAACTTCTAACTTCTTCATCTGGAGACATTACATTTGGTAATTGAGAAATATTTTTTAGTGAAGCAAGATATTGATTTTGTTTTTCATCTTGAATGTTTGGGATGCCGCCTCCGATAGCCCAATCAGGCATCACTTTGTCGGCGCCGACAAACTGATCGGGTTGAGCCGCACCGTTAAGATCTTCTGGTGCGATTTCCCCTTCTTCTCCCTCTTCATTATTGCCGAGCAAGGCTAGATCAGCGAAAATATTCGGATAGTTGCCAAGAGCTGAATCTCTTGCCTTACCTACTGAAACACGTCTTGCCATTTTACACCTTAAAGATTATGGAAATATTTTTTGAAATAGTTATTCCAGTTTTCATTTTCATTGGTAGCTTTTTTACCTTGTAATAAATCTCGATAATATTGTTGTTGCAAGATATCTTGTGCTGATCTGCCATGAACACCAGTCAAATATGCTGCCAATTTTTGAAGAGCAATATCTGCATCTTTTTCTGTTAAATCTCTAAGAAATTGATTTTGCGCACTTATCGCACCTTGATTCAATGCTCCTTGACCTTTAGCTCCATATGCTCCCCTCATTCCCTGCGTAGAAGCAAGCATCCTAGAATAATTTTCAAGTTGACCGCCAATTTGTTTGTTGGCTGTTTCAATCATTGATTGTTTTTGTGCAGCAGACATTCCAGGAACATTAGTTGTAACATCCCTCATCGCCTCTTCTTCATAACCTGGTCGTTTTTTTTTCTCTTCTTCCTGTTCTCTTCTAGTCAATTCTGCTGCTTGATCTTGTAATGCTTTTGCTTCATCAACAGGAGTTATTTGAGGAGTTGCTGTTGGCTTATTTCCTGATGGATTATCATGTTCATTTATTATATTTCGTTTTCTATCTTCTTCTGCCCATTTTTCATGTAATTTTCGTCTTTGTTTTTTACTCTTTCCACCCATAAGTTCATTAAACCAACCCATATGTCCTCACCTATAAAAAATTATTGATATCGTTACGGCAACCGCACCATTGTTTTTTAAACTCAAGCTCTGCATAGACCAAGTTCCATCAGTGATTACACCATCTCCGACTTGTCGTACAATAATCCGTGAACTCGGAACAAATGGTAGGGGATTGCCAAACGTAACAGTTGCACCTGCATCAATCGTCAAATCGTTCAATCGAGCTGCTTCAAAGTTTTCAACTAGGTTTAATCGGATCAATCCAGAGGAAAGATTTTTCATCCATCCCCATAAATCATTTTGTAGATATTTTTCTGAGTTGACCGGACTAATCAATCGAGGCGGATTATTAAAAATCATCTTACAATTGTCCTTCTGAAATCTGGGGCCACTTCTAATTGAAAGCCCTGCAAATTAAAGCTAGTGTTTAATTGATTTAGTTGCAATCCAACTTGCAATGATTTTGTTACAGTTCCATTTTTTAAAGGAACAGTCAAAAATGTATCTTCATATCCTGACCAAGTTGTCCAAGACCATTCCGAAACGCTCCAAGGATTTCCTTCAACTGCTGTTGTGACAATTGCCTCAGTATCGACAATCCCCGAATTCCAATCCTTACATGTGAAGAAAAACATCTGAGGCAAGTTCTGTGAATTGTTTCCGCTAATCGTTGCTATGGGTTGAGTTGCTCCGCCAGTTGTGATGACAGAATTGATCACATTGATTTTACCAAATTTGAACTTCACATAGAGCTGACGAGTACCCAAAATAATCACTGAATCAATATTTGCATTCGCTCGTATCTGTATTGCAAGAGCGGTCATTGTTTTTGCTTGATTCGTGATAAATGCCACCGTTGGCTGTGCAATCGCATCAATCGTAACAACGATATTATTTCCAGCCACAAAATTAATATTAAAATCAATTAATATAGGAGAAACAATATATTCTGATAAAAATTGTGCAGAAATATTATCAAACAAAAGAGCTGCGCGGACAAATTTCTTTCTTACTCGTGGCTGTTGCAGATCTTCCCATGAAGAAACCCATGTGGTTCGAATCGAAGTGACATGATCAGCTTGATCAATCAAAAGATATTTTCTATGCTGTTTAATAGTATTTGCTTCGACTTCGATACTATCGCCTGTCGTAGCTAATCGTCTTTCTTGCCAGATCAAATCATCGCCATCAACAATAAATCCACCAGCGGCATTGATATTTGTCCATTCAAACCAGTTTTTCCCCTGATAGTCATAACATAAAATACGTGAATAATCATTTGCAGCCCTAGGTAATGTAAGCTGTAATGTTGATTGATTTTCGCATGGTAAAAATAAAATATATTGATTATCTTTTCGATAATTAACTGCAACAGCTCTAGTAAGTTGAAATTGTTGATTTTCTTGCTGTGAATCTTGAAAACGGAAAAATTTATCAATTGGAATTGTCAATGGAATCGGATTTCCAAGTTGATCAGTTGGATAGATATTACTTTCTGACATGCAATAGAGACCGTTTGTATGAAGGAAATACAACATTCCTCCCACACTTAAAATCGTCGCATGAGCCACACAGCCAATATTGCTTCCTTGACTGACAGCAATCGATGTAAATTGACCTGTCGTAATATCTCCGCTTACTGCATAAATGGAAAAATTCTTAAAAATCACAAGTGTTGATCCAGCAACTCCCACGCCGACAACTGCATCAGAACTTGAATCTAATACAAAACGATTTGGTTCGGAATTTTCTGTGAAAGCCTGATTAACATATTCTGGAAAATTAGCATCTGAAAACCAAACATAATCATCATTAACAGGATCAGCTGTATAAATCATGATATTCTTAAATGCAAAACAAACACCTACTTGTGGAGGTGGATAATGGGGATCAGTTGGAAATAGATATTGAAAACTTAAAGTCGAATCCGCCACATTATCAAGATAATCTGTCGTGGTTGCATAAGAATTATTAGGGATCTCAAATACAAAAAATGGTTCTGTTCCTGTTGCCTTGGTACGATAAATTCTAATTCTCAAATCATTTGAGATAACTTTTTGCCAAGCTGTTGCATTTGTTACTGTTACTGGCGCTCCATTAATATCAATCGATGTTGCTGTTACTGATAAAACTCGCCTTGTCTGTGGTACTCCTGCCGTATCAATGAAAAATGCTGTATCACCTGGTCTCATCGTATGAGGAGCTGTAACTGGGATTGTATTCCCTGGGCCATATACAGCAGAAATAATTGCACAATCTGTATTCCAACCAGACCCTTGAAGAAGATTAGTAATGGTAACTTTTATTTCCGATGCTGCACCTGCTATATTAATTGGCGCTGCAATTGATAATATACCTTCAACTAATCTTCCTGTCGCATTAATCTGTTCATAACTGATATAATAATTATGATCACCTATATCTACTGCACCTGCACCAACATTTGTGACTGTTGGTTTATTACCAATTGGCATACCAGCATTATATACAGTTTGACCATCATATTTTTTAACAGGATCAAACGCATTGGCGATATAGATCACATTTTGAAAAGCGGCGAATGTAGCATTGCGGAAATCATTAGTATCAAGAGAAGCCAAAAGACCTGGAAATGTCACTGCAAGAGTTCGATTGCATGATTCCCAATAATAGAATTCTAAAATCGCTGCACTATTATTCGGAATAAGAGTCTGTTCAGTAACTTCAATAAAAGCCGCTGGAATGGTTATATCACCCGCCGCCATTACAAATACATCAGGAACTGAATTCAACATCGTTCCTAATTGAGCTACCGTGAATGGAGATACAATGCCATAACCTTTACCCAAAGGCTGATTGAATTGAACGATTAGCTGGGATCGATAGGAAGCTGTAACCGCTCCCGTAATACCAGAAAAAGTAACGCTATAATTACCAGTAGCATAATCAATACTATTTGGGCCGATTCCCGTATCCCCAATGAATGAACCGTTACCAACACTTTTTTGCGGGTCATCGAATACCGTCAGAGTCCCATCAGTCATGATTATGCTACCAGGCTGAATTGGGCCGCCGCCTAAGTTTCCTATATATGTAACTGCTGCCGCACCAATTGCCACACCAGTAAATGAGCTAACTTTGCCAAATCGAAAATTAATAGAATCGGTAACAAGAGCAGATTGAGCAATGACAGAATAAGGATCAAAACGATAAAACTGATTGTCTGAACTAACAAGAGGATCGACGTAAATTTCATAAGCACAATACTCATAATTATTTAAACCTGCAAAAGCAATAGTTAATGTGCCTTTACGTTTCTTGTAAAGATTGCCATCAGAATGGATACAAATTTGCTGTAATTCATCATCAATCTGATTTTGAAAAAGAGCCGTTCCTAAGCCTCCGATTTTTGCCGTTTGTACTTGATAACCGCGTCTAGGAGCAAATGTCCCATCTGGCAATCTTTGAACATTGACACTCGTTTCCGCTTGAAATGTAGGACGCTTAAAAGCAGAATCTGTCGAGAATCCTTTAAGCTGCCGATATTCCTTCGTTATAATATGAGCTGTCAAAATATCCCCCTGCGACCAAATGGATAGGAAGAGTTTCTGAAGTTTTGAATCCAGCGAATCGGGTATTGCGTTTGGCGATATCTTCGATAGGCATTGATCAAACGTTGTAAGACTTGAGCTTCCTCGATCGATGCTTCCGCAGTCTCGCTAGTATTGCTTTGGAGCCTCAAGAATCGCTTAACGACGTATTCAATGAGGAAATCCTCGCATTGGTTATCAAGCTCTGAATTGGTCGAAGAATAAAGCCCTTGTGTGACATAAAGCTGCGCTCCTGCCAAGATCGCCGCATCTAAAGCAGCTAACTCCAGCGGAGGAATTACATAGGAAGGCAAAGCATTGATAACTTGATTGATTGGATCATAATTGAATATCGGGATCGCATTGACGATCGGCAATCCATGAACATCAACAATACAGCAATAATCGACCTTATCGAGAACGCTTTCAGCGCTTTCTCTCATGCCTGTATCTTTTTCACTTTGAGCAACGAATGAAAGCGTAAATGTGGCGGGAGTTGTTGTACGGGAAACAACTCTACCCCTTCGCACATCAAGACTTCTCATTCGTTTTTGATAGTTGATGATGAGAGCGCCAGCTTTGGTAATTGCTGGTGCAGGACTCAAAAGCAACTTTCCATCGCGTATGCAATAAGTATCAGGAACATTGATCGGATAATTCAATCGATCTTGAATCATGCCTTGGCGTAAAGTGATGAACTCATATGCCTGTGTACCCCAAAGAAATCGAGCATCCATAATACGGACAAAGAGCTGAACATCGAGAGGAATATCATATGATTGCTGGGTTGCAACCACATCCATTGTATATTCTTCGATATTGGCTGGGTTATCAATCTCTGTGATACCCATATAGAGTTTGTCCAACCCTAAATTGAGCAATTGAACGGCTACGTTATTATTCCATCCTTCTGTCAGAGAATAATCCTCTGAATAGGATAGCGACCTTGCCGCATCGATGATTAATTCTGCTCGTCTTGTTGACACTTTTAGCCCCTTTTTTTATGGGTTATTCACCCCCGCATTATGAAAATGATCGCATCACCAAAACTATTCCTTACGTTTTGGTTTTGACATTTTCTTTGTCATTACGACAACTGCCATGCGTTTTCTTTGGGACTTTGGCAACATAGGTTGAGAATCTTCATCTTCTTCTTTTTTTTCTTTTCTTTCGTATTCATGTTCGCTTTCAGGAGAAGTGGAATCATATCCTTCATCATTGCTTTCGCAATTTTCTCCATACATTTTATCTTCATCAGTGGAATGGCCATCGGCTCCGGCAACATCTGAATGAGATTTTTTCTCTTTAGAATAGCCTTTATTGATTGCATCTTCCCGTTGTTTTTTGCCTTGATAAAGGGTCATTGGCTTGACTTGCTCATCCTCTTCACGATCATCATCATCTTCATTATCAGCACGTTCTGAATGATGGGATTTATGATGATAACCAGCTTTCTCTTCGTCTTTTTCTTCTTCCTCTTCTTCTTTCCAATCGCCTTCATCTTTATGAAAATGCTTTTTAAGCAACTTCATTAAATGACCATGTTCTTTTTTTTCTCTTTTGACTTCCCCGTACATTTTTTCCTCACCTTAATGATTGTCTATAACCTGCGGCCATTTCTTGAATTGCTTTGGCTCTCGCGCCAGCTAGATCTGATTGTGATCGTCGAGTATCCATTTCAGTTTCATGACTGCGACGCAATGATTCATTCAATAAATCAGCAAACGTTTTTCGTTTAACTTCTTTACGGTTTTTCTTCGATTCTTTCTTTTTACTAATCGAAGATCCTAACGTACCCAATAAAGCGCCGACGGCTGTAATTGCTGCTGGTACTGCCATAGTATTTTCCTCTTTATAATTTACCAAATATAGCCGCGCCAATGGCAAAACCAATTAACATCAATATGATGCAAAAAGCTAGTTTAGCACCTGGCATATGCCAAAATTCTTTAAATATTTCTTTGATTTCATCAGGTATCATATTCTTTCCTATTTCGTTAATGGAATGTTGAGATTTGGGCTGATATCTGGTGTATTTGTAGCTGTTTCATCAACTACATCACTAGCTTGACCTTGTGTATGAACTTGAGTAATTGAATAAGTACATGAACTTAAGAAGAATAATGAAATTAAAATCATGTTTTTCATGAGCAATACTCCGTTACAATTACAACACCAGATGAGCCACTACCACCGCCAGAGGTTTTAACATCACCCCCACCACCACCACCATAAGCTACAGCATTTTGCGAAGAAGTTATGCTATAAACATATTCTTGAGCGCCACCGCCGAAATAAGAATTTCCGCCTCTTCCATAAAGAGTTTCAAAAGTTCCTCCACCATACCAGGAAGCTCCACCTGCTGTTCCTGCAATACCATAATCGCCACCAGACCCACCAGAGCCGCCAGCTCCACCTTCTCCGTAGTTAAGCGCAAGGCTTCCAACAGAGCCACCAACCGCAGTCATGAAAGTACCGCTGATTGATCCGCTTAGAGTTGTATTTCCTCCGGCAGTATTAGTAGCTCCACCAGCGCCTATTGCGACAGTGATCGTTCCGTATCCGGTAATAGTAACTGCGGAATAAACGCCTTTACGATATTCGCCGCCACCACCACCACCACCAGCTTGTGTAGCTGTACCGACCGCGCCACCAGCGCCACCTGCACAGGCTTCAATATCACAGTAAAGCATTCCAGATGTAGGAGTATAGATTCCTCCAGCAGCAATAACCTGTCTAACTACTCGAGTAAATCCTGATGAGCCTGGAGCAGCTTGCCAGGTTGGATTAGAAGTTGCTCCTGTGCTTGTCAGAACATAACCTACGTTTGCACTAGGAGTAACGACATCCACTGAAGCTGTACCACGACCGATGACCACGCCATGGTCTGTCAGTGTAGTCGTACCAGTGCCTCCATATCCGACACCTAACGTACCATAAGCAGGATCAGCACTTGCTCCTCCAGAAAGAAGCGGTTGACCAACCAATCCGGCTCCTGTAGAAGAAGGAGCTGAACCTACGCCACGAGAAACTACAACGCCATGGTTTGGTGTTGTTCCTGCACCCCAGTTGTCAATCGTATCTAAAGCAGCCTGAACGTTCGTATCAGCAGCAGATAACATTCCATTGAATGCTGTTGTGACAGTATTGACTAGAGATGCTGTAGTTGTGCCACTCGTGCTTGTTGTAGATCGCAATGTCGATTTGCTAACAGTTACTTGGACAATTGCTCCAGTTGACTGCCTATAAATTATAAATCCTAATTGTGCTAATCCAAGAAGAGCCAGTTCATTGCTCGCTTGCGCCATAGTCAGGCCAGAAATAGCGTTTTGAGCAGCGGTTAAATTGGCATAAGTATTTGTATTTAAAACTGCATAATAAATTGGATTAGAGCTGTTTAAATTGTCTTTTCCTACATAAAGCGCATATATACCATATGTTCCGGCAGGCAATACTGCTGGCGTACCACCGTTATTATAATATCCAGTGAATGTGTTCGTTGAGTTCTGAAGCGCCCACTTGCCTCCAGCCGTTGTGTAATATTTATTCCAGGTTACTCCAACACCACCTGAATCAGCTATCGTTGTAGAAAGTCCTTGCTCAAGAAGTGTATCGGCTCCAGAAATGCCTATTCCTTGCGTGCCGACAAGAGTTATGTTCGCGCCTTGATTGTAATTGTCGATTACATCGCCAATTACATCGTATAAATATTCTGATGTCGATGTTGGAAATGAATAAGGAGTATTCTGTTTGCTTGTTGTTTGATTATTTGTTACAGGAGTCGAGTCTCGCAAACACTTAAACAAAACAATATTATTGATATATGTGGCTGATGTGCGAGGATTTGTGGCGACTGCTTTGCCAATCGTTCCTGTCGAATCAATATAGATGCAATATGTTACGCCAGCAACCAATCCTGTAACCGTTTGTGGGCCTGTCCAGGTGACTTTTCGGCCTTGAATATAGCCTGTACCGCCGACTAGAACAGTGAAGCTGCCTAGAACAGTATCACTAAAATATGGCCCACCCGCTGCCCAGGAATAGAATCCGCTGAAATTCTGCCGAGTGATGTTATCACTCCAGACTTCCGCAGTTCTAGTCACACCTATCAGCGATGTTACAGCTCCAGAGATTACACTCGATGAAGGAAACTGAACGCCAATCATTGTGATCGTTCCTGTTCCTCCAATCGCTGTAGCGTTCGTGGAATAGACAACAGATTCTTCCAGAAGCATCGTTGAAGACGATCCGTGAGTGATCGCTTGAGCGGTTCCAGTGGCTATGCGTGCAAGAGAAATTCTAAGAGTATGCGTTCCGGCAGTAGTAATATTGCCAGACATCTTTGTCCCGCCGTCGATCGTACTGGTTCCTGCGCCATTGAAAAGAGAAGGACAGCCAAAATCGATACTGAAGATGCGGCAATTACCATTAGCTGTAAAAGTCTGTCCTGTTCCAGCACCAACAAGACAATGGTTCATGGTTAATTTTGAACCACCAGTATTGTAAATAATGCCGTTATTGGTTGAAAAATCGGTACACCAGCGCATTCTCAATTCGCCAGTCCAATTAGTCAGGTTGTAGATGTATCCGTTGTTGATGTTGAATTGGCATCGTAAGCAGCTCAAAATTGCTGATCCGGCAACAGCAGAACTAAAAACAGAATCCGTTCCTGTGGCCTGTAATCCTACGCGAGTAAATCGGCAAGATCCTGTGGCAGGAGGAGTGTGATGGCCGATGACGATAGATAATGATTGCTCCTGGCCTTCTATATTGATTCCATCGTAAAGAGTCAGATTTTCTGTATATGTTCCTTGACGAATCCAAATCGAAGCATTCCCGCCAGCATTATGAGCTGCATCGATAGCAGACTGAACAGTCGTATATGGTGATCCAGGCGTTACATTATCAACAATGTAGCGCGAGTTTGAATATCTGTTGGTAGGATTAACAAGAGTTTTATATACCATCTTTTTGCCTATACGCTGTTAAGTTTTAAACGATGTTCAAGTTACCCATACCGCCAATCGCTGTCCATTCCGTGTCAGCGACAGAACACACTAGAGTTACGCTGTCATATTGAGCTACCGAGTCCAAATGGCCTGTTACACCAGGCGTGCTGGTAGTCGCGATATAATGGATCGATTGACCTGCGCGTTGAGCTATAGACCATCCTCCAGCACCTTTGCCGCAAACTACAATGATTGTTCCTAAAGCAGCGGTAGCCGGAAGCGTCAAGGTCACAAGACCTGCGTTATTTGCATAATAACCATTTTGCGCACTTAAATTGGCTGTTGTTCCTGTAACGTCAGTCCATGCAAAAAATGTTCCAGCCTGAACTAAGTATCCTGAAAATATAAAACCTTGGTTCGTTCCTGCAACATCAACGACTTTCGTTGAGCCATTGACCACGATCTTGACGCCTACAGTGTCTCCGGCAGTCAAATGAAGTATCTTAACTAAAGGAGCCTGATAACTTGTCGAGGTTGGCAATGAGATAGGATCTTGCAAGAGGAGTAAGTAATCGGTCGTGTTGTTGACTCGGAGGTAGCATGCTTCATATGTATGGCCGACTAGATAGCCGCTAAGGTTCTTTTCTACGATGAAACAATACTCGCCAGTGACCGGAGCATTGAAAACATAAGTCGTATTATTGTAGACCGAATTGGCATCGAAATCGACCGTGTCTAAAGCTACAGGATAATAGGCTGTTCCGTCACCAGTCACATCGGTCACACCTGCCGCTGAATAGGCTGCGAATGAATAGGCGTTGACTGTTCCGCCACCACCACCGCCTGTTGATGAAATTATGATAGAATTTGATCCGTTGACAACGGTTATGCCAGTTCCAGCCGTGATATTTGCAGATGCTGGGTTACCGCCTGTCGATCCAATCATCAACTTTCCATCAGTCAGAGCGCCAGTAACTCCAATGGCTGAAGTAGTATTGCCAAATAGAGCGCCTTTTGCTGTGAACGAAGTGGCTCCTGTACCACCACCTGATACAGACGCAGTGCCAAATGCAGGAAGAACGGCTGCACCTTGCGAAACCAAAGGAACGCCAGTAGTAGCCGTCGGCGCAACAGAAGTTAGTGGTGTAGTCGCGGTCGCGCCAGCAACTACAGAACCGTAAGCCGTGAACGTCGATGAACCTGTCCCGCCCTTGGCTATTTGTACCGGATCTTGAGAATTCCAGCTATTTTGTGTTGGCATATTTTTTTCCTTTAAATACCGTTCAAGGCTTTAACTGATGCTTTATAATGATTTAAGTTGTATAGCAAGTGTATCCATTCTGGAAATTCAATCGTTTTGCTGCTGGAACGAGCATTTAAAAGAACCATGCCATCATCTCCTGTAGCTAAATAAGATACAGCTCGAGGTATTCCGTTATAGTGAGCGACTAACGCAACAGCATTCGTTCCAAGATCATGATTTTCATTAACATCTGCATCACCAAATGGAAACACACCTAAATTAACAGCAAAATTTGATAGAATAGAGGTTTGAAAAAGATTAAATTGTTCTATTAAAGAAACCAATTCTACTGCGGTTATGTTAATGTCAGATCTCGCATCAAAAGTTATTTGGCCATCAGCAAAAGTAATGTTTTCTACTGGATTGTCCGTGCTATCAAGAATTACTAAAACGCTGGAATTTTCTATAAGATCAAGATTAATGATTGATTTTAAAGCCATATAATTCCTTAAGTTACTTTGTAACAAGCCCACCAGCTATAATTAACTGTACTTTCTCCGTGCAAAGCAACGGTTTTAGTACTTCCATCTGCCATACCAAAACAATAAATATTATCACCTACTGTTAAATTAGCTGGATTAAAACAAAAAGGACTAGCAATTACCACTCTACCTTGGCCAATTAACGACCAATCTGATGCTTGTAATATTGTTGCGTAAGTATTATTCGTAGAATTTTTCATTGACAAAGCTACTACCTGATTTGCAGATGTTAAATAAAGCAATGCCAATCCGCACTGAAACATATAAACACCAGTCGTAGGTACAGTAAAAACACCTGTACTGGTGTTATAACAGGAGCCTACATTAACCTCTGCTGTATCAAAAACATATGTAGCATTAGTTCCGTCTCCAGTAGCATTAGTTATATCACTTGTTAAAAAGGCCAAAAACATTAGCTGCGGCCCAGTAGGACTCTGTTGAGTAATTGCCATAATTCACCTTAATTTAAGTTCAAAGTTCCTTCACTGGATATGACCGTGAATTCCAAGTCCGCTACCGTGCAGAGCAGTTTAACGCTGTTGTATCGATCGTTGGATGACAGATAGCCGCCTGTGCCTGTTGTGCTGGTCGCTGCATTGATATGTATCATCTGTGAGGCATTCTGAGCGATTTTCCAGCCACCAGCACCAAGTCCTACTACTTCAATAATAGAGCCATATGCAGCAGATGTTGGAAGAGTCAGAGTGCATAAAGTGGAGTAATCCGCCGTATAGCCATTATTGGCATTCATACCAACAGAGGCGGAAGTTACATCAGTCCATGGAAATGCGTTTGCGCCAGCAGGAGTGATGCGATAGCAGGCCCACCACGTATAGTTGACTGTTGCTTGAGTATATATACCTGATGTTTTAGTACTCCCGTATGCAATTGCATTACAAACTACTGTATCTCCAGCTGTTAAAGTTCCACCTTCTAAAAATGCAGTGCTAGTTATGGTTAACCATGAACCTATGGACCAAGTTCTCTCTTCATAAAACTGAGCGTAAGTATTGGTGGTTGTGTTATGTATTTGTGTTGCAAGTGCTGTATTAGAAGAGGAAATTTGATATAGAGTAATACAGGACTGAAACATATAAATTCCAGTAGTTGGAACGGTGAAAACACCAGTAGATGTGTTATAACATGTTCCAACGTTCACATCAGCAGTATCAAAGATAATTGTGTAGACAGTATTATCGCCCGTTACGTTATCGACAGTCGAAGTAAGTCTTACCAAAAACACCAACTGCGCACCTGCTGGAACGCTTCCTCCGCCACCACCTGTTGAGGCAATAGTTATCGAGTTCGCTGCGTTGGTAATTGAGATTCCGCTTCCAGGAGTTAAGTTCGCAGCTACAGGCACGCCACCAGTCTTTCCGATCATTAATGCGCCATCGACCATATCAGCCGTTGTTGCTGCTGCTCCTGTTGCGCTATTTACATATACGCCATGATTAGTCATGTTTTACCTTCAAGTCCAAGTTATATTGCCAACAGATGAAACTACAGCCCACATTGTGTCAGCTACCGTACAAACAAGCGTAACCGCATCTCCCGATGCTGTTGAAGCAAGAGTTCCGCCTAAACTCGTTTGGATATTGCCAAATCGAATTCTTTGAGTTCCGGCCATCGTTATCGTCCATGACGTCCCAGCATCTAGTAATATGGCTATCATGTCGCCAACGGCAGAAGATCCGGCCCCCGTAGGCAGTGAAAACGAAAGAGCGCCGGAAGCCACAATATATCCGTGATGAACAAGTAATGCTCCTCCTGCACCGACAGAAGACCAAAAAATAGAACTTCCTGTTGCTAAATTAATATTAGGAGAAGCATAAGTTATAGATACTGAATTATTTGTTGATGTCAGTGTACCAACTTTAATATTTGGAGCAGCTGTACTTGCAATCAATAATTGCCCATCTGTAACCATTGTTGGTGCTGGAGGATTTGTTCCGGAAAAGTCTACGTTCTTTCCCCAAATTGTTTCATTTCTAAATCCAGCCATTTTATACCGCCTGTGTCAGTTTAGATTCGCAAACCCAATTAATATTATATGAAGCATCTCCTGTAACTTGTATTAAGATGTTTTTTGATAAAGGGGTTGGATCTGCTATAATTTGAAATTGACAAGTTAGTCCTAAATTACTTTGTTGAAAATAATCCGGATCATCTACTGTTGCTGAGGAAACAGTTCCCGTGATAAAAACAGCTGAAATTGTACCACCAATTCCCGAATCAGCACCTACTCCTATTGGAGTTCCATAACCAGATATTCTAACTTCAATTGTATTTACAGAATTATTTGAAGGAATTATTGTTTGAATAGTTTTAGTTTCCAAACCATTGGTTGTTATGGTATTTGATGCACTTCCATGTAATTGAACAAATCCATTTGCATCAACTGTAAAATCAGATGAGCTAAAATTAGCCAATCCAATTCTAGTAACATCAGAAGCAACAACAGCCTGTGAAACCTGCACTTCCAATGCCATTACATGAGCAGCCGTCCCATCTGTTCTTACCGGATGAGTTCCTGCCGCAACTACTGCTCCATTGAATGTAATCGTGCCTCCTACAGGAACAACGGGTGTCGTCCCAGTTTGCACAATCACATTTTGAATGGTTGTTGGAGGACTTGAACCACCACTTCCAAAAGATTGTTGTTGGCTCATACGTATTCCACCTCAATAGCAGCCCATCCCGCTGGCACACCTGGAACAACATCATATTTGATATACCATTGAGTTCCCGCAATCCTACGCATGTCATTAGACTTATCATCATTGGCACGTCCGGAAGTCGCTGGTAGCTTCTTCATATTTGTAATGCCATCAGTACTCAAATAAATATCGCCATTTGTATTATTGGTTATCCAAAGCCGAAAAGCGTCCCTTTTAAGGACGCCTCCAAGCACTTGATAATTTCCGGTAATTGCTCCAGCAGCGATTTCTCTGATCGCCTCATCTTTAATACTATTTCCAGTATTTGACATAAGAAATCGCCCCTTTTATTACTTCACATATTGAGTTGTAGTAAATTCGATAACATAGACATACCAATCCAAATTAGGAAGAGCTGCCGTGTTATCATCTCGTTCTAAACCTAACAATGTGAATCCCGTTACCTTACCACCTGCATTAGTAGTAGGGGTTAAGGTTGCTGCACCGTTTGCAGTTAATGGCTGCAAAAAAATATAAGCATCGATCATGGCTTGATTGAAAAGCACTGTCTGTAAATTCGCACTATCATCTTTGATAGTCGCGAGCATTTGCCCGCGACCATCTAGTCCAAGCGTAGAAAATGAAGTATCTACAGTTGAACCCGTAATTTTAAAGACATGCAATTTCGATCCACCCTGATCAAAAAACACTGGAAATGTAGATTGAGTCATGGTGTTCTCCCATTAAATCGTTGTTGATAATCCGGTAATTACACCCAAGAAAGTTGGTGGGATGTAAAAGTTACCGTATGTAGAATAAAACATCGCAAAAGAATCCAAAGGTGTGCCGGATACTTGCAATGGGAAGAAGATCGAATCACCATTTTCAATAAAACCGCCGCATTGTTCGCCAGCACCAACGGTGTCGGGTCGTAATTCTAGGCTGATTTTGTTACGGTTAATGGCATATACTCTATCCTCTTCAATCCATGGCGACCAATGAACTCGGATCACACGCCCATTCAATTTGATTGCGGCGACTTGAGATCCCGATTCACGTTCTGGTGCAATTGTCGGCTCAACATAGATGATCGATTTTTGGTCTTCTGAGTTTTCAAACTGAGTCAATGCTGAAGCACTGAAAATCAAGTCGGTTGGCAATACACCACGAGTTTGGAATCTCATCAATTGATCTAATTGACGGAAGAGAGACAAACTTGGCGATGCGCCAGCGGCATCAATTTGAGTTGCTTGCCAGCGATAACCAACTGGAATGCCATAAAGACTACCAGCAACCGCATCGGAAACGCCTTTCAGTCCTAACATTTCATTGTTAGCTGATTTTTGTTTGTAAACGTTTTGACCAGCAAGAGGAACATCAACACCTGTTTGACGTACGATGCGAATCGTTCTAAGAGTCAAATCGATTGCTGTTGTCAAAAAGAGAGATGTGCCTGGGCCTACGTTAGTCAGGTCATTAAGAATCCAGTTCGCTTGAATAAAACTTGCTGCTGTAATAAGCAGAGTATAATCGCCAGGGGCGTTTACCGTAACCGTATCGATTACGCCAAGTGAACCCGTACCATTTCCGAAGAATTGGCGAGCAATCTGTTGGGAAAAGCTTTCCTTCAAGATCTGCATGGAAAGCTCAGTCGCATCTTCGAACGCACCTAAGTTTGTTCCTGCACGACGGGCAGCCTTCATGGACTGGTTATCCATTACAGTTGTGGAGTATACACTTCTTGCAAACAATTCTGGCTGAATGATTGATGCTGTCGAGCTAGCAGGTAGAGAACCTGAAGATTGGCCTCCTCCGTAGTCTTGAAGCTGTGCCATGACGAGCTTCGCACCGTTAAATTTTTCGTTTTTACGAATGGTTCCGATCAATTGTCGGTTATCCCATCCCGCTGCATCGACCTCAAATCCTCCGTATGATGTTTGATACAGAGTGGACAGGTCAACTAAGCTAAGTTGTTGAACGACTGAACTCATGGTTTAATCCTATATTCGCTTTTGCGAAAGTTTGTTTTGTTCTTGTTGTAGTTTCTTCTTATTTTCAATTTGCCATTTCAGCGCATCAACTGGTTTCATCCTTGCGAAATCAGGAGGAGAATTTGCATCCCTTGTTCCTGTCCAAGAACGTTGTTTTTTAGACAAACGCTGTGAAGCCTTTGCTTTTTGCACTGACCCCAAAACTTCTTCGGCAATATCAGCTAGATCCTTTTCATCGAAGTCGGGGTTTTGCTTTAAGAGATTCGACAACTCAAAGACAAGAGGATCATTAGGAGGAATATCGGAATTATGTTTATGCAGGGCTTCCAAGGAAACTTTTTGCATTTCAATTTCTTCCGCTAATTCTCCAATCCTTTCCATGAGGTCTTCCTCATTCGAAATAGTTTGGCTGAGAACTGGATGATTCAGAATCGTTTGTCCGAATTCATAAATCTTCTCATCAGACAAATTGGTCTGAGCTACCAATTCTTCTTTCAATTCGCCGATACGATTTAACTGCTCTGATTCTGTGAGCCGTTCTTTCTTATCATTCAATTCCTTCTCTAGCTCATAGGCTTTACGCTCGGACGGTTCCATTTTGGCTAGAGTCTGAGCTTGTTTTGCCAAATCAGCTATGAATTCATCGAAATCCGCATCGGGATCAACCGTTTGGATCGCTCCAAACATTTTTTGCAAGGCTCCCAATGGATCTTCTTTGGAAATCTTGCTAAAGTCTTTATATGGCTCATAAAGAGCCTTTTTATCTTCCGCAATCTGCCGCATACGGTTTCGGACTGCGATTCCTCCTGCGGCAGCATCGCGCATTTCTTTCAGGGTCATCTTGACGGGTCGTTTGTCAGCTACGAATTCGAATTCCGCGTCATCATCTACATCCCAGTTCTTTTCGCCTTTCTGGAATGTGAACCCATTTCTTTTTTCTTCGCTCTGATTAGAGGAGTTCCTTTCTTCCTCGCGGCTGCCGATTTCGCTTCGTCCGCCCATCTCTTCGCTATTACCGGATGCTTGGCGAACATGAATCTCTCCTGCTTCTCGCTTCTGAATGGCATTTTTTTCCTCATTCAATTTTTGAACTTTTTGCTCTTGTTTTTTCTGCATAATCTGTTTTTTCAGATTATCAAACGCTTCTTGTTGTTCTGGTGTCGATTGAACTGCGGCTGTCATACTCCAAGTCTCCTATTATGGTCTAAGTTGGGGTTGTGGTTGGGCGATTCCCTCGCCAGTGGGAGGCGTTTGGCCTGGTTGAAAAGGAGGAGATTCCATTGCTTCCGTCGGGGTAGATTTCTGTTCTGGAACTCCTCCCAGCTCTGCGCCCATTGGTGGAGGCGGGGGTTCGTTCATCGGTGTGGGCGTGTAAAAGATTGGAAATTGTTTTAAAGTGGCTAATCTCTGTGCAAAAACAGGAGATTCAACACCTTGTTCAAACATGAGTTTTTCAGTAGCAGTAACATGCCGTTCGAAAAGTTCTAAAACTTCTGGCGGAGCTAGTTTAAACTCTTGACCTTGCATTGGAATCCGATGAGCATCCCAGTGAACAATGAGATCCTCAAATCTGGCTGGCGGCTCGACAGGCTCGCCATTCAACATATCTTCGTTTTCAGCCTCGGCTGAATTGACTGCTGCGGTAATGATATTCTGGAATTTTTCCGAGTTCGCTAATCCTAAATTATCGATAAACATTTGATCGTCAACGAGAGTCGGGAATTCTCGTTTTACATTCATAATCATTTGTGTACGAGCTGCTTTGGTATTCGCCAAATTACCAGTAGTCGTAATCGTTACGTCATAGTTTTTGTCTAAATTTTTTGGATCAAAATATTTCAAAATATAACGATTATTTTTACCAATAATTCGAATCAGTCTTTGATCTTCCTTGTCCATATTGTCATGGCCTAAAGAGATCAAAAGACGGAAAAGATGCTCAATTGCTTTGATGTGACCTTTGATGCTAGGAGTAGCAAGCTGAATTCGCTGATCTTCGAAATGTTGTAAGGCAATGAAGCTATCAAGCTGCGCATTTGGCGTTTGGCCGCGAACAATGGGTGTTGACATACCCATCTCGATGATATCTTGCTTGAGATCTTCTCTAAATTTAAAGATCGAGTTATTGTTCGTTTGAGGAATCGTCCATTTTGGCTCATGATTGCCTCTCCATTCCATCGCAATGATACCAGTCGGCATTCTCTGCGCATCGACTCCGGCAGTCTCATGTACGAGTAGTTTGGGCGTTTCGGCTTCGAGATTTTTATAGATCTGATTCGTCAATCGATTGTATCCAGAAACGATCTGTCGTAAGTTTCTGAAAAGAAGTGGAGCGCCGCGACATCCCACGCCCATATCGGTATCGACGAATCGCACCAATGGCAAAGTTCGATTTTCAATCAGAGATGGTTGACCTTCAAGAGACTCGTTGATCAACATATTGTTCTCAGTACAAACGATATATCTACCTTCTGGCAGGAAGGGATGCGATCGATGATAGAAATAGAAAACCTTGGTATGATTCGGTGTGCCTTTTTGAGTATTGGACATACCGTCGTATTTTGTCGCTTGCGGATTATCTTTGAATTTCTGTTTTGGAAATTTTTTCTTAAGATATTCAGTTTCAACCCAATCTACCCAATAAAAATAATTCGAATCTTCAAATCTTGGTTTCGGATCAATCATCGTCTCGAATGGCATCGGATTGATGAGATCCATATCTCCTTGACGAAGAAATTTTCTTATTTTGTAGGACTGGCCAGATTCATCTTGAACTTCTCGTCCTTCCTCATCGACATAGGGAAGGTCTTCGTTCCGGTATTTCTTTGCTTCTGGAAGCAGATCGCCCTTCTCTTCGTTCCACATCGGGACGACAAATGCCTCTCCAAAAATACATTTTTGGATTTCCCATTTGATGCGCTGAAGATCGAGATCCAAGTCATAGCTCATAGAAGTGAGCCAATCCTTTGTGATCTTGGCTGAAATCTTATCTTTGTAATCATCGTTTGTCGGCAAAACTTGAGGAGTCAGCTCGTTCGAAACGATTAACGAAACCTGCTCCATTACAACGCGATAGCACTCATTAACATCAATGTCATCTGGTGAATCATAGATCAAGCCTTGCTGCAAATAAGTCGCCACGAGCGGCGAGAAAAAATTGGGATTGAACCCAACATTGAGAAAGATTCGAAGATTGTTTTTTTGCTCTCGAAATAGCGGCTCATAATAAGCGATCAACTTAAGATCGTTTTCCTTAAACCACTGAAGGATAGAATCGTCATCATATTTATCAAGAGAATAAAATGGCGTAACATATGGAATTTGTCTTTGGAGGAAAAAACGATCTAGCTGAGTATTATTCCCCATCAGTCATCTTCTCGTATTACCATTGTTGGACGACTAAACGCCTTTTTTAAACTGTCAAAAGTCTTTTTACTATTTGAAGCGCTTATTTCTTTAGTTTTTTGAATTTCAAGAGCATGTTTTGAATAACAATCTAATAATTCTTGTTTTACAGTTTGAATATCTATTTCTAATTGATTTACTTCATCAGACACAGAACTTGATAAATAATCAACGTGTTCAAGAGATGGGAGTTTTTCAATCTTTTGTGATAACTGATCTATTTTTCTTGAAAGATGAGCAAAATTGTTTGTAAAATTAACTTTAAGTTCTTCAGTTTTAGTACAAATAGCTGAATGTTTTTCTATGACTTTATAATGGTAAGTTTCTATCAATTTGCTAAACTCAAATATCTTGAAAATCAAATACACTAATGATACCGCATAAACGACTGTCAAAAAAATTATCACAATGTTATGCCTAAGGTTGTGGTTAGCCTTATCTAACCAAATACCAAACCACAAATAAAATTGGAAACAAAAAATTTTAATATGTCATTTTATAAATCTCAGTCACCATCAACTTTCAATAGACAAAGTTTCTCAAAATATAAAAAAACAGATTTTACAGAAGAGTTTAACGCTGATTCAGAAGTTGGTTCTGAATTTTATGAAAGATTTTTGGAAGATTGGGAAAAATTAAGGGAACGCCACGAAGGGCAAAAGGTCATCCTCAGCGCTGTATTCGACAAGAATAAGCGTTATGTTTTTGCTCGCATCGGACGAAAAGGCGCAAAAACCACAACAAATATCGATGTTAGCTGGCGATTTAGCCTCCAAAAACCGCGACGCACTACGTTCATATGCCTCCCAACCATCACCCAGGCGATTGAAGTCTATTGGGACGAAAAACGGCTCCAGTGGTGTGATAAAGACTCCTCGCTTATGGCTGAAAAATACATCAAATTCATCGATAACAACAAGCATATGATTACTTTCATTAACGATTCAACCATCAAGTTAGTCGGTACTTGGAGTGAGGCTAGAGGCCGAGGAACTCAGCCAGATTTGATGATTGTCGATGAAGTGCAGGATTGTTCGGCGGATTATCTCGACGCAATGGAGCCGAATTTAGCCGCTAAAGCCGACTCTTTGTGCATTATGAGCGGCACGCCACCGCGCAAGCGCAATCACTACCACGAATGGGAAGCTCGAATCCAAAAAAACCCTCAAGGTTTTTGGGTAAAATATTCCTCGTACATCAACACAGCTCTTCCCCACCTCAAAGGATGGCTCGATAATAAAAAAAATGAATTGATTGCGGCCAAAAAAGAGGATGTTTGGTTTCGAGAATACATGGCGGAGGATTGTTTTCGATCGGATGATCGATTACTGCCTGATGTTCAATTAGTTGACTACGATGAATTGCTCCACAAGCTCAAATCAAGCGATCCAACAGTCTTTCAGCCAATTTTAGGTCTTTTTGTCACAGATCGCCATATCACAGCGACTTACAATTTGCTACTTTATTCTCGATTTACCGGATCGCAAATTTATACCCTCGAATCGGAACACTTAAATCGCATTTGGAATCGGAGTTACGGAGAAATTTATGGCGAAATGTCCAAGAAAATGGAAGAATATTCAACAATTTTCAAAAAAGCCTGGAGAAAGGTCGTTTATGATGTAACTGAGTCATTTACGGATGTAATTCCTGGCATTACTCGCGCCCGAACAGACATGAAGTGGGTGAATCGAGGAATTCCTTTATTGAAAGAAATGATTTTAGCGAATAAACTAACTCTCTCAAATAAGGCCAGCGAAATTGGCGTTGAAACTCAGAACTTGCTGAAAGAAGATGACATACGAGACTATCCGACACTGTGTGCGATGGCTATGATTGCGAACGAATATTATCAATCTCCGTCGATGTCGAAGTATGAGCAAGAGCATTGGGATAAGATGGCTCCATTGCGCGAAGCCGGAATTGTTACTATCCTGCCTAAGCCTAAAGGGTTAAGACCTTATGGTGGCAAATGGGCTTGAAAAGAAGGATTAAACGATTTAATTTAAAAAAAACCCCTCGGTGGAGACCGAGGGATTGTAGTCGTGAAAAAACTGGAGAACCCATGAAGTTAGAAGTTCTTCTTAAAAACTTCCGTGATTCCCTTGTTCTCATATTACCAGTATGAGAAGAAAAGGTTCAAGGGTTTTGCGAATACCAGACAAAAAATAGCCTAACCAGCTAAAAAATCGATCTATAATGAACCAAAAAAAGTTCCCTGTGGCTAACCAGGCCCAAAAGAACGTGAGATATCTTCGTGCTTTTGGAGATTTTTTGGCAATACATTTTGGATCAGATTTTCAAAGGATTCAAAATGTCAAAAAATTCGCAATCAAATGAAAATTTTGAAGTTAAAGAAGAATATCCCAATCATTATTTTAGAACTGAACTCCCAAACATAATTGAAGAATTAAATTTAACCCCAGCTCAATTTCGTATTTATTGGCAAATCAAAAAAATTGCAGGTGATCAAGGAAAGTGTTGGTTATCGACCATTTCTTTAGCTAAAAAATGTCATCTTTCAAAAAAAACCGTTGAACGCTCTTTGCCTACTCTTTGTTCTGGATTCAAACTTCTTAATAATAAACCACTTATCAGGATATCTAATAGGTTTAAACCTGATGGAAGCAAAGACACAAATTTAATCACAATTGTTGATATTTGGGATCTCAATGGATATTTTTATCGACCTAAAAATGATTCTCAAATTATTGAAAATAAAGATTCAGATGGGAGGGGTAGCGTCAAAATGACGCTAGGGGGTAGCGTCAAAATGACGCTAGGGGTAGCGTCAAAATGTCCCTACGGTAGCGTCAAAATGACGCATAAAGAAGAACCATCTAAGAAGAACCATCTAGAAGAAGAGATAGTCACGAATCCTGTCGCGATCGAAATCGCGACGAACTCTTTTCAAGAAAAACCTGAATCACAAAAAAGAGAATTCTCAAAAGAAGCACAAGAATTTACTCAAGAATTTTGGAATTATATTTCTCGTCAACATCCAAAGTTCAAACCACCAAAATTTGATATTTGGATAAATGATTTTGAAAAACTTCACGCCATCGATAAACGAGAATGGCATGAAGTTAGAGAGGTAATGAAATGGGCGTTTGATATTTCTGATTTTTGGAGCAAAACATTGCAATCGCCATGTAAATTGCGAAAGCATTATGACAAACTTATCATGCAGATGCGTCCCACAAATGCCGATGGGGAAAAAATCAAAAAAAATAGAGAATTTGCATTCAAAGTTAAAAACTTTTTAGCAAAAGATGCTCAAGCTAATCAACTTATCATTTATGCTGAATCAGTTTTCAATCAAACGACTCGTGATTCAATCAAGTTAAATTTACCACCTGAAACTTTCGAAAATATTCTCATGAATTGGTTTGGAATGTCGAAAAATCGAGGTTCCAATGAGTGAAGAATTTACCAGAAATTCTCAACCAAGAGAAAAAGTTTCTCAACCGCATTCAGATTGTCAAAGAAATGCTGACACTTTTTACCGAATGTCAAGATCTTCTTGGATGCCTTCAGTTGAATTTGAAATTTGCACTCAAAATGGCAAACCATTTGGTAGTGTGAAAATATCCGATTGTCAATTAGATTCAATTTTTGATCCTCAATTGGGAAAAAATGTTGAAACCACTAAAATTAAAGAATATAAGAACGTGACATTTGTTTGGGGACTAAAAAATAAATTTAAACATTCACATCCAATTTCCTTTCATCAAAGTCAATCTGATTTTTCAAATGAACTTGGATCTGTTTACAACTTAATCAGACAGGAACTATTTAAATATGAATGATTTGCAAAAAACAAACATCAATCCAGAAGAAAAACTAAAAATCACTTTTTACACTCCAGTGACCGATGAACGATCACAAGTCATAGCGATCTTTGGTTGCTATGCTGTCAATGACGACATCTATTTTTCGAAGTGCAAGCTTATTCGAAAAAAAGATGGCGGATTATTTGTGGCCATGCCGAGCGAAAAGTACACAGACCCAAAAACCGGCCAAGATGCGTTTCAAAACTTTTGCTGGTATGGCACGAAGAAAGCTCAATTCTTTCAGGAATTGGCCCTAGAATCGATTAAAAGTTACTGTTTGAGGAAACAGATACCCCACCCCTCGATCGTCGATCCTGGGCCAAAAGAAGTGGCAAATTCGGCATTTGGAACAACAGTCCCATATCCAAACGCGACTTTTACGGGTTTTTGATTTTATGGACTTGATTTTTCGCGAATGGCTTTTTGAGCTTCGCAACGAAGCGATCCTAGATGATGAGGACATTAAAGAAATTTTATCAGACGAGACTAAATTGCAGCTATTGGTAAAAGAGTTTTTTCAATTCAACTGGCAAGAAATTTATCCTTGGATTCAAACAGAGCTGAAACTTTTCCAAGAAGTGCTTGAAAAAGAAGACCCCAATATGCCATGATTTTAACATATTAAGTTATGAGGCAATTATGGCAAGACCAATCACGATTCCAGATCCAATTCCGATGGTTGTACATGTTTCAAAAACTTTTAGACAACATCTGCAAGAAGTGGCAAGAGAAGTTTCGTTTCATAGCGGAATAACTGTCACTGTAAGCGAACTTATGCGACAGGCTTTGTATAAAACTTATCCAATGGCAAAAAAATGAGTTTATGCGAACAATGTTGCGGATCTAATTGTAAATGTGGTTGTCACGCAAGTGATAAAAATGAATGGATCAACATTAAGAATCAATTATCAAAAGAAGAACAAATACAATGGATTTTAGTTAAATTTTTGAAGGATAGTCTTGATTTTTTGGCTGAGGATTCTAGCGCTCTAGGAATGAAGCGAATGGATTGGATACGGGAATGGATTGCAACAGAATTGCCAAGAGCAGACCAATGGATGCCTAAAAAATAAAAACTGAGGAGAGATCTTCCAGATGAACCTGTCAAATAAGGTTTGATATGAATAAAAAATTAATGACATTAAATAGATGTGATAAATGTCATAAAGAAATAGAAATTTATAAATTAAATGCTTTATATTCAGATTCATTTTTTCCAAATGGATATATCTGTAATGATTGTTTAATAAATTATCCTGAATTGGGGTCTATGCTTAAAGATTCTGCTACTCAAATGGAAAAAATCATTCCCAAAATAGATGAAATTCCCATTCCTGAAGAACCACCAAAACCAGATCCATTAGTTGAGTGCAGAATTCGTATCACTTTGATTGAGGGCGGAGAATATACCAGTTCTTTGACAATGAAAAAATCACAAATTTATCACTTTTGCAATGCCATCAGTGATCAACTTTCGGACTCTAAAGGAAATCTAGTGATGAGAGGTTCTGTCGACGATATTAATGATTTTTGTATTATTCCTGGATCAAACATAAAATTTATTGAATTTAAAGTTTTTAAAGAAATAACTAAGGTATAAAAACGAAATATTTAATTTTATTAATAATTGTTTTAATTATTTATTTTGTATCGCATGAAAAACATTTAAAAAATTTTGTCGTACCAAAACAAGAAATTCAGATTTATCCAAAACATCGAAGACATTGGTAAATAGAGAGGCTTAAATTTTTTTAAACCCCTCTACCAACATAGGAAAATTTATTTTAACCCACATTCCCATTGAAGCAATCGACATCCAAGTGTTGCATCTGCGGTTCTTACAAAAGTTGCTACAGCTTGTTGTAAACCACCAGAAGTCACTACAGAATTGACCGTGTTTGCCCCACCGACATTAAAAACAACTGTGATCTGACGCGCACCTGTTACTGTTGCTGATGCGACATGTGAATCCAAAGCGATGGCTATTGCCAAGTCTGCAATAGTCGTAGCCTGATCCGCATTAAATAATACAGCCGCTAATGGCACGCTATCGATCGTTGCCACAATACTGTTTCCTGCAACAAAATCCAAACTGAAGTTAATTACATTTGTATTTGTTGAATCATGTAATAAATAAAAGAATGGAAGAACTGTTAAACCAGATGTAAAACTATATGCAGCTGTTACAGTGGGAACTGATCCATTGATCGAATATGTAACTGCTCCTGTTGCATCAACATCAACTTCCAAATCTTTCGTTTCTCCATCTGCCCAATTGTCTGTTGTATCAGTTGTAACTGTTGCTGCACTACCAACGATCGTCTCGATATTGATATTGCCTGTAATCACGTTTAGAACGGCCATATCAGCATAATCATCAATATTGGCCTGATATGCTTCAGCCTTACGAAATCCCATTGCACAATCGTCCGTATGAGCAACCGTGCCTATCTTCATCCGCGTCCTAAAGAAAAATGCTTTTGATGAAGCAATCTGAAAAGCATTACGATTGCTGCTCAAAATCCCAGCACACAGTTCGATGCCCTCATTATTGGTAACATCTAGCTCAGGATTCAATGCTGACACTCCAGTTGAGATAGACGCTATGCTAGGCGCAAGAATCGTTTCTCCAGCCCCTAATATATGGTATTCATATGCTGTTGTATTGGTAGTCAAAATATTGACTGCACCTGTTGTTCCAGAAGCAGCCCCACCACCTAATGCCGAACTAGCAGGATTAGATATAAAATTGTCATATGTATATTGATAATCCCAATATCTTCTATTTAAAGAATTTGAATATTGATACTGGATAACATTGTCTTGTGTAACTGCCATAATCTCCTCAGATTGTTTAGATAAAAAAGAGAGGGCGAACCCTCTCTCTCATTTTGTGGAGGACTAAAGTTGATATCCACATTCCCAAACCATCAAAGGTACGTCAGCAGCTATATCCGTATTTTGAAGGAAATAGAAAAATGGCATTACATTTAATGCAGTAGTAAAAGTATATGCAGCTGTTACAGTAGGTGCTACTCCATCAATTGTGTATGTTACAACACCTGTTGATGAAACATTTACTACCAATTCATGAGTTTTTGTGTCTGCCCAATTATCAGTCGTATCTGTTGATACTGTTGCAGCACCACCTTTAATTGTTTCAATGAAAATATTTCCTGATATAACATTTAATACAGCCATATCAGCATAATCATCGATATTGGCTTGATTTGCTTCTACTTTACGAAAACCGATAGCACAATCATCCGTACCACTTACATCATCAATACTAAAACGTGTTCTCAAAAAGAAAGCCGTGTCTGTACCAATAATGAATGAAGGAATCTGACTACTTAGAACGCCGTGATTAAGTTCCCATCCATCATCAGCTGTTGCATCACCAGAACCAAGATTTAAACCATTAGCTGTTATAACAGGAGCAGTTTTTGTTTGTGTTCCTAAAATAAAATATTCAAACGCAGTTGTTGGGAGTACCAGAACATTAGTTGCGCCTGTTGTTCCATCACTGGCTCCACCACCGACTTTGGAGACAGCGCCGTTTTGTTGAAACGTTTCATAAATATATTTCGTATCCCAATATCGTCTATTGATCGATTGGGAATATTGATATTGATTCACATTCGACTGTGTAACGCCCATATTTTCCTCAAAAATTTAGAGTTCCAAACGTTACCCAGACGGAAGTAGAATTTATCCGAAAAATTTATCCGCCGTATGTATTGACTCGGCCTTCTTTACTTCCAGGACTCATGGTGTTGGATTTATATTTTCCTTCACCTGGTTTCTTGGTTTCATTTTTGCCTTTCTCATTTGCCATTGAACTATCATGACCGCCGCCCGACTTAAGTGGAGCGCCTTTAATAGATTTGTTGTCTTTCATAAATCATTGCTTCCCTTTTTACTACCCCAACGACAATATGTTTCCATACAGCCTCGTGTAAGGTTATCTTTACCCTAACTAAACTGAATTTATTTGCAAATACTTTTTTTCTGTCTTTAATTATTTTGCCGCTCCAGATATATCATTCTTAATATCTTCATCTTCAGGTTCATTGTCAGGCAATTTCTTAATTATGAATGAATTAACAATTGCTTTATCTTCAGGTGTAATTTTTAAAAGAAATCCTAGACATCCTAAAAATTGCTTACGAAATTCTGGGCCTAAAATATTTTGCATATCCAATAGGATTTTTTTTTCGAATGAATTATCAAATTCAAGATTGACTTTTAATTGGAGTTTCATCTAATTTTTGCCGTTATCCTTTGCAATTTCATTTGTTGAGAAATGACGATTGCATATTTTGCAAGTCCAAATTATACGATTCGGATGCGAATTTGATTTTAAATCTTTGCTACCACATTTAGGACACTTAACTTTTTCTTCATTTTCCATTTACATTTCCTTGATTTCTCATTTATTTATCCTTATATATATCTTGTAAAATATTTAAACTATTTTGCACCCCATATTTTTTAATAATTTCTGTAATATATTTTGTCAAGGCTTCTTTGTCAGCAGTAAAAATTCGCACAATCATATTGACAAATAACTTATTGTTCTTTTTTTTTGCCATTCCTAACCACCTATTGTTATTTTTTACATCTTGACACGTAGTCAATATTTTCCGTCAATATTTTTGTTTTGGACGACCTTCCTATACACGCTTTGGACTCGGCAGAGATTAGTAATAATTAATACAGTTGACATAAATTAGATAATTCAATATAAAATTACCCGCTTATCAAATAT
>Ga0316226_1000850_pt1 | contig 37354 bp, 29 predicted proteins | sample TBH18017metaG_FD_206009 | JGI IMG/M metagenome (GOLD analysis project Ga0316226, IMG submission 206009) | Freshwater microbial communities from Trout Bog Lake, Wisconsin, USA - TBH18017 | ecosystem: Environmental > Aquatic > Freshwater > Lake > Hypolimnion/Profundal zone | place: USA: Wisconsin...
GTCTTTCAAATCAGTGAATGTCCCCTTCGCCCAATAGCCATTCGTGGGCTGTTTTTCCCAGTCGCTATCCCGATAAATCTTCATGCGAAGCCGGTTCACGACGCTTGTTTTTGGCGGAGAAATCCGGTGTCCATGTCTATCCAACTGGTCTTCATAGCTGCTGGCGACAATGGAAGTCAGGGCAAAATTCTGGTCGTCTGGAACCGGGGGCGGGACGATGCTTGCAAAATCCAAATTCTCGCCCTTGACCTCGCTCTGCTGCTTAAATTTCTGCCATGCGTGCCAGCCACGAAAATCCTCTTCCGCATAGAACAGACCAATCAAAATGGCAAATCCGCCAAACACAATGGCTGTCGATCGGGTTCCATAACTGCGACACATCCACCGGATGAACAGGCACAACATGACGACAACGGACAAGAAGGCGCAAAGCACGCTGGCAACACCCAATCCCTCTGCCAGTGGATGCCGATTAACGATTATGGCAGCCAAAACAAACAGGGACGAGACAATCATTCCGGCCAGAAACGTCCAGCCCAAAATGGACTTCAGAAGGCGGAGGATTTTTTTCATGTGTCGGCAAGGGTCGCAACCGCAGTTAAGCCACAAAACCATTGCCGGTCAAGCAGCCTTGTAATCACGATGAAATCAGCGTAATTCTTTTGCGATGAAATTTCATCCATGAACCAGTCCATCGAACAACTGGGATTCGCCATCGTCCCCAATGTGCTGACTCCCGACGAGGTGGTCGGATTGACTGTTTCGCTTGGAACTATCACGAGTGCGGGACGGCGCGGTGTTTTGACTGAACCGGCCATATCCAGTTTTTCACGACTTGGAAAAATTCTCGACCTTGTGCGCCCAAATCTCGGATCCGAACCCCGGCCTGTGCGGGCGATTTATTTCAACAAAACCGCCGAAGCAAACTGGCTGGTGGCGTGGCATCAAGATGTTGCCATCGCTGTAGAGGAACGAAAAGAGGTGGCGGGTTTCACGGGGTGGAGTGTCAAAGACGGAATCCCGCACGTTCAGCCACCAGAAGAACTTTTGGAGAACATGCTGACCGTCCGCGTGCATCTCGATGATTGTGATGATACCAATGGAGCCCTGCAAGTGATGGCGGGCACACACCGGTTGGGAAGGTTGTCGGCTGATGAAATTCAGGAATTGCGCGGAAAGCATATCCCGGTTCTGTGCTCAACCACTGCTGGCGGTGTCCTGTTAATGCGACCGCTCCTGCTCCACGCCTCCGGGCGTTCGTTGGGACATCGGCAGCGGCGCATCCTCCATATTGAATATGCCGGATTTGACTTGCCCGATGGATTGAACTGGCATGAGGTGGTATAGGGAGCCGTCAAGTGGCGGCAGTAAATGATAGCAGGGTGGCAAACCGATTCCAAAAATCGCCGTTTCTTGTAATTGACTGTTACCGCCCAGAAAGACAATCTCGTGGGAATCTATTCCCCCATGAAAAAAATATTCGTTTTGACACCATTGCTCCTGCTGGCGACTTCGCTCATGGCGGCGGATTTGCCGGCCGCCGCCCCTTCGTGGCACGGGCAGACGCTGTTATCAACCATCGGCAACGTGCTGATTTTTGCGGCCATCGGCATTGCCGCCGCCATCATCGGCTTCAAGCTCTTTGACAAATTTACGCCGGGACATTTGGAGAAGGAAATCATCGAGCACAAAAACATCGCCGCCGCCATCGTGGCCGCCGCCGTGATCCTTGGGGTGAGCATCATCATTGCGGCATCCATGCTTGGCTGACCGGCTTTGCGAACGTGAAACGGAGCCAAAGCGTCCGGTTGTTCTTGATCAGCGGCCTCTCCGCCGGGGCGCTGACCGGCTGCTCGCAAAAGCCCTCCATCAGCACCGAGAATGTTTACACGAACAACTTCTTCGTGCCGGGAGCCGGGTATTATCATGCGCCCTTCCGCAGCTGGTATGCGCTGCCTTACAATCATTTTGACACCCAGAAAAACCTTTATTTCTACGGCGGCCAATGGGGCGCGCAGCCGTTTGAGAGCATCACCAATATTTCTTCGCCCACGCCCGAAGCGGTGCAGGCGGCCGAATCCACGCGCACGGACATTTCGCGCGGCGGCTTTGGCGGGTTTTCGAGCGGCCACTATTCGGGCGGCGGCTGGGGATTTTACTCATAATGAAACGCCACCGTTGCCAAACCCGTCCCGACTGGCGCGAGAAAGTGGAAAGCGTCGGCCTTACGTTTCATTCGCACGACACCGGGCCATACTGGGACGAATCCGCCTGCTACGAACTTAACGTCCGCGAGGTGGATGAACTGGAGCTGGCCGCGAACAAGCTGCATTTTCTCTGCATTGACGCCGCCGAGGCCGTCATCAAGAACAACTGGTGGTCACGCTTGGGCATCTGCGAGGCGGCGGTTCCGGTGATCTTGAAATCCTGGGAGCGCGATGATTTCAGTCTCTACGGCCGGTTTGATTTTAGTTACGACGGCATTACGCCCCCGAAATTGCTCGAATACAACGCCGACACGCCGACCGCGCTGGTCGAGGCCGCCGTTGCCCAATGGTTCTGGCTCCAGGACATGTTTCCTGCCGCCGACCAGTTCAATTCCATTCACGAGCGGCTGATTGCCGCGTGGAAACGCTGGGCCGGAAAGACGATTCACTTCAGCTGTGTCAGGGAACTCGCCGAGGATGACATGACCATTCTCTACCTGCGCGACACCTGCGAACAGGCCGGGGTAAAAACCAAGCCCGTCTTCATTGACGACATCGGCTGGCATAACCGTGAAAATCACTTCGTCGACCTCGACGCCGAACGCATCGAGCGCGCTTTCAAGCTGTATCCGTGGGAATGGCTCTGGCACGAAGAATTTAGCGCGCATCTGGCCAAGGACTGCATCCAGTTCATCGAACCCGCGTGGAAAATGCTTTTGAGCAACAAGGGGCTGCTGCCGATTCTCTGGGAACTTTACCCCGACCATCCAAATCTCCTGCCGGCTTACGACGTCGCGGAGCCGCTCGGCAGCCGCTACGTCCGCAAACCCAAGTTGAGCCGCGAAGGCTGCAACGTCTCGTGGATTGAAGGCGGCGTGGCCGTCGAGGAGAACGGTGGCTTTTACGGCGAGGAAGGTTTTGTGTTTCAAGCCACCGCGAACGTCCCTGATTTCGACGGCAACCATCCCATCTTCGGTGTCTGGGTGGTTGACCACGAGGCCGCCGGGCTGGGCATCCGCGAAGACACGCGGCGCATCACCGGCAACTTGAGCCGTTTTGTGCCCCATTATTTCACATGAGCCTAGAGAACCCAACGCGGCTGCGCATCGGGATGCACGCCAATTTCGGCGGCAAGGATTACCGGCTGATCGGCCGTGTGGTCATGGGCGTGACGGATGACGGCGAGAATTATTATTGGAACGAGTTCAATCTCGAAGGCGGTGACGGCAGCTACGCCGACCTGGTTTACGAGGAAACGGAGCGCGGGGGCGAATGGCGGCTGTTCACCATGTTTGACCCGGAATATCCAATGACGGCGGCGGACGCAGCGACCAAGCGCGTCGGCGACCGGCTGAATCTCACCGGCACGGATGTGCGCGTGACCCTGCTGGACACCTCGCGCGTCTATCGCATCGAAGGCAAGGCGCCCGAGGGCGTCGAGGTCGGCGACGTGGCGAATTATTTCAACGCCGAGGCCGGCGAAATCATGCAGGTGGCGAGCTGGACGGGCGATGAAATTGAATTTTACAACGGCGTGAACCTCTCGTCCGGCGTGGTCAATTCCGCCTTCAAGCTGCCGCCGGAGCCGGGCGGGTTGTCTGGCCTCGGCAAAGGTTTTTCCTCATTGGGCGGCTCCGGTTCGGGGAATTACACCGGCGGCATTAAATTCGCCGTGCAAGCTGCGTGCGTGATCTTCGTATTTTGGCTCATATTTGGCCGCAACATGTCCTGTTCGCCGGATTATGAAGCCTCGCCGGTAAAGCATGTTACTGCGGATACACCACCGCTGGCTGTCGGCGCGGCCGGCAAATGGCATGACAAGAATTACCGCATCACCGCCCATGCCCTCGTGGAAATCGCCCAAGTCGGGGCAATTTTTGACCGGCACGAATATGAACTGACCGACGATAGCGGAATGAAGGCTTTGCTGGTTTGCGGGGAAAATCCCACGGCCGGCGACTGGACTGTTTTCGAGCAATTTTTCCCCCTGTTGCCACCGCCTACTTGCAAACAGATGGCGGCGAAAAATGTTGGGGACGCCGTGGATCTGGACGGCTTCACCGGCAAAGTTTCAGATTTGTTCCGCTCCACCATCAAACAGGCTGAAGCTGATGGTTTATCCGGCCTGAAAACTGGAACCGTTTGGTATGGGCTGGTAAGCACCAACGAATTTAACACCCTGCTCGCGCGTTGGAACGGTGAAGGCGTTTCCTTTTATCGCGGACAGGCCATGCCGGCAAAGAAAGTGATAGCCAGCTTCATCTCACAGAAGTGAGGCCGTTAGTGGAGTTCAGTGCCCGAACCGTTCGACATTGTTTGCGCGTCCCCGCCACACCACCTCGAACTTTCCGAACCGATTCATGATCTCAAGGCATTCGTTGGCCAGCGCAAACATCCGCTGGCTGCTTGGATATTTTTTGAAGATCACGTTTTTCACCACGAGCCGGTTCCTGACGATGGTTGAATCCGTTTCGATGACCAGTGACAATGACTTCAATTCGATGGCTTTTTCCTGAAACAACCTGACCGCTTCGTCCAAAGCCAGTTTCAGGGCATTAAACTCAGCCTCGTTGTTGGTGCCGAAACCAAAATCCACCCGGCTGCGCTTCAGGATTTCTTTGCCGTCCAGCCTGACTTGGAAGGAGCCATATTTCTGTCCCGGATTGCCGAGACAGCCGCCGTCAAAATAGATTTCCGCGTTGCCAGATGTCTTGACTGGCAGTGACGCAGCTTTCGGCGCCTCATCAAACAGGCTCATCGTCTGGTGTTCGCATTTGCTCTCGTCGAGTCGCATATCAAAGAATGGATTTTACGACGGTTTGATGGAGCTGGTTTTTGATTTCCATTCGCCCAGGGATGACGCTCTTTTGAACGAGGGTTTTAAGAACAGCATCAAGCCATTCCCGCGAGACCTCAATCGCGCCCAGCTCGAACACCGGATTTTCACCCTCCTGAATGAGCCGGTAGTTTGAAAGCTTGATCCGCACGCTTTCCTTTTCTCCCTTCAAATCCAGATTCGCGCTGATGGTCTTGTTTTCTTTGTCAATTTCCAGCCCGGTCATCTTGCCATACTTTTTCAGAACGCCGCTGTTGAGTTCCGCCCTGACTTTTTGGATCTGCGCCCCCCTCGGCAACATTTTGAAAAGAACAATTTTAACCGTATCCATCAAACCACCGCCCACGTTGAAGAAATCACTAAATTGCATGGGTTTCAATATGAGTCCGGTTCCGTCGCGCAGCAAGTTTTCTGAAAGAACAATTACCGCAACAACTTCACATTCAGTTTCAGCCACCGTTCAGCCGTTAAATAATCTGGGCACAGACGCTCCACTTCCTGCCAGAATTTATCGGAATGATTCATCTGCCTGCGATGTGCCAGTTCGTGCAGAATGATGTAATCGCGAACAAAATTCGGCGTCTGAATCAACCGCCAGTTCAGTGAAATCGTCCCTCTCCGCGAACACGAACCCCACCTTGATTTTTGATTCCTGACTGTCACGCGGCTCACACCAATGTCATGCAACGACGATAATTCCTGAACGCGCGCTGGAAGTTCTTGCTGGGCGAGCTTGCGAAGATGCTTTTGAGTCACCGGCCTTAAATCCACAGCCAGATCAGCACATTTTACCAGTTCAGTGCCAAACCGGATTTTGCCATCTTCAGCAGCAATACAAATCAGCTCACCCCGGAAAAGAATTTCTGTTCCCAAATTCCAAGCGACAGGAGCTTTCGGCTGATCTGCCAAGCGCTGAAGTTGCTGTTCAAGCCAGCCGATGTTCCTGGCCGCGAAATCTCTGGCCGCTGAAACACTGCCCCTCCTCGGAACGGTGACGCGAGCAACCCCATCAGAACGCAGCCGAAGCAAATAACGACGGGCGCGAGGATGATGCACGAACAGAAGCGGCACCGACCTTGAGCCGACTTGAAGCGAATCAGGCTTGGGCGCCGGTTTTAATTTGAAGAATTGCTCGAACATCATTTTGCCGGTGATGTTTTCGCCCAAAGCACCGGGGATGTAAAGCCGAGGCTGAAAAAGAAATGTCATATGGGGAAAACACCCCATAGCACTTTGTTTTAGGAAATTCTAAAAGTGTCGCATCAACTAAATTCCATCCTTAAAAATATTATGAACTCAATTACTGACGACACGCTTGATCCAACGAATCAACTTTTGCTGGCCGAGAAATCTTCAGCTTCGGATCTGCTCGACGCACCAATCGAGTCACAAGAGCCACAAATGGATCGTGTTTTTCACGTTAGCGCGATTCTCAAAGGCATACCGGGCTATAGTCACGGTGGAATAAATGATTAAAGGTGAGCCGGTCGGGATGGAAGCGCAATATCCTCAATAATATCCGCAGTTTTATCTTGGCGTGCGGTTTCTGGCCAGCTTTAATGGGCTTTCGGTAAACAACAATCAACAACACACAATAAAATCATGGCCAAAGCTCTGACCAAATCACAAATCGTCTCTGCAATTGCTGACAAAAGCAGCCTCACCAAAAAACAAGCCGCTGAAATCCTGGAACAACTGGCCTGCCTCGCCTACAAACACGCCAAGGACTCATTCACCATCCCCGGCCTTGGCAAGCTCGTCCTGGTCAATCGCAAGGCGCGTGTCGGCCGCAATCCGGCGACTGGCGAGACGATCCAGATCAAGGCCAAGAAGGTCGTGAAGTTCCGCGTCGCCAAAGCTGCCAAGGACGCAATCTTGGGCGTGAAGAAATAATTTTAGAATCAGCACAAAGGCACTCTGATTATTTCGGAGTGCCTTTTGCTTTTGGGTTCGGCGTCAGCTTCAAAACCTCCGCCGCCATCTCTTTGCCGGCCTTAAATTTTACCATGGCGCGAGCGGGAATCTGAACTTCATTCTCCGGTTTCTTTGGATTGCGGCCGACCCGAGCTTTGCGGATTTTCACGTCAAACACACCGAAGTTCCGCAGCTCCACCTTGTCACCCTTGGCCAATGATTCGGTGATGTAGTTGAGGGTTTTCTGCACCACCTCAAAAACCTGGGCCTGGTTCAGCCCGGTTTCTTCACCGATGCGCATTACGAGATCACGTTTGGTCAGGGTCATATTATTGCCAGCAACCTACGACTTCGTCCGGGTCTGTGCAATGGGGTATATTGCGCCCGCCGTTGCTACGGTGCTGCGCTGCGCCTTCGCCTCCGTCGCCGACGCGTGCCAATTTGGATTGCGGTGGCAAGCGCCGCGCGATGCATCCGTGCTTGGTTGACAAAGCCCATCCCAACCGGAATTAATACCCCATGCGAGCCCTGATTCCCTACGACCGTTACACCGAGTTGCTCGGCAAGCGCATCCACCACACCATCACGCCGGCGGAGGTGGCGGACGTCGCCCGCTTCGAAGTCGCGCAACCCAAAACCTGCCCGAAGTGCAACACACTCCTTCATAGCTATTTCCTGCCCACGCAGATTATCCACGACGTTGACAAATGCCCTGGCAAATCCGCCGTCACCGCCGCCAAGCCATAATCAAAATGAGCCGCCAGAAAGAATCCAACGCCGAAATCCTTTTGAAATTACCGTGGTGGGTTAGCGCCGCCATCGGCGTCATGGGCTTCATCGGCTTGCGCTGGGGTTCTTTTACAGCTGACCAATGGATCACGTTTCAATGCGCCGGAACTTCTCGCCATAAACCGAAGGCGGAACATCCTGACGCAAGGACATCTCGATGCAAGCCGCCCAAATGCCCTGACCGCTGGCATTCAGCCCGCGCTTGATCCGATGCCTGATTTTCTTCAGCCGTGATTCTTCGATGGATTGGGTTTTTCTCATAATGCCTCGGTAATTTTGAAAACTCGCACCGTTTCACCGGTTTTCAACAAAAAGTTATTCACACGCCAATGCACCTGCGCCGGCAGGCATGACGGAAGTTTTTATCAGCCTCACACCTGAACTCTGGCGGGCCGCAACCCGCCAGAGTTCGGCTGCGAAGCCGGGCGTCACAGCCTGACGCAACTTCAAACCAAGACTTCGATCCAAATTATGATTGAAACCAAACCGCCGCCTGAGCACGTCGGGACAACCGCCTACAACATGGCTCCGGTAACAGCCTTAAACCTGAACATCGGAGGAACCTCAGTGCAGATCGGTCTGCCATCAGAGCCAACAGAATATACTCCGCTTTTTGCCTTTTGCATCAATCTCCCCACCACGGCTTTTCAAACATGTCCCGGTCAATCTGCACCGGCTCGATGCAACGTGGATCGTCCGTCTTCACGCTGTTGACAAGGTTGCTGACCGGATAAATCTTGAACGGTGCCTCCAGCGGGCTGTTCAACGCCGACTGAAACAGGTCGCTGCCCGGCTTGTGCTCCAGCCACCAGCGATAATGCTCCGGCCGGATTATCACCGGCATCCGGTTATGCAGCGGAGCCATCACAGCGTTGGCCTGCGTCGTGATGATGGTGAAGGACTCGACAGTCTGGCTCGGCGGCGCCTCCGGCAGGTCGGTGTCGGGTTGTTCTGAGGTTGGCGGTCGGATCCAGCGTTCCCATAGTCCGGCGAAGCAAAACGGCTCGCCGCTCGTGAGCATGACCCGGAACGGCTGGCGTTTGCCCTCCCGCTCCTGCCACTCGTAAAAGCTGTCGGCAGGCACCAGACAGCGGCGCTGTTGATATGTAAGGTTTTTCTAACCTGACGCAAGGTCTGTGCGATAGAAAGCTTGAAACATCAATTGGCTGTAATCTTTTTCACGCCGCGTCCTTGGCTTCCAGCTTCTGCCAGGCCAGGCCGTAGAGGGCGATGAGGACGAAGCACACGAGCGGCACCACGAAGCCGGCGCGCATCGAGCTGGTGTCCGCGATGTGCCCCATGAACGGCGCGGCAATCGCCCCGCCGACGATGGACATGACGATGAGCGACGAACCGAGCTTGGTGTAGTCGCCGAGGCCGCGGATGCCCAGCGCAAAAATCGTCGGGAACATCACGGACATGAAGAAGAACGTGCCGAACATCGCATACAGGCCGGGCGTGCCGCCGCACAGGCAGACGGCCGTCAGCACGATGTTGATGGCCGCGTAGGCCGCCAGCACGAAGTGCGGCTTGAACTGGCTGATGACGAAGCTGCCGCACAGGCGGCCGGACATGAACAGGACGAAACCAATGGCGCCGAGCCAGTGGGCGGCCTGCAGCTTGGTCACACCGGGATCGTTTTCCAAAATGTAATTCACGCAGAAGCTGAAGATGCCCGTCTGCGCCGCGACGTAAAGAAACTGCGTGCCGATGCCGAGCGTGAAATGTTTGCGCCGGAACAAATCCCAGTTCTTGGAAACCAGCATAAACCCGGCAACATAGGCGGCCACGAGCAGGCCGTATTTGGTCGGATCAAACAATGCGGGCGGCATGTTCAGCAGCACCCAGATCAAGCCCAGGATCGGCGCGATGAAGAAATACAAAAGTCCGCAGACAATCGCCAGCGTGACCGCGATGCCGGCGAGTTGCCCGCCGGAAGGTTTCAGGCTGTTTTTCTGGTCGGCGGATTTTTTGCTTTCATCCTCGGCGTGCAAATCCGGCACCTTGGACACGGCAAAAATAACAATCAAGATGGCGACAAAAACGCCGATGCCCAGATAGGGCGTGGCCAGGCCGGCGTTGGCGTTCGCGCCGTCGCCGCTGCCAAAGACAAACTGCCCGCCGACAATCGGGCCGAGAATCCAGCCGCCGCCGTTGATGGTCTGCGCGATGTTGATGCGGGTCGCGCCGTGTTCCGGCGCGCCCAGCACGGTGGTGTAAGGATTGGCGATGGTTTCCAAACAGGTCATGCCGGCGGCGATGACGAACAGGCCGAGCAAAAATGCCCAATACGCGCCGATGCTGACCGCCGGAATAAACCAGAACGCGCCCGCCGCAATCAGCGACAGGCCGACGAGGATGCCGCCCTTGTAGCCGAATTTCCGCGCGATGAGGCCGGCGGGAATCGCCATCAGGAAGTAGGCGAGATAGTTGGCCGACTGCACGAGGCCGGACTGCTGCTTGTTGATGTGCAGCGAGTCCTGAAAATGCTTGTTCAGGATGTCAATCATCCCGTTGCAAAAGCCCCACAGCAGGAACAGCGAGGTGACCAGCGCAAAGGTGACGAAGAGGTTCTGGCCGTCGGCCGTCTTGAAAAGACCGCCGCCTTTGGCGCCGGTGCCGGGGGTGGACTGGACTGGCATGATCATAGTTTTGGTGGTTGTTGGTTGTTGGTTGGATTGACTGACACAAAAAATTCTAGGCACTTTCCAAAACAATGTTTGCGTATTGGGTGGTGTCACCGGTGCGGATCAGGCCGATGGCGTGCGGAATCCGTTTTTTGAACTCGATGTGCGGTTCATGCTTCAATTCAATTCCGCGCAACGCTTCCGCAAAGGCGGAACGCGTCCTGGCGCTGTTTGATTTCAAAAACTCCTGCGCCATCCACGCCTTGCCAATCTGGAAGTTCGGTCGGACGGCCTTCAACAACTGCAACACCGTCGGCAAATCGTCCACGACGGAAATGTCCACCGTCTCAATCAGCGGCCAGAACGGAAATCCGCGATCGGCGATGACGAGGGTGTTGGTGTGCCGCACGCGGCCCAGCAGTGAGTTGATCTGGGGATTAAGGATGCCGGTTTTTAGCATACGTCGGTTTCTTAAGCGTAAAGTGGGCCGAAGTTTTTACAGGCGCGATAATCCGCACCTTCCAAGTCCGCCGTGCCAAAGGCCGCCCAGGTGCTTGGGCGGAAAACTTTTTCCGCCGCGACGTTGTGCATGTAAACCGGAATGCGCAGCATTGAGGCCAGCGAAATCAAGTCTGCACCGATGTGGCCGTAGCTGATCGCTCCGTGGTTCGCACCCCAGTTGTTCATCACGGAATAGACATCGCGGAAGGCGCCGTGGCCGGTGAGTTTCGGTGCAAACCAAGTGGTCGGCCAGGTCGGATTCGTGCGCTGGTCGAGCGCGTCGTGGACTTTCGCCGGCAAATCCACCGTCCAGCCTTCGGCGATTTGCAGCGCCGCGCCGAGGCCTTTGACCAAATTCAAACGGCACATCGTCACCGGCATGCCGCCGCGCGTGAGGAAGCGCGTGCTCCAGCCGCCGCCGGGGAAATATTCCGTGATGGACGGATGCCACGTCGTCGCGGCGAGACATTTCTTGGCCTCGTCCTTGGAGATTTCCCAGAACGGTTTCATGGCGGGCTGGCCGTCAATTTCCTGCTGGCCGGTGCCGTCGAGCGTGGCCGGGCCGGAGTTGATGAGATGCAAAATGCCGTTCGCCGCGTGGCCGTCGAGCGTGTGACCGGAAACGCGCTTCACCGATTCGGGGCTCCAGTAAGTCCGCACGTCGGCAAAAATCTGCGCGGTGTTCGTGAGCAGATGGCCGAACAGCATGGACGCGCCGTTGAGACAGTCGTTTTCCGTGGCGACAATGTAAGGCGCGCGAATGCCGTTCCAGTCGAAGGACGTGTTGAGGATCGCTTCGAGAAAATCACCGTTCGGCTGGTAATCCGTCCACTGGCGCTGACCCTGGAAGCCGGACGCGATGGCGTTGTGGCCTTGCGCCTCCTCGCCAAAACCCATTTCCGCGAGCTTGGGATTGCCGACCATGAGGTCACGGGCGATGAGCGCCATCTTGACGGATTTTTCCCATTCGCTGTCGAGTTGCGCACGCGGGCGCGTCGTCTTCGGCGAATTGTAGTCCTTGCCTTCGGGGCAATTTTCCTTTGTCCACTTGAGCGCCTTTTTGTATTCGGCGGGATCGTAAATGCCCTTGTCCATGCGGCGGAGAAACTCCGTCATGTCAATCGTCTCGACACGCATCCCCAGATATTCCTCGAAGAACGGCTGGTCCACGATGGAGCCGGCGATGCCCATGGAGACGCCGCCCATGCCGAGATAGGATTTGCCGCGCATCAGCGCGACCGAGAGGCCGGCGCGGGCGAAGCGGAGAATCTTATCCTGCACATCGGCGGGAATGGATTTGTCCGTGCCGTCCTGCACGTCACGGCCATAAATGCTGAACGCGGGCAAACCTTTTTGCGAATGGCCGGCCAGCACCGCCGCGAGATAAACCGCGCCGGGCCGCTCCGTGCCGTTGAACCCCCAGACGGCTTTCGGCACGGAAGGATTCATGTCCATCGTCTCGCTGCCGTAGCACCAGCACGGCGTGACGGTGAGCGAGACGCCGACATTTTCGCGCGCGAATTTTTCCGCGCACGCGGCGGCTTCGGCCACGCCGCCGATGCAGGTGTCGGCGATGACGCATTCGACCTTCTTGCCGTCCGGGTAGCGCAGGCTGGAGGAAATGAGTTTGGCGGCGGACTTGGCCATGTCCATCGTCTGTTTTTCGAGCGACTCGCGGACGCCGCCGAGGCGGCCGTCAATCGTGGGGCGAATGCCGATCTTGGGAAGAGAACCGTTGAAGAGTGAGAGTTTCATAAATAATGATTGGTTAACTCATGGAGACAGGTGTTTGTCAGGATTTCAAGTTAGATTGATTTTTACTGGTTGGTTGAGACCTTCGCGACCGCATCGGTAATCTCCAAACAAACGACGGAGGCGACTTTGTCCGGGGCTTCCGCCGGCAGGTCAAGAGTCACGACAGATTCCGTTTTTTCAAATTTCAATTTTTTGTGACCGGCGAGCAGATAGGCTTTTTTCACCCGGCTCTGGAGACCGGGCAGTTCAAATTTGCCGTTCGTCGGCCAGTTGAAAATCAGGGCATAGATTTTTCCGGGCTTGGTGGTGGCGCGCCAGTTGTTACCGGACGACACGGTGGTGTCGTGACCGTAACCGTCCTTGGCCTTCACCGCCGCGCCGAGTTCGGAACCGAACGGCGTGGCGGTGGTGCCGTAGATGGCTTCGCCGTTGACCTGCATCCACGCGCCGACTTCGGCGAGCCGGTCCAGGCTCGGCTGCGGAATCAAGCCTTCGCTGGTCGGGCCGACGTTGAGGAGATAATTGCCGCCTTTGCTGGCGATGTCGCAGAGGTTGCGGATGAGCGTCGCGGTGGATTTCCAGTGGTCATCGTCGCGCTTGAAGCCCCAGGTGTTGTTGAGCGTCATGCAGGTTTCCCAATCGCGGCCCGGGAAACCTTTCGCGGGAATTTTCTGTTCCGGCGTCTCGGTGTCGCCCTTAAAACCGCCGCCCAGCCGGTTGTTCATGATGATGTCGGGCTTGAGCGCCTTGACCGTGTCATAAAGTTTTTGCGCGCGGTTGGTGTTCATGCCGGTCGGCGTATCCCACCAGATGACGGCGGGAAATTCGCCGTAGTTGGACAGAATTTCCTTCACCTGCGGCACGGCGATTTTATCAATGTAATCGTCCATGTCGTGCTGCTGCGCCGGATCCCATTTGCCGCCGGCAGCCGCGCCGCCGTTGTTCCAATCCTGCGCCTGCGAATAATAGAAGCCGAGCTTGATGCCGTATTTGCGGCACGCGGCGGCGAGATCCTTCAACGGGTCTTTGCCATAAGGCGTCGCCTGCACGATGTTCCACGGGCTGGCCTTCGTGTCGAACATCGCAAAGCCGTCGTGGTGCTTCGAGGTGATGACGATGTATTTCATGCCGGCGTCCTTTGCGGCTTTCACCCACGCGTCGGCGTCAAATTTCACCGGATTAAATTCCTTGGCAAACGACTGGTATTCCGCCATCGGAATTTTTCCACGGTTCATGATCCATTCGCCGATGCCGGCGACCGGCTTGTCGTGGTAAAAGCCGGCAGGCACGGAATACACGCCCCAGTGGATGAACATGCCGAACTTGGCCTCCCGCCACCACGCCATGCGGGCGTCGCGATGTTCCTTGGTTTCGCCCGGGGCAGCCGGTGGGGTTTGCGCCGAGACGGTGAACGCCGCTGCCAGCACAACCAGGGCGGCAATGAATAATGCTTTCGGATTTTTAATCATATCAATGAGTGGTGAACGCCTCACACTATGTCAGACCAGCGTCTGGCCGTCAGAAGATTTCACATGGAGCCAGCGGCAAAATCCTTGAACTTAACACAGGTTTTCTGCCCACGGCCGGTCAGGTCCCATGGCCGGCGCGATAGGCGGAAGGCACGACCCGGCACAGCCGCGTGAACACCCGGCTGAAATAAGCCGCATCGGCAATGCCCACAGCATCGGCAATCTCCTTCACGGAAGCGCGGCTGGTCAGCAACAGATACTGGGCGCGCTCAATCCGCCGGCGCAGCAGATAATCCAGCGGCCGGACGCCAACCACTTTCTTGAACTGATCGGAAAAATAGGTCGGATGCAATTCCACCACGCGCGCCAGATCGGCGAGCGCGATTTTCCGGCGCATATTCGCGTGGATGAATTCCTGCACGGCGAGGAACTGCCGCGTGACGCGGGCATGGACGCCTTCGTGGTGACGCGCGGTCTTCAGAAAGTCCGTCAGCAGCAAACTCAAGGCGCCGCGCGCCTCAAAGCCATTCAACGCAGCGTCCGCCAACACGGCGGATTCCGTCACTGCGGGAAAGCGCTTGTATTCCTCGCGGCTCGGATCGAAGCACGGCAGTTTGCGTTCGGGATAAATCGCCTCGATGCGTTGGAACAGCGCCAGCGCCTCGGCCGAAGACTTGATCTGGTGCTCGCAGTCGAGCAGCGAAAACAAATCAATCCCCGTCGGCAACCGCGCGACGAAATGCAGGTGGTAATGATCCAGCCGCCGCGAGCAGGCACAGTCGTGAACGGTGAACGGCGGCACCAGATGCAACTGGCCGGGCCGGAGAATGAATTTGCGCCCGTGATGCCGCACCACGGCCTGTCCGCCGAGCACCAGCCACAGGCGGGAAAATGGACTAATCACATGGCGGAAATTCCACCAGCGCCCGGCCACGGTGCGTTGCACCGCCAGCACTTTCAGGTCGAGGGAGTTCAGTAATTCGTGATTGAGCGCGGGGATCATCTGGGACGCCGCAGAAAGGTAACGAACCGCGGGCGGGTTTTCGAGACGGATTTTCGGAACTTAAATTCAAGGCGGTTCGTTTAATGAAAACGTGCAGTGATTGGACTCGCTGGGGAGGCGGATTATTCGATGCCAGCACTACGGCACGGTGATGTTGCCCACCCGCCCGGCGATACCGCAACACAAGGGCAAGGCCAGTTTAGGTTGACCAAATCCAGGCGAATATTATTTGGGGACGGTCTTCACGTCCAGTTTTTCCAACTCTACTGACTTGTCAATCTGTGCCTGAAACTGCTTTTGGTAGGCTGCCGGATCCACCTGGATGCCGCCGCCGGGCATGATGATGTTGCGCGGATATTCCCCGCCCAGCCAACGAAGATTTTTCATCAGCCGTTTTTGGTCAAAGGAGCCCGAGCCCACTTCCACTTGTTGGCCGTTAATGGTAATTCTTTCACGCCCGCCGATGCCCAGTTCGCAGAGGGTTTGCCAGTCCGTTGGCCGGCCGACCTGATTTGCCCGGGCGGGTTTTAAGTCGTCCAGCTTGATGTTTAAAGTCTGCCAACCATCCGTATTCGCATAGGGAACGACAATATAAAATTCACCATCTGCCTTGCCGTTGCCATATTGCCTGTATTCGTTGAAATAAAAGGTGAACACGATTGCCCCGCCCCGGGCGTCATCAACATCAACCGCCAGCTCCGCTCCATTTGGCCCGCGCCATTTCGGGTCCTTGATTTTGCGGGTGACAATTTGGTGCCATACAGAATTATTCTTTTCCAGCTCATACCAGTCCTGAAGATTGGCAAAATCGGCCTGGATCAACCGCTCCACACAATCCGTGGCTTTCACGCCCGCCGCCTTGACCTGATCGGCTTCAAAACCCACCAGCTTGGAACTCAGCAAATAATCCTTGTCCGGATTACTGGCCCACGGAGGTCCAACAAGATGAACATTGGGAAAGCGGTAATAAACATTGGCCATGCAATACAATGGCATTTCACTGGAAAGCAACGGGAGTTCCGCCGTCCAAATATTGCCGTTGCGAGTGGCTTGGGCGCTGCGCCAAAAACGAAACTGGCCATTGGGATCAAGCGAATAATAAATGACCGCCCGGTCAATTGTCTCCGGCGCATCCGGCCGCAATGTGGCGACCGGCAGGCCATTTGCCCCCTTGAGTTCCACTTGGAATCCGGGCGTTTCAGGCAGTTTAATGCTACCTTTCAAGTATTCTTCAAACCAAAGGTCGCCGTCAAACGCCGCCGCCGCGTCGTGCCGATGGTTCAGGTGGGGTGAAATGGCAAAGGCCACGCGCTGGCTGCCGATGTGCGCCCAATTCATGAACAATTCGTCAAACAAGCCGTTGAAATCATTCTGCGGCCCCAGATAGAGGATCGGGCAGGTGATGTCCTTGACGTAGTTTGCTTCGTCAATCAATGACTGGTAAATCCGGCTGTTATTCATAGGCCGCGCCGCGTTACCTTTCCGCGCATACAATTGATCTGGCGCGCCGCCGACTCCGCCGCACGATGGCGCCGCCGCCTTAATGCGTTGGTCACAGCCCGCGAGCATCACCGTTAGCGTCCCGCCCATGGAATGTCCGGTTACGCCGATTTTTTGGGCATCAACGCATTCCTGCTTCTGTAAAAAACTGACGGCGCGCTTGGCGGCCAGCGTCAGCAGATACCAGTTGTTATTGCGGGGCGATTCGAAAGCATCAATGGTTTTGCTGTCAGGCATACAGGAAGCGTAGTGGTCGTTGTGTTTTTGCGTCGCATCCACTGCGCCCCAATCAGTTCCGGGATCGTTGGCTCCTTGGTCCGCCATTATATTGCCCCCCCAATTAATGGAGATGGCGGCGTAACCATTCCTGGCCGAAGCGATGACCGTTTCCTTTTGTGCCGTTTGCCCGCCGCCGTGCATGTGCAAAATCGCCGGCACTTTTCCAGTCCACTGGGTCGGGAAAGCATAGTATGCCCCCATCCTGGTTTTGGCTCCCTTAAACGTGCCAACTGTGAAGGTAATCATCCGCACGGTTATGCCATCTTGTTGCCACTCCTTGACCACTTGCACATCCAGCGGTTCCTTGTCCGGATCAAAGTCCGCATAGAGTTCACGGACGGTTTGCGGAATATTTCCCGCCTTCAGTGGCGGAAGCGTGTCAGCGGCATGAATCAGGGGAGAAGCGCTGAAAACCAACCAACACAGAACGAGCTTGAGTAGTTTCATGGTATTTTGATTTGAATGTACAGCAGCTTACAAGTCGTCCCGAGATTCCGATATACGGCATTTGACTAATACCGCCGGCTGGAAATCTTCAACACCGGCTTTGGTCACGCACGGGCGCGTCAGTGGATTCTCTCCGGAACCCAGAGCAGATTGCGGAATGTTGGATTCGGTCCTTGCCACCTGGCTCCGAGCTCAAGTTTTTTTTCCGTGCCACCATCCTTGGAACGCAAAGTTTCCTTAGCTCCCAGCCGCAGTTCTTTGATTCCGGTCCAGCCGGGGAGTGATTTGCCGGAGGCATCGTGGAAATCGGCGGGTGACAAAACAAGCTTCTGCCATTTCGATCCGCCTGTAAGCGGAATTTCGGCGGCGAAATTGTCCAAGCCCACCACCAGCTTGTTCGGTTGCTGGGAACGCACTTCCAGCACCAACGTGGCGGACGCGGGCGGCAGCCATTTCGGGTCGTAAAGCTTGTGGGTATTCCGCGCCCAGTTGTCCGTCAGGTCATAGGTAAACCATTCCTTCTGCCAATCATTGCCAAAGGTCTCGATCACCAGTGATTGCTTGTCGGTCGCTTTCACGCCGGCTTCATTCAATTGTGCCGGCGAGGCGATCAGCATCTTTGAAGCAAGGTTGAACTGCGTTGCGGTATAGGTCGCGTAATAATATCCGGCGCCAGTGACCGGTGCCGCCAATGGATACAACACGTTGGCATAGGCCCAGAGCTGCTTGGCGACGGTGAGCAGGGGCAAATCCGCCGTCCAAACATTTCCGCGACGGGCGGCTTTGGCATGATGCCAGAAGCGGTTCATGGCATTGTTCATATCTTCCTTTTCCCCCTCGTTCGGGCCTTGCTGGGTGTAGTAAATGTCCACCGCCAAGATGGGTTTGGAAGCGTCTGGCTGGACGATAAGCAACGGAATCGCATCGGAAGTCTTTAGCTCCAAGGCGGCGCTGGGCGGCGCCGGAAATTGGAAAGTTCCTTTCAAATACTGGTCAAACCATAACGGGCCGGCAACTTCGTATGCCGCCAGATCCTGATGGTTTCCATGCGGTGAACAGGTTGCCCGCCAATCTGGGCTCTTGATTTCCGCCAGCGCCTTTTGCAGGTCGCTGATGTGGCCGTGAAAATCATTGGCCGGGCTGAGAAAAATGATGGGACAAGTGATGCGCTTGAGGTATTGATCGTCGTTGATGGTGGCACGATACAACGCGCTCTCATTTGCTCGGTCACTGAGTCCGCCACAGGAAGGTGCGGCAGCCTTGACCCGTGAATCCGCTCCCGCTGTCATCACGGTGATTTTGCCGCCCATGGAATGGCCATAGACCCCGAGCCTTTGAGCATCCACTTCCGGCTGCTGTTCCAGAAAGGTCAAAGCCCGCCGAGCGCCCAGAACGCAAAGGAACCAGGGATTGTTCCGGGGCGAATCCACCGCATCCAGCGTCCAAGATGCCGGGCTCACGTTGGCGAAGGCGTTCTTCTCATTTCGACAGGGCGCATGATACGCATCAAGCGCGCCCCAGTCAGTCGTAAGTTTGTAGGCCGGGTCATTGGTTTTTCCGTCCCAGAAGAGTTTCACGATGTCGTTGTTCACCTGATAGTCCGGCGCGCTGATTCTGCCCGCCCAAGCCAATGAGATGGTGGCATAGCCGCGTTTTGCGTTGGTCAGCGGCGCTTGGTAGTCCGCAAACTGTCCTCCGCCATGAATCTGCACCAAGCCGGGAAGGTTCGTGCCGCCTTTGGGAAACCCATAAACGGCAGCCATCATCGCTGTCTGCCCCTTGAAAATCCCGATGCGGTAACGGACGATTCGCAACACCACCCCGTCTTCCTCCCATTGCTTGAGCACCTCGGTCTCCAGCGGTTCTTTTGCCGGGTCGTATCCGGCCCACAACTCTTCGAAACTCTTGGGTGCTTGACCATCTTTCAGTGGTGGAAGCGTTTCGTCGGCATGCCCCAAAGAACAAATTAACACCAAAAAGCACAAAAGGAGGTTGGGATATTTCAAAACAGGCTTCATTTCTGGAAAAAGTAAAGAAATTCTTCCTATCTAGCCATACGGCATTTGCCTAATGCCACAAAGCGGTTACGCCGTTCCCAGTAATGGTCTCCCGAAGTTGCGCCAGAAATGAGGGCATGATCTTGTATGGATCGTAATTGCCACCACCGGGCGGAGACAATGTCTCAATGGGTAGATAGCCGCGATAGCCGGATGCGTGGATAATTTTGATCAAACGATTGAGATTGGTCGGCACCGCCATTATGTTTTCAACGCCTTCTGTCCTCTGTTTAATCTGCCAGCGGTTTCAAGCAGTTGTATTTTATAGGGGCGTTGTCTCGGTTAATCTAATTATAAGTGTGGATTACGCAAATGACCTAATTATCCTACTTTGAACCAGACATCGGCACGCCGCGCCAATCTGACGCCCAGACAGAAGGTGTTGGCCCCATCACAAAAGCAAGCGAGCCTCCGGCCATGATTTGCGAATAGGTGATGCAAGGATCGTTGAGCGGAGCGCCGTTCAGCTTGGCTGACTGGATGTATTTGTTGGTTGCAGATTTATTTGAGGTGGTAATCGTAAAGGTGCGACTATTCGGCACATTAAGCGTCATCCTGCCAAACACCGGGCTGCCGATCATGTAAATGCCGGAAGCGGCATTGACCGGATAAAACCCCATGTTTGCAAAAAGCAACCAGGAGCTTGTCTGGCCGCAATCGTCATTGCCGGGAAGTCCCCCTGGCGTATCGTCAAAGTTGGTCAAGGCCGCACGCGCCAGACTTTGACATTTCCAAGGCTCGCCGCTGAAATCGTAGAGATAGAGATAATGGTTTCCCGGCTCGTTGTTGACCAGAGCTTTCAAGTCGGTGGTTCTCTTGTCCAGGCTGACGTTGAAATTACTTGCGCCGCCCATCAAGATGATCAGGCCGGGCACATCCTGCATCACGCAAAAGTCATACATGGGCTGACCTCCTTCGCTCCATCCGAAATTGGCCGGAGCCCATGTTCCATCGGCATACCGGGAATTCATTTCGCCGGTTTCGTGATTGAACACATTCCGGTAGTTCTGGGAACGGTCGAGGAAAAAATAATAGTCATTGGTGTTGCCGACGGCTTTGGCCACTTGTGCCACGCACCAGTCGTCGTAGGCACCTTCCAACGTGCAGGAGGCTGCGCGTGCCGTCCAATTTTCGGCAATATAGCCATATTGCTTGTAATATGTCAGGCCTTCGCGCGCGGAATACGGTTGCCCTTGGGAACGATCCGGCCATTTATGCGTTGTGTCTCCGTTGGGCGCAGTCATCGCGTCCTTATAGACCGCCGCGTAAGCCAGGTTGTAATCAAATCCGCTGAACCCTTTGTTGAAAGCCTCCGCAACAATGGAATCGGCGGGCGTGCAAAGCATGATGTCCGTGTAGGAGGGATTCGGCCATTTGGGCATCCAGCCGCCTTCTTTGAAATCATTTAACAACGCCTGAACAATACCGTTGACCCGTTCGGGGCAAAAAATGGTGATAAAACTGTTCTCCGAACGGAATATATCCCAGCCTGAATAATCGGTGTAAGCAACGCCATCGTGAACTTGGTCATCAAAGGCGCTGTAATAACGGCCATCTTCGGAGAAAATTCGCGGATACAGCATACAATGATACATTCCGGTGTAAAATTGCGTTATTTGACTTTTGGTTCCGCCTGAAATCGAGACCTCGCTCAATTTTTGATTCCAAATCTTTTTAAGCCTGGTTTCGACTCTGTTGAAATTCCAATTCGGAATCTCTTTATTCAAATTGGCTCGTGCCTGCTCAATGCTGATGAATGAAGTTCCTACTTTGACTTCGACGACTTCATTTGCTGCCGTGCTGAAAGCCGCATAGGCACCGACGTTGTCAGCCGTCGTGTTCGTCGCGCCAGAATGGACACGTATTCCTTGATAAACGCCGAAGTTTGCAAACGGCTTGCTGATTTGAATCACATAGTATCCCTTGAAGTTCGGCAACTGTAAGGTGGTATATTTGGCATCCATACGGTCGGGGTTGAAACCGGTGATTTCCTGTGCGGCGGGGTTGACGGTGGTATTGCCGGTTACGCCCGTCCGGGTTGATTCCACCACGATGCTGGAGTTGGTGTTTTGTGGATAAGTGAAGCGCATGATTGCGCAATGTTCCGTGGCCGTTATTTCTCCCTTGATCTTGCGCGACGTCCCGGCATCCATCAAAACAGAACAATAATAAGGAGTTGTCGTTTCATCATTATGCGAGAATGGCAGCTTGCGTCCAGCCTCCGATGTCTTGATGGCATCCACTTCGGGCATCAACGTGACATAACCATAATCTCCCATCCATATCGCCGGTTGATGCGTTCCCATGAAACCCAAAATGTCCGTGTCCGCATAATTATAGGATGTGGCGCCGATTCTGTCCCGGCGCGTTTGTGGCGTCCAGCTCGTCATTGCAAACGGCGGTTCGACAAACGGCATGGTGCCGCCATATTCCGTCCCGTTGTCGCTGGGAACATCGGCCGTGCCTATGTAAGGATTGACATAATCCACGTTGCCCGCCCGCACCAACTGAAAGGACACCGCAAGGAACGCCAAAATAATTCGTCTCAAACTTACATTCATATTTTCATGTTTTGAAAGTGTGATCCACGCCAATCACTCAACAGATTCTCACCCAAATCAGTCAGACCCAGTGCCGCATAGAGTTCGCGGCAACCCAAGACCCGCCGCACAGAAGGGCAGGAAAGATGCCCTTATGATAAAATTGTGTCTTTTAAGTTTAAAGTTTGTTTTCCATTTTTCCTTATTCAGGACTGGTTCCGGTCTTCTGGCCGTCCCTGAATTGTTTCCAGTATTCTTCCTTGAAGGGATTGACCTTGGGGGCGGTTTTGTAGGCGTCTTCATTCACTAGATCTGGCAGAATATTTGTCCACCATTGGTCGTAGGCCGCCGACAATGGCTTGACCACATCGGATTTCTCGGTGGCAAGGTCATTGGTCTGCCCGGGATCTTTCTTGAGATCAAACAACTGCCAATCGTTCTCACCGCGCACCAGGCTGAACTGGCTGTTGCGGATACCGCAATTTTCGTTGATATACTTCTCGGGCGGGGCTCCGGGAGACATTCCACCCCAACGCCCCACATGCGTGATGAGATTCCGGTCAGCCCAGGGGGCTTGCGGATTATTCAACAGCGGCACTAGGCTGCGCCCTTCGACCTGTGCTTTCGCCATGGCATCTAGGGTCACCTCGGCCAGTTCAGCGAAAGTAGGGAACAGGTCAATGACCGAGGTGAGCTGATCTACCGTAGCCGGCTTCAGGATGCCCGGCCAGCGCCAAAACGAAACCGCCCGCGTGCCGCCTTCCCACGCCGAGGCTTTTGAGCCTTTCATCCCGGCATTGTAAATCTCACAGGCCGGGGCGTAACCGCCATTGTCGTTCATGAGCACGACCAGCGTATTCGTATCAATCCCCCATTCCTTCAGCCTGGCTAGGAGGCGTCCGACATTCTCATCAATGTTGGCAAGCATACCATAGAATGTGGCCACTTGTTCCGGCACTTTGCCTTCATAGGGCTTTTTGAATTGCGCTGGACAGAAAAGCGGCTCGTGCGCGGCATTGAATGGAATGTAGCAAAAGAACGGTCGTTTGCCTTTCACTGACGCCATCCACTTCAGCGCCTGTGCCGTGAAAATGTCCGTGCAAAAGCCGGCCGTCTTTTCGAACCGCCCATTGTGTTTGATTACGGGATCAAAATATTTGTTCTCCGGCACATCGCCGCAACTACCGGGGTAAGTCTGTCCAATGCCGCCACCGCCGTGGATGAACACCTCATCGAAGCCGCGACGATTGGGTTGATACGCGTCCTCGTCGCCGAGATGCCATTTACCGAAGATACCGGTGGTGTAGCCGGCGGATTTGAGCACCTGCGCGAGCGTCACCGTCGCCAAGCTCATGCGCTCGCGTTCAAGAATTGTGTGCGTGACCCCGCTCTTGAATTCGTGGGCGCCTGTCAAAAAGGCGCAACGCGTCGGCGAGCAGGTTGGGCTGACATGAAAGTCCGTGAAGCGGACGCCTTCATCGTGCAGCCGATCCATCTGCGGCGTCTTCATGATGGGATTGCCGGTGCAGGAAAAATCGCCGTAGCCCGCATCGTCGAGGAGAATGACAATGATGTTGGGTCGTGTCATCAAAGGCGCGGAACCGGCCGCGTGAAGATCCGCCCAAGCAGCGAACAGCAGGCTGGCGACAAATGCGAATGCTGCGCGTAAGCGTTGAATTGCCGGTTGGGCTTGGTTGAGTTTTGTTTCCAACCTTCCTGTGCCGGTGATAGGCCGAGTCCGCGCTGATTTGGGTTTCACAACTATTTTTTGGTGAGGCTCATGGGCGTGCCGGTGGTAATAAACTGCACGTCCAACCAAGGCGTTGGGTTGGTCGGTTCACTGGATACAGAGACGATGGCTTGTCCGAAGGGCATGGTGAAATTGTTTTTTTCAACCGGTAACTCAACGAGCTGATGCCAATTTTCGTCGTAGAGAGTTGCCTTGTCGCCGCCAGTGTATTGCAGGAACTGGCTGCTGGCTATGGCACCCTGCACGCGAAGCTGGCCGGAGCCGAGGTGGACGACGGGGTTCTTCAGCGCAACGGGGATTTCGCCGAGTGCGGTGAGTTGCTCAACCTTGACCGTGGCTTTCCGGCCGGGTGGAAGCTGGCCGAAACCAATCTCGACGGTGCGGACATTTGAATAGTCAGCGCTTTTGGTTTCCATGCGCCAGCCCCAGGCGCTGCTGGCCCACGAAACCTCTCCGTTTGGAATTTCCACATAGCGACGTCCGGTAAAATCAATTGGCACCACATAATCGCGGCGGCCCAGTTTCACCAGCAGCAGCGCGCCGCTGTTATCACCGGTTACCCACATGCCCAACCCCCGACGGTGCGTCATGTCCAGAGATACATTCCATGAGGGGAGTTTTTCGGTCTCGCGTCGCGAGAGGTTGCCTGGGTTGGAGGCCGTCAGCACGAGCGCGTCACGGTCAAGACGGATGCTGGTGTCACCGGCGGCGTGGATGGCCTGTGCGTTGGTGGGTTGGAGTAAAATATTTCCCGGCGTGGTATTTCCCGAAAGGGGAGCAGCCGCGTCATTGCCCGCAACAAAAAACTCGGTGGCAGTTCTTGCATCTGAATCGCTCCCCGTTTTCGCCCGTTCTGTTTTAGCTTGCGGCATGAATCCGGGCAGGACATGGAGGATGAACTGGAGCGGTTGCGCGGCGTCGGGATTTTCCAAGGACAGCGATTCTCCCGGCTTGATGAATTGTCGCGGTGAAATAGCGCCGTGCTCCTGGCCATTTTGCCAGCGGATGTCGCCAGCGTTGCGCACGAGGACGCGCGTGGGGACGATCTCGTAATTGCTGCCTTCGAGTATTTTTGCCACCCAGACCACCGGCGAACAGAGATGGCGGTTAAACTTCACCGCATCGCCCGTGGGCTGGGCGAAGGAATCGTTTAAGCGTTTGCGTTGTTCATCGGTCAGCAGGTTGCAGATTTCTCTCCAATTGTTGAGCGCTTCCAGAAATTGGTCGGTCAAACCGTGCGCCTTGAGCGTCTGGGGCGTCACGCCGAACATTGGCTCCGGTTTGGAGATTCCCAGCGCGCCGCCATAGTTGCCTTGGCTGAGCATGAAGTGTGCGTCCAATAGCGTGGTCGCCGGCCGCGATGGCGTGGCGAGCGTGACCGGCACACTGTAATTGCCGTGGGTGTAAGCACAACTTCCCAGCATCAGGCGGCGGGAGGAATTCAGCCGGTATTCAAACCAGGCGGCCGGCCGGCTGCCGCCGCTGTCGTGTGCGGTGGTCGGGTTATCCAGCGCCTCATAAACGCGGGTGGCAAATTTGCGGTAGCCCCAACGTCCTTCCTGCGCGTGAATCTCCGCTCCATCAAATTCTGCAGTCTCTACAACACAGCGATTCAACAGACCGGCATAGTTCTGCGCGACCTCGTCCAACAATGTTGAGTCGTTGTCGGGAATCAGGTTTTGTCCGTAGGCGACCAGCAGGCCGGCGGCATCTTCGCCCTGCGGGTGGGCGAGCGCTTTCGTCGAGCCTTGACCGCGCTGGCAATTTTTCAAAGTCCAGGTGCCGGCGGCTCCCGGTTCAATGGATCCGATGCGCACCAGTTCGTCGCCGACGCGCAGCAGGTTCCATTCGAAGAAATGTGGATAAGCGGGCTGATGTTGCGCTGGTGGGACAACGCCTGGTGCCGGTTTGAAAACGAGGGTCGTATCTGCCAGTCCAATTTCGTGTGTCAGCCGCCCGCCGCCCCAGGTGGCAAAACGACGATCCGGTTTCTGGCCAACGTAATGCGGATCACGCAGACCGATCCCACCGCTGACGTAGTGGAGGCCAAGATACATTCCCTGGCCGCGCACGAAATCTGAAAACTCCCGCAAATCCGTTTCGCCGCGCGGAAACACGGCGCGGTTGACGCCCCAGTTCAGATCGGTTACCGGCCAGAACGGGTCGGTTCGCCAAGTGTCCGTGAATAAATAAATCTGCCGGAGTCCGGCGCGGTGTGCGAACGCCACGCCCTCATGCAGCTCGGCGATGCTCTTGCCTGCCAAAATGAGCTGGCCGCGATCGGCAAACCGGTGCTGCCAGTCCGCCATCCACTGACGGGCGCGTTCCACCGTCCAGGCCCCGGCCACTTTCGGATGCGGCAGCTTTTCCTCGACCCAAAGTTGCAGCAGCGTGGCGTCCTCATCGTTGTCGTCGGCCTTCTCGTAGATGGCAAATCCGCCGAGCGGATCCTGTGGTGAACGATGCCATAAGTCCGGCCACGCCACCCGGACGCCATAGTCCCAGTTATCCGCCTGAGTCATGTAATCCAAGTCCAGCACCCGCAGACGTGGATCGGAGTTCATCTCGAAGTGCAACTCCTCCAGCCGTTCCGGCGGCACGCCCACGACTCGTTCAATCCGCAACGCGAGGTGTCGCTGGCCGTGCGTCACACGGAAAAGAACTTCCTTTGTGCCGTCATCGCTGCGAGCCGAGAGCCGTCCATCCGGCTGCAACAACAGTTTATTCAGGCGGACGGGCTCGGTGTCGGGCGATTTCAGATAGAAGCCCTGACCGCCATTACCCGCGCGCAAAAATTCCGCGCCATCGGCCTTGCGATGACACGCGACGGGTCGTCCGTTGTCATCAAAGGACAGCGTGAACGTGCCGGCTGAAAGATCAATGGCCTGGGCAACCGGCGGCAGCAAAATAAAACCGAGGAGGCCTAGGAAAAATTTCTTCTTCATGAATGGATAATAATATATCCGCCTCCGTCTCATCGGCTGCTTTCCGCCAGCGGCAAGATGGTGATGGTATGCCGCACCGGCACCATCGCGGCGGCGATGGCGGCGGCGAGCGGCGAGCGCTCGCCTTCGGTTTTTTCCACGGCCGCGACCATGTTCGTTTGCGCCTCCTTGCTGTGGAAAACCTGTTTGATTTGATAAGTTTCGTAAACCTGCTTGGCCTTGACCGCCTCGTCCACTTTGTGGAACGGTTCACAAAACGGATTGTCCACGAAATCGGCGGCGAGATTCACGCCGGACGCGAGTTGCGCGGATGTGTAAACGTTCGTGGTGTTGCCCCAAACAACTTGATACCGCGCGGCGGGAGCTTGGCGGACGATGAGCTTGAAGCGGCTCAACTCTTCGAAGAAAGGCACCAGCGTCGCCCCGGAGCGGAGTGAATTGTCGCTGTTTGTCACGCCGCCGGCGCAGAAGGGATATTTTGTGCTGACGACGGTCAACTGGTTGTTGGTGAAACTTTCGACCATGTGTCCGGAGGTGGCGGTGGCAGTTTGTGCGCCGAGGTCAACAGTCAACGTGCCGATGTCTCCGCCCAATCCCATCGCCCGCAAAAAGGAATAAGCCATGACCAAATGTCCGGCCCAGCCCGGATGCACGCCATCTTGGCCGGAAACCATGTAAGAATCGTTTGTGGTGCCGTAAAGTTTTTGCCCCTCGTAGCTGGCCTTGAACATCGGCCAAAACACATCGGCGAAGCGCGCGCCGCCGGCATTTGCAATGCCAATGTCCAGATCGCGCAAGGCGCACAGGCTGATGTTCAATTCATCGCGCGTGTAGGGGATGGAATGCGTCCACGCCGGCACTTTGCCGACGCAGCCGGGCGAACCGAGCACCACGCGGCAGTTCGCCGCGAGCAAATTCGACATCACGGCGGAGTAGCGCGCCACATACCAATCACCGTTCTCCACGTCAAACGGCCGGTAACGATGGTCGTTCATGCCGTAGCACAACGTCGCGATTGTGGGATTGAAGCGCAGGCAATCGTTCGTCATGCGACGCAGAAAACCCTCCGCCGTTTCGCCACCCCAGCCAAATTGCCGCGCGGTGATTTTCAATTCCGGCACGCACGCCGTCAGGTAAGTTTCGATGATGCGCGAATACATTTTCTGCTCGGTGATGGAATCACCGATGATGGCCAGCCGGTCGCCTGCCTTCAGCAGCAACGGTCCTGGCTCCGGCGCCTTGCGCGGATTGAATTTCATGAAATACGGGTCGTCCGGTTTCGACTCGTAATCGGCCGCCCAAACGGCGGCGGAAAATGCTTGAGAGACAGCAATGGCAATAATGGCCGCGTGGAAGTGGCAGCCCTGGCGGAATTTGTTCATGAGTTCACTGTGGTTGATGATGAATGATGTTGCGATGCCGAAAACACTAAAATGCTTGAATATATCTAGGGGCAAATTCGGTCGTTTTGCCCGCTCAATCAACTGGCGTCAGACTTAATGCCGAAACGCGAACCTTGCTCCCGGCCAGGCCGGTCGGATTGAACACGAGGTGCTGCGCGCCGGGCTTGGGGAAATCAATCACGCCCACGCGATAGGTGCGGAAGCGCGGCAACGCGCCGCCGAAGGCTTCGCGTTTCTCCCGCTCGCCGGTGTCAATCAGCGGGAAGGTCAGATCCGTATCACCACCGCGCACGCGCCATTCGGAATAGTCGTCCTTGGCGGGACAGGTGTATTCCACATCGAGATAGAACAATCCCGGTTCAATGGTGCGAAACCCCCATGCCGCCGAACTGGTTTCACCCTTCCAGCCGGACAGGCACTCGGCATGTTTCCAGTCGCCGAATTTTTCCATCCAATCCACCTTGGCCCGCTCGCATGCCGTCAATTCGGCCTCACCGGTCTTCAGTTCGTTGCGGCAGCCGTTGAGCACAAAATGTTCGCGGCTCGCTTCCGCCGGTGCCGCCAGTTCCACCGTTACCACCGGGATGAGGACATCGGGTCGTTGCGGCGGCAGCGAGATTTCCACCGTATCCGCCTCCGTCTTGATCGGCAGCTTCCCGCCGTTTTCCAATCGCGCGCTTTTCACTTTCGTCTTGAGACCGGGCACGATCAAGCGCCCGTCGCCGGGCCAATTATAAACGTGAAGGAACAGCGTGTTGCCGCGCATGGTGCATTCGCCCCACGCGAGCGAGCCGAACGGCGTGGGGTCGGTGCCTTCGATGGCATCCTCGTGGGCGTGAACCCAGCGGCCTACTTCGCGGAGGATGCGGGCGGATTGTTCCGGGATGCGACCCGTGCCATCGGGTCCGACGTTCAGCATATAAGTTCCGCCACGACTGACCACACTCACCAGACGTTCGGCGATTTCGGTCGGACTTTTCCAATTGTGGTCATACCACGCGTAAGCCCAGGTGTCGTTGTGCGTGTCAGGCGTTTCCCAAAGGCCGGGACGCGGCAACGGCGGAATTTCCTGATCGCCCAGCGTGTCGTAATCGCCGAGGTTGTTGCCAATGCGGCTGTTCACGAGGCACTGCGGCTGAAGTTCGTGAACGCGATCCACGAGCATTTTGGATTCCTCCGGCGTGATCGGCCCCGGGGTGTCGAACCAAATGCCGGCCACCGAACCGTAGCCGCGCAAGAGTTCGTCAATCTGGGGCACCGCCTTGGTCTTTAGGTAATGCTCGAAGTCGCGGCCATCCGCCGGAAAATCCCAGGTGTTGCCCACGGCGTCGCGTTCGTGCCAGTCCACCGTCTGCGAATAATAGAAGCCCAGCCGTTCTCCCTTGGCGCGGCAGGCCTCGGAAAGTTCCTTGAGCGGGTCGCGCTTGAACGGTGTCGCGTCCACAATGTTGTAAGGCGTCACCGCCGATTTGAACATCGCAAAACCCTCGTGATGCTTGGCGGTGATCATCATGTGGGTCATGCCGGCATCCTTCGCCAGTTGCACCCATTCGCTCGCGTTGAAGTTGGTCGGGTTGAAGCGCGCCGCCGTTTTTTCATACTCGGCCACGGGAATTTTGGCGCGGTTCATGAGCCATTCGGCGATGCCATAGTAGGTCTTGCCGTTCCACTCGCCGCCCAACTCGGAATAAAGTCCCCAGTGGATGAACATGGCAAACCGCGAATTCTTCAGCCACGCGCCGCGTGTTAAATTCGTCATCACATTGCCGCCGCCCCACATGTCGGTGGAGGTGCCGTCCATGGCTGGCTTGATATTTTCCGCGGATGAGGCGATCAGGCAGGAAGCCGAAGCAAGGGCAAAAGCCAAATGCTTCCAAGAGTTGCAGGACTTCATCATATCCATTTCGTGGGTTGCGGGTCAAAAAACGGTCGTCATTCCGGCAGATTACGCTAATCACCCTGACAGATTGTCCAAATGCCCCCTGGTGCATTGGTGGTGCCAGTGCCAATAACGCGCGGGTCATTCCACTTGAAAGATTCCATGTGCCCATCCACGAAGGCATAATCAATTATGCCATCGTGAACTTTGACAGTGACATTATTGGCGTCTGGCCAGCCCGATTGAGTGCCAACACAATCGGAACCAACCTGCAAGGTGACATTAACCGCTTGATAAAATCCCAAGGCACCGCCGGTATTCTTGTCAATCGCCAATTCAGTTAGAGTCGCCACGTCCGACTGACCGTTTATTTGACTGAGTTTGCGCCGAGGATGTTGCGCGTCTATCGGTGAGAAATACCAGGTCCACACATTTTGTTTGGCATTAGGGGACAAATCAATGGCACCAACTCCGAATGCGTTCCCAAAAATCATAGGAACATAGGAGCAGAAGCCATTGGCCTGCGGCGTCGCAACCGGATGATGCGCGGGACATTCGAGGACACGACTTTCCTGTGTAAAGCCCTGCCCGGAGGCGGATCTGCCCTTAATGCCGAGGTATTGGCCAATGTCATCAATCCAATTTCTGTTGTTTCCGCTATCATCCAAGTATTGCGCGCACGGAAGCTGATCATCATTGTCGCCGGCAAACATGGGATTGCCCATGGCGATTTGCCGGACATTGTTGACGCAGCCAATCCGCAAGGCACGGCCTTTCGCCTTTGTAAGTGCCGGTAGCAGCATCGCCGCCAAAATCGCAATAATCGCGATGACTACGAGCAGTTCGATGAGCGTGAAGGCGCTCCGCTTGCGCCTGATGTCAGAGTTCTCTTTCATGTATCGCTTTGATAAGTTATTTCCGGTTGATTCATTCGCTTCATTCAGTGCGGGAGGCGGTCAGTGAATCTGACTTTACTTTCCCAATGCCGGTGGCTTCGAGCAACAAGGCCGTGTGCGGTGCCAGCGCGGGGACGCGGTATTCGCCATTATACTCGCCGAGTGATTCACCGGTCCAATAGTTTTTTAGGCTCACCTTGTGGGGCAGCGACACCACCCGCTCCGCCGGCGCATCACCCCAATTGAACAGATATAAATACTCCCCATTCCCGCTGGGTGTGCGCCCCACGGTCAGCGTCTCATCGGCAAAACTCGCCGCCCGCCCCGTCGGCGGAATCAGCTTCCGCAACAGGGTCACGCGCTCTGGCGCGAGCGCCGGCAAATCGTCACCGCTCAACATCATGCCGCCGGAAGCATGAACCGTCGTGGCATGAAACACCACTTCGTTCAGCGGCAAGCCCGTAGCGCCGGTCGCGTTGCCGCTGATGTCCATCACCATGCCGGGCGACAGCACGGCGCAATCGGGATCGTTCCACCAGAACCGCCCATTCTCCCAGCCGCGCAGCAGATTTTGCCGGCCGTCATTTCGAATGCTCTGCCAGTCCCGCGAAATGTCATTCCCGCTGCGCGCCCCGTCCACCAAGCCCAGCGACGGCCAGATGGGATGATTGCAGCCGAGAATAAACGCATCGCCCGCCCCGCGCAAGGCCGCTTCCATCCCGCGCCGGTAAGCTTCAATCCGCGTGGCCTTGGGATCGTGAAAATGTCCCGAACGCAGCGCGCCCCAGTAATTGGCATCGAGCTTGAAGTAGGTGCAGCCCCATTCCTGCCGCATGGTGCGGAAGGTTTGTTCCAGAAATTTCTGTGCGTCGGGATGCGTGCCGTCCAGCGCATACCACGGGCCGAGCCGCCAGCCGCCAAAGCCCACCTTGTCCGAGCGCAAGGGCTGGCCGTTCTCGTCTTTCACAAACCAATCAGGGTGGTCGCGGAACAGTTTGGATTCCGGGCTGGCCACGAACGGCGCCAGCCAGATGGCCGGCTCGAAACCGCGTTCGCGAATTTCGCGCAAGACCCCCTTGATGTCGCCGCCGAAAGATTTGCCGGTCTCCAACCAGTCGCCCATCCAGGGCTGGTAGCCGTCGTCAATCTGGATGTAGCGCAACTGCGGAAGATTGGTGACAATCCAGTCGAGATTGCGGCGGATGTCCGGCACCGTGAGCTTCGGCCCGAAACAATACCAGGAACACCACCCCAGCGGCGGCGTCTTGAAGCCGGTCCGCCGCGGATGATTTTTTTCGATGCGTTGAGCGAGGTGGTCTAACAAAGCCTCCCGCACCGGGCCGGCTTCGCAAAAAAACTCTTCCAACGGCCAGCTTTCGCCCGGAGCCAGCTCCAGCCCTTCGCAATCGAGCGAAACCAGCAGCCGTTTCGCGTCAAACGAAATCCGCCCATCAAACCGGCGGCAAGAGCCGTAGCCGAGCAGTATCTGATCCGCCCCCGCCGGGCGCAGCACTATCATGCCGTGCGCGGTGCGCAAGCCTTCCGGTTCTTCGAGCCGGTAATGCTTGCGGTCGGGGTAATTGCCCCAGTCCTCGGGCGCCGCCAGCGTGCCGCCGTTCTGCGCGAGCATCTGGAAGGATTCACCGTAAATGGGCGTGCTGCCCGCCAGACCATGCTGTAAATCGAACAAGTCCACCCGTGCCAGGCGCACCGGTGTCTTGCCGGTGTTGACGACGGTGGACGTGCAGACCGAACCGTTCCACGAGCGCTTCACCTGCAACACCTTTGAATCAGCCTTGGTTCCATCGGCCAAAACGACACTGGCGGGAGCGTCCTGAAGATTCTGAATCCACCGGGAATTTTCTGCCGCCAGTCCGCTAAAAGCGCAGCCAAAAAACAAGCCGGCAATCAGTCTGATTGTGTTGAGCTTCATGGAGGCAAGCTTAAATCCAACTTCGGGCTCCCGCCATACGGCAAATGCCTAATGGAACTTTTCCATGGTCTGGGGTAGTTTGTGCCCACGCTTACCGGTCTGCCGAAAAAATAGGCGTCGCGATGCACCGCAGACAAAACAACTCCCATCAACCAAACTGTCGGTCGTAGGCTTTAATTTTAAACCATGAAATTCTCCGGGGAATCCAGTTGCCAACGTGCCCGCCGATTTTTTTTGCTTTTGGCCATCGTGACTCTGGCAGTGGACTGCGCGATGCAAACCGCTCGGGCGGCTGACCAAACCAAGGCGGACAACGCCACCAGCCTTGACCAAGCCGGCAGTTGGGTGGGCAACGCGGTGCCGGGGTCGGGCGATCGGGCAATCTGGGACGGCACGTTGAGTGCCGCCAATTGCACCAACACCGTGACTGTTACCGCCATAAATGTCGGGCAGATCCAAATCAAAAGCCCCAGCGGTGGTGTGCCCGTGAGCATCTCCGGTGCTTCCTCTGGCTGGTGGCGGTTGATTGGAGTCAACGGGGCGGCCATTGACATGTCGGCGGCCGCCGTTGACCTGAATATCGGTTCGGGATTCACCGTTCAGTCTTGGACAGCGGGAACATTCTTCACCAATCAAGCCGGGCGCACCCTGACCATTAGCGGCCAACTCTATGTTGGGAGCGGCGCTGGCCAGGCGCTGACGCTGGACGGTGGTGGCAACTACGTTTTCTCCGGCTTGCTATACGGGCAGGGCATCTTTATTAAGCAGGGCAGCGGCGCACTGACCATCACACAGCCCAACTATGCCTGCACCAACTTTGTGCTCAACGCTGGCAAGTTTAACCTCAATCATGCCTATGCGATCAATGGTTACGCGAACTCGACCATGACCATCAACGGCGGGACGATTGACAACACTTCGGGTGGGACGATTGCGCTAAACAACAATCCTCCCAGCTATTTTTGGTATGGGGACTTCACTTTTGCCGGCACAGGCAGCTTAAACCTTGGTTCTGGCATAGTCATCCTGGGCGGTAATCGGCAGGTGACTTGCAATGCCAGCATTCTCACCGTGGGCGGCGTGATCAGCGATGGCAGCTCAGGTTACTCGCTCACCAAGGCGGGCGCCGGCACCCTGACGCTTTCCGGCGCGAACACCTATTCCGGCAACACCATCGTTTCCGCCGGCACACTGGCGCTGAGCGGCAGCGGTTCCATTGCCAACTCGCCGCTCATCAGCCTGGCCGGTGGTGCCACCTTGGGTGTTTCCGGACTCGCCGCGGCGGCCACGCTGAGTTCCGGGCAAATCCTCCAAGCCGGCGGCAGCACCAACAGCGCGACTTTGGCCACGACCACAGGCAAGGGCCTTACTCTGGCCAGCACCAGCCCGCTTCAGTTCCCCGCGTTCAAGCCGGCGGGTTCGGGCGGTGCGGTTCCCTTGATGTTGTCGGGTTCGGGCAACCTGACCTTGGGGGCCGGCACGCCGGTGACCATCACTGTCGCCAATGGTGGCACGGCGCTGACTGCGGCCGGGTCTCCGTATAAGTTGATTGAAAAAGGTGCAAGCGGAACGGTTGCCACGCTCCCCGGTGGTTTGCTCACGGTCAATGGTGATGGCGCCAATGGGACAGCCTCGCTGTCCGTCAGCAACAGTGAATTGTATCTGGTTATCGCCGGCTCCTCGATCTTCACGACCACCACGCTGGCCTTGACTTCAGGCAACCCGATTTACGGAAATAACGGCGGCCTTACGTTTACCGCCACGGTGAAAACCAATGGCCTTACGGCGGTCAACGCCACCAGCAATTTTGTATTCAGCGTGGACGGCCTGCCGGTAACGACCAATTCCGTGTCAGGAGGCGCAGCCACTTATACAACCGCCGGCAATTTCGCAGCGGGATCCCATCTCATCTTCGCCAAATACTGCGGCGATGCCACTTACAAGCCGAGCTCAAACACACTGATGCAGATAGTAAGTCCATTGCCCGTGGCTCTGACCGGCACCCGGGCTTACGATGGCACCACCAACGCCGCCTATGGCATCCTTACCATCACTAACATCCTCGGCACCGACGACGTGTTTCTGGTTTCAGGCAGTGCCGGATTGGCGGGTGCCAATACCGGCGTGGAACCTATCGTATCGCCTAACACTCTGACTTTGGGCGGCGCGCAGGCCGCCAACTACTCGGTCGCCGGCTTGACCGGCTCGGTGTTGATTATTCAAGCCAGCTCCTCTCTTTTGCTGGCTTCCTCCGCACAGCCGAGCGGCTGGCAACAGCCCGTCACGTTCGCCGCCACGGTGCAGAACAATGGATTGGCGGCGACCGATGCCGCCGGCAGTGTCACCTTTCTGACGAACGGCGTCCCGCTGTGCAGCAGCAATGTGTTTGCAGGAATGACTTATAGCCTCACAATCACCAATCTGCCGGCGGGCACCAATCTCATCACGGCCTGGTATTCAGGCGACGCCAATTACAGCGCCAGCACGAACACCTTAAACCAGATTGTCAACCCGCCGCAGACGACGAGTGTGACGTTCTCCAATTCGCTCATGGCGATCACCATCGGCACGAACGGCACAGTAACCAGCGTGAAACGTCAGGATACTGGCGCGCAGGTGAACAATGGCTCCCTGGGGTGGTATGTCAATAATGGCAGCAACATATCTTTCACCCACATGACGGTCTTGGGCACCAACACGCTGATGTTTTGGTCGAGCAACGGACAATACAGCGCCACCTTTGCGGTCACGAGCAACAACCGCTACCTCAAATTCGCACTGGTGCATGTGTCCAATAACCCTCAGACCGGCAACCTGGATGCCAGCTGGCCTGGCTGCGCCGTGGCGATGAGCCTGGCGACAACGAGTCAAAGTGATGGCTGGACACTCAATACTGCGCCTCTGGATTACATGATAAGTATTAATATCTACAATGCTTTTCCGTTATCATGGCCCTATGTTCAGTTTTCCCAAACCAATGCTTTTGTTTACCCCAATGGCCTAACCACCAATAATATTCAGCCGATGGGCGCCGTCGCCATTTTCCCCTCAACCGGCTCCGCGCAACATGATGATATTCTGCTGGACATCTGGAGTGGAGAACCCACCCCGCCGCGGCCGAACCGGGCCAATCTGACGAGTTGGACGCGTGCTGATGCCTCGGCGTGGCTCGACCGCTTCGAACGGGAACTACCTCCATCGCGGGCAGTGATGTTTGCCCCTAACAACTTGAGCGATCTCTATCAGGTCGCCAACATCATGTTCACCAACAAACTGAATTCACTCTACCTCTTCAACCAATACTGGCAGGGCAGCAATCCGGCCATTAATGGGCTTAATCCGGCTCTTTTCCCCAACGGGACAGCCGACCTGACGTCGTTACAGCAATACTGCGCCCAGCGGGGCATCAGCCTGTGGTTTCACGGGAATGCTGGCTATGTGAATGTGGGCGATACCCTCTGGGGCGACTATAGTCCGACCGGATTGTCTTCCAATCTTTCGCGTTGCGCCACCGGCACGTTGCTGAACGGCATCAACAGCAGCTCGACCGCCTTTGATGTCCAACCAGATCCGGGCTGCCAGCCGTTCACTACCGGCACCCCCTCGCCGCCGAATTATCCAGGCACTTTTTCTTCCTATGTCAGTATCAGCAACGATCTCTGCACCTGCTCGGTGACTGTGGTCAGCCCGACGGACTGGCAAATCACCGGTTTTAATCATGTCGGGAGCAGTCAATGGTCGCAGAACCATGCGGCGGGCTGCCGGGTGGATTTTTTGCCCAACTATGGCGGCTATTCTCTCATTCCAGATAGCCGGTCGTCATTGCTCGCCACCCAGGCCCAGGCTTTTGCGACGTTGCTGAACCAATTTCAAGTCACCTATGACAACTATGATGGGCAGGATAAAAACTTTGATCTGGGCACCTGGGGGCTTGGGCGCTTTTCACAGGGCGTCTTCGAGACGTTGGATCATCCGGTGCATGCCTCCTTGGCGGGGCTGAATGCCCCCTTTGGCCACTTTGAATACCTGTTCAACCGGATTCAGAAACATGAAGGCGCGAAGGCTTTTGCATTGGAAGTCTCGGAAATCGGCGGGCTGGCTTCACTCCGGCTGTGGGATCCTTCATTCATGGCGACCCATCTTGATGAGGATCAGTGGGCTTTCGGCGTCTCAGCTGGGTGGAGTCCTAACTTCATGATTTTCGGCTACCATATCGGAACGGATTTGAACACCATCACCAACCAGGGTTGGTGGAGTCAGGTGGTATCCAATCTCAATCTTTGGCAGGCCGTGGCTCCCTATCTCACGACGAGCCAACAGGCCACCTTGAAATCTTTCGCGACTGATTTCTATGTGCCGTCGCAAACGGGCAACCAATGGCAGATCACCCCCACCCGGGCCATGCTGCGCAACGGGGTTGACAACCCCTGGCAACTTATGGTGGAGCGCGGGCCGATTTCACCGCACCAGTTCAACAAGGCGGACGGAACCAGCCTAAGCCCGCTGGCCAATCCCTATCTGGCCCAGACACCGCAGATCGAATTCCTGGTGCTGCCGGGCATGTCCGCCACCAATGCCAATAATGTTTCGCTGCTGGCGGCCAGTCCCTTGTCGTTTACGAACG
>Ga0316226_1000854_pt1 | contig 37262 bp, 33 predicted proteins | sample TBH18017metaG_FD_206009 | JGI IMG/M metagenome (GOLD analysis project Ga0316226, IMG submission 206009) | Freshwater microbial communities from Trout Bog Lake, Wisconsin, USA - TBH18017 | ecosystem: Environmental > Aquatic > Freshwater > Lake > Hypolimnion/Profundal zone | place: USA: Wisconsin...
AAGGTCTGCAAACGCTATGGAATCTCCGATGTAGCGTTGAAAAAGGCGTGCCTGAAGGTCGACATACCCACACCCGAACGTGGGTACTGGGCAAAGAAAGACGCGGGAGGGAAGACTATCCAGGTTCCATTGCCGCCACGACCCCCAGGAATGGAGGATGAGGTTGTGATTGGGGGTGGAGGTGGCTACTGGCATCAGCCTTGGAGCACGGAAGTACTTCTTGGGCCAGTACCGCCCCCTCCTGAATTCCCTGAACCGATCGAGACGGTACGCGAACGGATTGCAAATGTTCTAGGGAAGGTGACCGTACCCCGAGACTTCCACAACTGGCACCCTGCAATCGACCGATATATCAGGAAAGACGACAGCCGCCGACAGGCGCTAGCGGGCTCGTCCTATGTCATGTCGTGGGACAAACCGATGTTCGACACACCGTTCGAACGCCGCCGGCTACGCATCTTGAACAGCCTATTCCTGGCGGCGGGGAAGATGCATGGAAGGCCTCGGATCAGCGGGCGCGAAGCGCGGAGCATCTATGTCGCCTTTCATCAGCAGGGCGTCAGCATCATTCTAGACCGGCCGAGGAAGTCCTACCGAGGTGAATTTATACCGTCCACGCCACCCGTCGAAGGCGAAACGAAGCTCTTCCTCTCAATCCTTCGACACCACAGCAACGACGACGCTCGATTCACCTGGCAGGACGATGAGCACTCTAGGCTTGAATCGCATATGACGGAGATTGCGCTAGAACTCATCTTGGCTGCGGAGGTGCAGTACCGCGAGCATGCCATCCACCAACATGAATGGCGCATCAGACGGAAAGCCGAACTTGAAGAAGAAGCAATACGACGCAAGCTAGAAGCTGAGCGCGCCGAGCGCGAGCGACAAAGGCGCCTTGAGCAGGCCAGGGTTGACCGCCTTCTGAAGGATGCCAAGGCGTTTCAGCAGGCCGGGGAAATCCGGAAGTACGTCGAAGCAATCCAGTTGGCGCAATCGGGCAATATGACCTCCTCGGTTGAGGAATTTGAGCGCTGGCGCCAGTGGGCTTTGGCGCAGGCCGATCGCATTGACCCTGCTGTCGGCGGGGTGTTCCAGACATCAATGAAAGACGAGGAAGAGCCCAGAAAATGAACCCTTCGATGACAAGAATCCATTCTAGGGCGGTATAATTCTTGCGATTAGCACCGAGGGTCCGCAATGCGCATAACCACGGAACTAGTTATTGATGATGCCGGATGCAATGAACTTGCTAGAATCCTGAAGTGCTCAGTCAGGAATCTTCCTGGCCGACTGGCGCTTTATGCATCCGCTGCAATAGAAGAATACGTATCCATGTTTCGTGGGCAAAAAGTTTTCACGCGCGGTTCAGACATCACTGAATATCGCCTTTTTCTTTTAATCACAAAAGCTATGGGGAACAGCATTCCAGGCGAACAAGATGTATGTAGCTTGTTTCAAACCTCTACGACTGAGAGCAGGGCACTCATTCGCGCAGTCATGTCCAAATATCAATATTCGCTGCGCGATGCTGTTAATTCATCGATGAAGCAAATTATCCGTGATGCGCGACAGAATGAAGAAGATGGAACACGCGAAGTCACGGTCGACAGCCTAAACATAGTGGAAGAACTCAACCGCCTTTTAGCGACAATTGATGGAGCACTCAGGCCGATTACTAGAAAGCGCGGGAGTGTCTCTACATATGAAATATCTCCCGCTTCATATGCTCGTCTCGATGAGAACCTAAATGCAAATGAATGACCTGCTCGCTGCTGCCAGCCTGCTGCTCACCGTAGTGAGCGTATTGTATGGCCTATGGTATGAAGAAATATCTAAGGCTATTGAGAATGCACGTAAGTTGCCCCCGGCCAGCCTTGTTGAAGACCGAGTTGCGCCGTTAAAAAAAATGCGGGCGACGCTCTATTCAAGAGCGATTCCGCTAGCGATAGCGTCGATTTGCGTTGCTTTAGTATTCCTGCCCCCCTCTGTGACGATAATGTTTCATTTTGCACACAGATTCTGCCAATTGGGGCTTTCCATTTTTATGAAGTATGACGCCATTGTCGCTTCCTTCGTGCTTGTCGAGTTGTTTGCATTATTCTTGGCTTATTTGAGCCTTGCTCGCGCCTGGAAACTTATGCAGAAATCCCGATAGCTACTTCTTTTTCTTGATTTTGATGATGTGGCCGTACTGACCTGAAGCAGTGACGCGCGGTCTTTACCGAAAGCCCTTTTAGACTGGCCACTGCCGAACACCCTCCTAATTTGACTGTTTGGGTCGCGGGTATTCCGTGAACTAACCGCTCAGCCGGGACGATGCAAATTTCTTGCTCATTCCCTGAGGTTTCCCTGATACCGCTAATTAATTCCCTGTTCCGGAAACAGCAGCACTCACCAAACACCCAATGAACACTGGGTTTCTGGTCGTAAGGGGGCCATTGGAGACGAGATTTTCCCTGTAAATTTCCCTGTTAACGGGAATTCAAGAGCGGGGTTCGCTGCAGACTGCATCCCCGACCATTTAGTCTCACTACGTTTAGGCCTGATGATTCAGGCCCACCAATGTCGCATATTTTGCGGGGGAATCCGCATATTTGCTGGCACTAGAGAATTCTCTCCACCACTAATTTCTGAGAACCGGGCCTGAAATCAGCCCATTTTCTCCCGATTCCCAAAAGTGGCCAGAGATAGCTACCCAAGTTGCTGCTCGTGCCAGTCCAAAGGCAGGTTTTGGATTAGTCTCAGCACGGTCAGGTCGACCGGATGGCGGCCATTGAGGATCGACTCCACTAGTTGGGGGGAAAGCGCCGCGCAGTGCAGAATCCGGCGAACGTAACGCTTGTTTAGGCCCGATATTTTGACGAGGTCTCCTATTGTGCGCGCCTTTCCTGCGACAATTAGGTCCGCCCAGTGCCTGGACCGCGCCACCGCCTTCATGAGCGAAGGAACACCTTGTGCTTTGTTTATCTCCCCGGCCGAGAGCACTATCCGAACCTGTTGACCTCGTCTCTTGACTGCAAACGGACAGGTCAGATGAATGCATTCATCGGCCTCATTCCGGAACTTATCTTTAGATGTTGGACCAAGGAGCTCAATCAATAAAGCGTCGCGATTGAGTTCGATGGAGAGTTCGTTTTCGTGCACAATTACACGTCTAAGGATGCGACGCAGAAGGCGCCCCGCCTCTGGTGAGGAGATTTTGGTCAGCTGTTCTGCGCAGTGCTTCCCGGCAACATTCAATACATGTAGGTCTTTGATGGGTAGCGCTGAGAACCACTTCGATAGCTCCAACTGTGTCGACAGTAAAGATTGCACGCGGACGGCTATTACTTGCTCGATTTCGGTTGCGGGGATGCGTTGAATGACCTTTGATTTCCGTTTTGCAATTGCCGTCTGGGAGATGTAGATGTAATAGCTGTATCGACGACCCGATTTTGAGGAGTGGGAAGGCGTAAAGCCTTTGCCATCTGAATCATAGAGAAGGCCAAGAAGTAGCCGTCCAGATGGCAGATTCTTGGCTTTGCTGCGGTTGACACGGTTGGCTTTCAGCAGATCCGCAGCCTTATGCCACACCAACTCATCCACAATTGCTTTATGCCTGCCAGGGTAGTAATCACCCTTGTGAGCAACCTTCCCGATGTATAGAGGATTGCTGAGAAGGTGGTAAAGCATACCGCGGGCCAGGATGGCTCCGCCTGACGAACGCCCGGTTAAACTCACTCTTCTCTTGCTCCGGATATCGGTCTGACTCAGGTGTTCGTGGAGGTCGAATACAGAACCGAGCCGTAGATACTGCTTGAAAATCTCCCGTACCTGTTTGGCTTCCACTTCATTGACGACGAGGGAATGCTCCGACAGGTCGTATCCCATCGGCACTGTACCTCCCATCCACATACCCTTCTTCTTTGAAGCAGCTACTTTGTCGCGGATACGCTCGCCCGTCACCTCGCGCTCGAACTGGGCAAACGATAAAAGGACGTTGAGGGTGAGGCGACCCATGGACGTTGTGGTATTGAACTGCTGTGTGACGGATACGAAGCTATCAGGGCTCGGATTAGATACCGCGGCTGATCGTCCCTGTATTTTGCTCGAGTTCTTATTAATGCCCCCCGCAAAAGCTCGAATAGCCAAAACTCCATCCGGCCGTGATTTTAGTCGTTAAATGACCAGAGGGCCGGGCAGTTTTGCTGTTTGTGGGATTCAGTGTTTAGGGTTACGGCGGCAAGGCGGGGTATTTGGCGCGCAAGTGCAGCCAAAGCACACACTGCTATCTACAAGAAACGGAATGCTGTGCCTCGCCAAAACTCCATCCGGCCGTGATTTAGCGATCTTAATCGTTAATAGACCGGGTGGCCGGTAATTCGGGGACAGCATACATATTCACCTTAACTTTTCCTCCACCCTCCCCTTTTCTTGCACAGATGCCACCTTTCTGCACCAAGAACGGTGCAGCCCATTCCAGCCCCTCCCCGCCCCGCGTCCCAATATCAAACGCCCCATCTCATTTTGCGGTACAAAATTGCCCGCAATTTGTCCATGCGCCAGCCATCATTTGCCGCCAATTCACCGCGGCAAACCCGCGCGTTTTCCGCCAAAATCCCACACTCTTGCCGCCGCTAAACCACCATCCCACCGCGGGCTGCAAGCAAGGCATTCAGATGCCCAATCACCTGAAACGCGTCCGCCACATACACCACATCGGCCTTGCCGCGCGTCCATCCGCAGTTCGCGTCTAGGCTGATGGCGCGCCGGTCGCCGATGAATCGCCAGCCCACCACATGCGGCTCTTCGCCGTGGCAGCAGGTGGAGAGTCCGCGGGCGTGGCGGGGCGTGGAGCCGGTCTGCCCAATCTGGTTCAGGTGCGTCAGGAAGGGCAACACCTGCTGATTGTCGCCGCTCTGATCCACCAGCGATTTGCTGCTGCCCAGCGACGCGCCGGTAAGGCGCAGTAAATCGAGGATGAGCGTGGCGGCCTCAGGCACATGAGTCTCGCCGTCGGGCTGCTTCTTGGTCCAGCCGGCTCCGGCCACAAACAGCATGCGCGCGTCGGGGCGGATGGTCTGGGCATCGCGCATGGGTTCGCGCAGACCCTCCACCGTGGTGCGCAGCGAGGGCAGCGTAACCGCAACCGTCTCGACATTTGCGGCACCGGCAGCGCCGGCGTAGGCCGCGTGCGTGCCGGCGTCGAGCAGCAGGAGCCAGGGCCGTGCCTCGCGGCTGAGGACGGCCTCCATGCGCTGGCGGTAGAACCAGCGCGTAACCTCCACCGCCGCGCTGCCGCCGATGGCGGTGATGTGGGTGTCCACAAATCCGCCCATGCGATGGGCGACTCCGGCGGCGATGCGTGCAAAGCGCGCGCTGGCCGGGGCGAGCACGATGGTGGCCGCGGCGGTGCGGCACAGAGCCTCGCAGGCGGCCGCGTCGCTGGCATAGCGCGGCTGGGCAAAGTCCTCGCCGGAAACCGCGAGCAGCCGTGCGCCGGTTGCTGCCAGCGCAGCGGCAACGGCGGCGCTGTCCTTCGCCACAATGCCGATGGTGAGCGGCGCTTGCAGCCGCGCGGCCAGTTCCATGCCGGCCGTGACCGCCTCCAGCGAAGCTTTGGTGAGTGCTGCGCCGCTGTCGTCCGCATGCGTCAATACAAGAATCTTTTCCATGGTCATCACTCCGCTGTAATCCACTGCAACAGTTCCTGCGCAATCTCGTCGGGAGACAGGTTCTTCTCCACGCGCGTCTCGCGCTGCTGCGCCGGCAGGCTCACCGAAACGTAGCGCAGCGTGTTGGCGTCAAGGCTGGCTGTCCTGGCTTTTTGCAGCGCCGGAAGAATGCCGCGCATGTTGGCCATGCCCGTCTGGGGGTTGTTGCGCGGCTCCGGCAGATTGCCGGTGGCCCAGCCCAGCACGGCCGGCGTGCCCGCGCAGACCGATACCTGGTGCTTTCCACCCTCGACGCGCTCCAGCACCTCGAAGGATCCGTCGCCGCGCAGCGTGATCTGGTCAACGCCCTGGAACTGGTCGGTGATGCCCAACAGCTCGCCGGTCAACTGCAGCGTCACGCCCGCACCGCGCGTGGCAGACTCCCATCCGCCGAACAGCAACAGTCGGCTGCGGTCGAGGCCGGGCAGCGCGGCAATCGCTTCGGCCAGCGCCGCCGCGGTGGAGTGCGCATCGGGAAAGCCGCCGATGGGGCCGTCAATCGGCACCAACTCGAAACCCACCTTCTGCGCGACGGTCATCATCACCTGCTGCAGCTTGGCCTTCGGGCCCAGGCTGACCAGCCAGATCTTGCTGCCGGCGTGCGCGGCGGCCAGTTGTGCCGCCTCGTAGAGCGAACACGCGGCCCACGGATCGAGCACCGCGGGCAGCACCATCTCATTCTTCAATCCCGGACCGCTGGGGCTGCTGACCGGCTCCAGCGTCTGCAACGGATCCGGTACGATGCCCGCGCAAACAACAATGTGGAATGTCTCTGCCATAGTTCCTTCCTTTACCGTTTCATGATGCATCCGAAAATCTGATTGCTCCCCGACGCTGCGCGTCAGTTCTCCACCGAGTGCAGGCCGCCTGCGCCCGCGCGGAACTCCACGTTGGCCTGCTCACCGCCGGGCGAGTGCGCGCAGTTCCACAGGCATGCGCCGCAGTGGATGCACTTCTCGCGCTCGAAGGCGGGCACACCGCCCGTGCCCTGCGTCAGGGCCTGGCCGGAGCACATGGCGATGCAGGTCTTCTCGGCGCACTGCGCGCAAAGCCGCGGGTCGCGGAAGGCGACATGATCGGCAAAGCCGGGCATGGCCTGCACCTTGCCGCCCATCAGCAGGGCATCCTGCTGCGTAACCAGAAGCTGGCCGTCAAAGGCGACCTCCGGCCATCCGCGCGCGCTCAGCACAGCATCATGCAGCGGACGTCCACCAGCTTGCGCGGCAGCACAGAGCTTGGCCAACTCGTTGGCCGCTACACCGGAGCGCGTGGGGCGAATTTGTTGATGCGCCGCGGGCGCGCGTGCCGGCAGATGCAGCCTTCCGCGGGTCAATCCAGCCAGCGCCATGCCCATCATGCCGCGCACCAATCCTCCCTGGAATCCGTTGCGGGCGTCCTTCACCTGGCGCGGCGACGGGCCTCGTACGTTGCGGCCAGATTCTCGCCGCTGAATGCCTTCTCCGCGCGCAGCAGCTCCACCACCGACTCGGCCAGTTGCACGCCCGTGGTCCAGGCCTCGTCCACGCCGGAGCCCGTCAGCATATTCGTGCTGCCGGAGTTCTCGCCTATCCGCGCATAGCCGTCGCCGCACAGGAACGGCTCGCCATGCTGACCAGACTCCTGCAGCGACTTCGCGCCCCAGGAGCGTAGCGTGCCGTCTTTCAGGTGACGCCATAGCGCGGGGTGCTGAATGTAGTGCTGCAGATAGCGGTAGGCCGTGCGCGATGCGTCTCCCATCCACGACGGCACGAAGATGCCCACCGACACCAACCGCTCCGGATGGACGTAGAGGAATCCGAAGATCTCCGGCTCCGGATAGCCGATGGTGTGCCACACCGTGCCCGGCTCCAACTCCGGCGAATCTTCCGGCAGCTCGATGACGAACTTCATGCCCAGCGCCCACTCGCGCTGCGCGTGGCCAGTGGGCAGGCCGCGGTGCCGGTCAATGGCCTGGCTCACCGCGCCGACCGGCCCATCGCCCACAACCGTCAGCGGAGCGCGCACCTCCACTCCGGCCATATACCCTTCGGCGGGCGCGCCTGTGCGGTCCACGCCCTGATCTGCAAGGCGTATGCCTTGCACCGCGCTGCCGGAGAAGATCGGCTCGCTCACCGGAGAGCCCGGCCATATCTGCACCAGTCCACCCGCCATCAACTGCGAGCCGACCCACTGGTTGAACTGTCCCAGCGAGAGCACCAGGCCACCGTGTTTGTGCAGGAAGCTCGGCGTCCAGGGAAGCTCGAAGGCGGAGTCGCGCACACCCGCAACTCGGCCCAGCGAGCGCAGCAGCAGGTCGGCTGCGCGCAGCGTCAGCGACCGGCGGCTGGCGCCGACGGAATCGAGCAGATAGAACACGCGCTCCGAGGCGACGGCGGTGGCCATCGGAATCTCGGCGGGATTCAGTTCCGGGAAGCTGTCGCGTATGCCGCGGGCGCGCGTTACCACGCCGCTCACGCCGGCGGCGATGTCGTCGGCGCGCTCGTAGCACAGCACCTGCAACGGCATGCCCGGCATGGTTCTGCTGGCGAAGGCGGGGTCATCGGGAGCTTCCGTCCACTGCCGGGCGAGCGTCGTGAGAAAGCCGCCCATCGCCGGTCCGAAGCCGACGCAGGCGATGTCCACCTCCATCGCCTGCCGCTCCGTCTCGACAGTGGTTGCCGGTTCTGTGCTCATGCGGGATAGTCCAGAGCCTCGGGAATCATCACCGTGCTGAGCGTCTCGGCCGCGCGATCCTTGGCCAAACGCGCTCCGCTCAGGCACATCGTGAGGCGGTTCTGCATATGCTGGAAGTCTCCGGCTCCGGCACAGCCGGCGCACGGTCCCGCCTTCAACGGATGCGCGCCTTCGGCCGTCAGGACATCTTCATCCGTGTAGGCGGAGATGCCGGGCATGATCTCCTCGAGCTCCTGCAGCTCATCAGCTCTAAAGCAGTGGCTGCAACCCTCGGGGTTCCAGCCGGGATGCGGGTTGTAGCCGAACACCAGCTCGGCGCAGATGCGCGAGACCTCTCCGGCGGCACTGGCCGCCTGCGTGTGGCAAAGGTCGCTGAGGAACTGTACCGTGCCTGCCAGACCCTCGGCCACCACGGCGTCCTTGGTGCCGCCGGCTTCCAACTCGAGCACGTCCAGTATCTGGCAGCGCGAGGCCAGCAGCCAGCACAGCGCGTCGGCCAGCGCAAACGTCACTCCCTGCCGCTGCGCGTGGTACAGCTTGTTGCCCTCGGGATCCGTGGCGTTCTGCAGATGGTTCAACGTCCACTGCCACATCTGCATGGCCGAGGCGAGCGTACAGGCGCCGGTGCCGGGGTGCGCGGAGGATATCCTCCGCATGTCAGCAATCCATGTGCGGAACTGCGCCAGGAACACATCGCTGGTCATGGTGACGGTCAACTGCCGCCGCTGCACCGCCTCCGGCCCCTCGTAGGTGGCCTCCAGTTGCGCGTCCATCCACTTGCCCGCCAGGAATCCGGGGCAATCCTCGGTGATGCCGTACCCGCCCATCAGGCTGACCGCCTCGCGCATCACGTTGCCACCATGGCCTGTGTTCCAGAGCTTGGTGGCGGGGCACAGGATGTCGGCCTCGGCGTTCTTCAGCACGTATTGAACCAGCGGGTCGGCCTCCAGCTCGGCGCGGCGCGGGTCCTTCGCGCTCATCTGCAGCATCTCGATGGCGCTCTGCTCGCTCTCGCGCAGCGCCTTCTTTTCCGCGCGCACTCCCTGTACGCCGCGCTGCTTCAGAATCTCCGACTTGACCTTCTCCAGCGGGTCGAGCACGTCGAAGAGGCGCGCTGCGGCAAAGCCCAGCGAGGCGGCCGCCTCGCCCGTCGCCCACACATCCACCAGGCGGTGCAGCGCGTCCTCGCGCTGCTGGATTCCCTGCTCGTAACGCATCGAGCCGGATTTGACGCCGGCCGCGCCGCGGAACCGCCCACGCTGATAACGGATTACCGGCTCCACCGCGGAGAGCAGTTTGGCCGCGGTCATCACGCCTACCGGAACGCGCGTGTGGCGGAAGACCGCCTCGATTACCTGGCCGTGGTTGTAGTTGGGTACGATAACGCCGTCCACCACGGTGTACCCTCCGATGATGCGGCTGGCCGGAACCTTGAGGTTGAAGATGGGGTCGCTGGTGGAGGAGAGCTGGTGCACGAGCTTCTTGGTCGGCGTGCCGCGGTCGAAGGTGCCCTCGTCGCCCTTTTCAAGGATGACCATGCAGCTGCCCTGTATGCGCGGGTCGCCGCTGCTGACGGCGGCCGTGACGAAGTCGGCGAAGGCCATGTTGGTGATGAAGCGGCCACGCTTGTCCACATGCAGCATGGGCTCGGCGCCATCCTTCCACTCGGCTACAGTGACCCTGCCGCTGAGCATGCCCGTGTCCACTCCCACGTAGGGGATGGGCTCGGTCAGCGCAAAGGCTCCGCGCCACGGTTTACGGTCTTCGCCCGATTGCGGAGGCGCGGCCAGCGTCTTGTAGTGCAGCACCTGCGCGGGCGTGCCGCACTCCTGTATGGGCGCCAGGGCCAGAAAGCTGGCCAGGCTCGCCGTGGCGGCGCCGCCATCCACCCATGCGAGTTCGAACGCGGCCAGCGACATGGCCAGATTCTTGGGGCCGATGATGAATCCGCCCTCCTCCGGCTCCATGAAGGCGGCGGTGATGCCGGCGTTGTCGAAGGCAATCATCATCTCCTCCTTGCCGGCGGTCCACTCGTGGGTGTTGCGTTCGCCGGCGGCTACCATGCGGGCAACCGTTGTGCGGGCCACTCCCCGCGCCGACTGGATCAGCATCTGCAGGTCGAATCGCTCGGCAAAGCGCCACTGGATCTGGCGCACCGCGTCGCCGGGTAGGGTGAGCATTGCCTTTACTTCGGTAGTCGCTGCCGTTGCCATAAGAGTCGCTCCTCGCATAACCGGCGCAATTGTCTCAGACGGCGAACACAGTGGCCTGTGACACGTGTCACCGGCGCACGGGGACGTGGAGTTGCGGAGGGGATAGCGGCGGCGGCAGTTGCGCATTGGGCTGGCGTGCGGAATACTTCGAGATGCCCCAGCCGAGTATCGTTTTATGTTTTGTTTTCTTGTAGTTAGCGATTGCTCTACCCCAAGATACTTCCCCTGAGGGGGATGGCGGGCAGCCGTTTGATTGGAAGGGAACTCATGGAGGCGAGAGTGATTCTGGCCTGCATGAGGGGGGCAGGACCGCCGCGCGGCAGCGCGGTTTTCTTGCGGGATATTGGCGGAAAACGCGCGGGCTTGCCGCGGTGAATTGGCGGCAAATGATGGCTAGCGCATGGGCAAATTGCGGGCAATTTTGTACCGCAAGATGGGATGGGGCGTTTGATATTGGGACGCGGGGCGGGGAGGGGCTGGAATGGGCTGAACCGTTCTTGGTGCAGAAAGGTGGCATCTGTGCAAGAAAAGGGGAGGGTGGAGGAAAAGTTAAGGTGAATATGTATGCTGTCCCCGAATTACCCCGAATTACCTGGCGAGGCACAACTAAAATCATGGCCGGATGGAGTTTTGGCGAACTACAACACGACGCTTCCGATACCAATGTACAACCAAAATTACTGCTCCGTTGACTATTAATGTTGCAGTAAAGTAGATGATGTCTTCAAGCCCTGAGTCTTCGAGTTTAAACGCTGACCATGCATGGCTAGAAGTAATTGCCTGAATCGGAATCGCAAACGATATACCACTTCCAGGTAAGAGGACAATAAAACCAAGGATATACAGGATAATGCTGAACGATGAGCCAATCGCAATCAGCAGTATTCCAGCGAATTGGGCTAGAATCGCGATTTTTGAAAAACCAGAAAGGCGGTGCAGAACCATTAAGATCCTCAGTTATTTAGGTGGGGGAAATACGGGGACAGCATACATATTCACCTACTCTAGAAGACTCATCTGCCTTGAATCACTTCTATCTTTTACGGGCTTGCGTCCGAGCGAACGGCGGACAATCTTGCGACCCAATATACGCTCCAGCCCCTTGATGAAATCCTCCGTGCCAAGCGGACGGCCTGTGCCTTCTGACCGGTGGAACTCGGTGTAGTCTTCGTTTTCGCCATCCACCAATCATTCCGCGAAGTTCCGCACCCGCTCCAGAACCGGTCGGACATGCACCAACCCATCATCCTCGCCGGCAAGATGGGCACGCACACTGGACCATGGCCAATCCTGTGCCTGCATAGCCAACCGCGCACGCACGGGATTCAAGCTGACGTAGCGCACCGCCGCCTTCGCACACTGGGTCCGGCAAGATGAGACGATTCAGCCCCACACGGTCGGATCACGAGCGGGAGATACGTTGATGCATCGGAGTATCCTGAAAGCGTCAACCTGCGGAGCCGGAGGGGGGCGCAACTTCAGCCCTGTTCCGGTGTCTGTTAAGGTTATCTTCCCCGAGACAGAACGGCTGTGTGTCCGCGCAAAGGGTCGACGCGGCGGACACAACGGACCATGAAGGCAGGGCACGGTGCGACACCGTCTCTTCCAGACCGGGGTACGAGTTGCGGCAGCGCTGTGCGTGCTGGTCTGCCTGCCTATCCGTGCATGGTGTGCGCCACCCGCGGAGGGCCAGGCGGCGGCGGCCAACGCCGTCTTTGAGAGCGCGGTTGCGCTCCACGCGCAAAACCATGTGGACGAGCTGGTGTTTGCGCGGTGGAAGCAGGTGGGCGAGCAGCCGGCGCGGCTGTGCTCGGACGCGGTGTTTGTGCGGCGGGCTTTCCTGGACATCATCGGGACGCTGCCCACGGCGGAGGAGGCGCGTGCGTTTCTGGCCTCGAACGACGCGCACAAGCGGAGCAATCTGGTGGACGCGCTGCTGGAGCGCGAGGAGTTTGCTGATTACTGGTCGCTGCGCTGGAGCGACACGCTGCGCATCAAGGCGGAGTTCCCCATCAACCTGTGGCCCAACGCGGCGCAGGGCTACCACCACTGGATACGCGAGGCGCTGCACGACGACAAGCCTTACGACCAGTTTGCGCGGGAGCTGCTGACCAGCAGCGGGAGCAACTTCCGCGTTGCGCCGGTGAACTTCTACCGCGCCATGCAGGGACGCGACCCGAAGTCGATCGCCAGCACCGTGGCGCTGACCTGGATGGGCACGCGCGCCGAGAGCTGGCCGACGCAGAAGCTGGACCAGATGTCCGTGTTCTTCGCGCATGTGGGGTACAAGTCCACCATGGAGTGGAAGGAGGAGATTGTGTTCTTCGACTCGGCGGGAATGGCCGGAGCGAGCAAGCGCACGGACGCGGAGCTGGCCGCCGTGGCGCTGCCGCGGGCGGCGGTTCTTCCGGACGGGACGCATGTGCAACTGGAGGCCGACACGGATCCGCGGGAGGTGTTTGCGAACTGGCTGACGACGCCGGGCAATCCGTACTTTGCCAGAGCCATCGTCAACCGCGTGTGGTACTGGCTGATGGGGCGCTCCCTCACGGCGGATCCTGACGAGATTGCGGGAGGCACTCCGCCGGAGGATCCGGCGCTGCTGAACTATCTGGCCGGAGAGCTGGAGCACAACCACTACAGCCTGAAGCTCATCTATCGCGAGATACTGACGAGCGAGGTGTACCAACTGTCGTCGCTGCCGCGCGGAGAGGCGGAGCGCAGCCGCGCACACTTTGCGAGCTACGCGCCGCGGCGGCTGGACGCCGAGGTGCTGATTGACGCGCTGTGCCAGACGACTGGGACCAGCGAGGATTACTCCAGCGCCATTCCCGAGCCGTACACCTATATGCCCGCGGGGCAGCGCGCCATCGGGCTGCCGGACGGAAGCATCTCCAGCGCGTTTCTGGAGCAGTTTGGCAAGCCGGCGCGCGACACGGGGCTGCAATCGGAGCGCAACAACTCGTTCACGGATTCGCAGCGGCTGCACATGCTGAACTCGTCGCACATCCTGAACAAGCTGCAGAAGGGGCCGGCGATGCTGGCGTTGGAGAGCAGCGCGCGCAATCCGGAAGAACTCGTCAACTCGCTCTATCTCACGTTTCTCTCCCGCTACCCGACCGCCGAGGAGCGCGCTGTGGCGCTGAAGCGGCTGGCGGCGGGCAACCGCAACGACGGCGCCACCGACCTGGCCTGGGCCATCGTTAACAGCACGGAGTTCCTGTACCGGCACTGAAGGAGACCGCCATGAAACACGATGAGGCACAGACCGACGTACTGATGAACGAACCGGGGATCGGCCACATGAACCGGCGCGAGGTGATGCATGGCACGTTTCTGGCGGCGGCGTCGCTGATGGCGCGCGGGTTCAGCCTGCCGGCGTGGGCGACGACGACCGCTCCGGTGGCGACGCCCGGGCGCGCGAAGTCCGTGATCCAGATATGGATGTGGGGCGGGCCGGCGCATCTGGACACGTTTGATCCGAAGCCGGAGGCGGGGTCGGACTACTCGGGGCCGCTGGATCATCCCATTGAGACGAACGTGAGCGGCCTGCGCATCGGCGAGCTGATGCCGCTGCTGGCGAAACAGGCCGACAAGTACTCGCTCATCCGCAGCATGACGCACGGGCTGAACGCGCACGAGACGGCGTCGTACACGGTGCAGACGGGACGACTGAGCGGCGGGCACACCTCGTTCCCCAACGTGGGGGCGGTGGTGAGCTACTTCCGCGGGTATCGCGCAGGATACAAGAGCCTGATACCGCCATACATTGTGCTGACCGAGCCGCAGGGGCGCTTCTCGGAGTGCGGATTCCTGGGGCCGCAGTACAAGCCGTTCGCCACCGGAGGAGACCCGGCGCAGACGCGCTTTGCGGTGGAGGGCGTGATTGTGCCCGGAGTGAGCGACCAGCGGCAGCGCGACCGCCGCAACCTGCTGCACCAGATGGACTCGCTGGGGCATGCGTTGAAGGACGACCCGCAGGTGGCCGATCTGAGCCGCACCGAGCAGGAGGCGTACGAACTGATACTGGGCGACGCGGGCAAGGTCTTTGACCTGAGCGAGGAGAAGGACGAGCTGCGCGACCGCTACGGGCGCACGACGTTTGGGCAATCGTGCCTGGTGGCGCGGCGGCTGGTGGAGAAGGGCGTGCCCTATATCACCATCAACTACACGGGCGGATGGGACACCCACAAGGAGAACTTCCAGACCATGCGGCGGCGCGTGCCGGAGATGGACAAGGGATTGTCCACGCTGTTGCAGGACCTGAGCGACCGCGGGCTGCTGGATTCCACCGTGGTGTGGTACTGCGGCGAGTTTGGACGTACGCCCAAGGTGGCGTGGGAGGCTCCATGGAACGGCGGGCGCGGCCACTGGGGACAGGTCTTCACGGCGCTGGTGGCAGGAGGGGGATTCCACGGCGGCCATGTGGTGGGCAGCTCGGACGCGCGCGGCGAGGAGGTGCGCTCGCGGCCCGTGTATCCGCTGGACCTTATCGGCAGCATCTACCGGCAACTCGGCATTCCGGCGGACGCGAAGCTGCCGCACCCCGAGGGCCTGGACACGCACGTGATGCCCAACCGCGACGAGGCACTGCCGCAGGCTGGATTATTGAAAGAACTGGTGTGATGCGAGGGAAGCTCCAATTCGCAATCGTGTTGTGCGGCGCTGCGCTTACAGCCGCGGCGCAGCAGGGGACGCCGCATGCGGGCTATGTGTATCCGGCTGGAGGAAAGCAGGGCACGAGCTTTGAAGCGGTGGTGGGCGGGCAGTATTTGAACGGAGTGAACGGCGTGTTACTAACCGGCGAGGGCGTGCGCATCACGGTGGGCGAGTACACGCGGCCGCTGCCGCCCAACCAGGCCAGCCAGTTGCGCGACCGCATGAAGGAGTTGATGGAGAAGCGCACCAGCGCGATGGACGCCAACAATGCCAAGGGCGCGCGATGGACCGACGCGGACGAGCAGGAGGTGCGCGACATCCGCGTGAAGCTGGCGCTCTTCCAGAAGCAGCGGCGCACCATCAATCCGGCCATTGCGGAGATGGTGCACGTGACAGTGCGCATTGCCGACAACGCGCCCAGCGGCCGCCGCGAGCTGCGCATGCAGACACAGAACGGCATCACCAACCCGCTGTACTTTTATGTGGGACATCTGCCGGAGTGGTCCAAGACGCCGGCGGGTCTGGTGAGCAAGGAGGAGATGGCGGCGCTGGCCGAGCCGGGCGCGCTGAAGCGCATCCTCAGCAATCCGCAGCAGCAGGCGGCGGTGCCGGCCACACCGGCGGTGGAGGTGGACACGCCCATTCTGGTGAACGGGCAGATTGAGCAGGGCGGCGTGGACACGTACCGCTTCAAGGCGCACAAGGGCGAGCATCTGGTGATAGCGGCCAGCGCGCGGGAGATTATTCCGTACATTGCGGACGCGGTGCCGGGATGGTTTCAGGCGTCGCTGACGCTGTACGGGCCGGATGGGCGCGAGATAACGTATGCCGACCACTACAGCTATCATCCCGATCCGGTGATGCTGTACGACGCGCCGGCCGACGGACAGTACACGGTGTCCATTCATGACTCGATCTATCGCGGGCGCGAGGACTTTGTGTATCGGCTGGCGATTGGGGAGATTCCGTTTGTGACGGCGATGTATCCGCTGGGCGGGCGCGCGGGAGCGAAGACGACGGTGGAGTTCACGGGCGTGAATTTGGCGCAGACACGGCTCACGGAGCGGTCGCGCGACAAGGACAAGGGCATGGAGCTGCTTTCGCCGGGCGAGGAGGAGTTCACGGCGCGGCCGTTTGCGCTGGACACACTGCCGGAGACGCAGGCCCGCGAGGAGAACCACACGCGCACCGCGGCACAGAAGATTCCGGTGCCTGTGATTGTGAACGGGCGCGTGGCGCGACCGGGCGAGTGGGAGTACTTCCAATTTCGAGGGCATGCGGCGGACGTCATCGAGGCGGAGGTCTATGCGCGGCGGCTGGGCTCGCCGCTGGATTCGGTGCTGACGCTGACGGACGCGAGCGGAAAAGCGCTAGCAACGAACGACGACTTTGTGGACGAGAGCGAGGGATTGATGACCGACCATGCGGACTCGCTCATCCGCTACAAACTGCCCGCCGACGGCACCTACTACTTGCGACTGGGCGACAGCGTGGGCAAGGGCGGGCCGGAGTTTGCGTATCGGTTGCACGTCAGCCATCCGAATCCGGACTTTGAGCTGCGCGTGGTTCCCTCCAGCGTGAACGTGCGGGCCGGACAGATTGTGCCCATCCAAGTACACGTGCTGCGGCGCGGCGGATTTGACGGCGACGTGCTGGTGAAGCTGAAGGATGCCCCGCCGGGATTCCAGTTGAGCGGCGGCGTGGTTCCGAGCGGACAGACGAAGGCCAATATGACGCTCGACGTGCCGTACGAGTCTGCGGCGCCGCGCACGAGCCGACTAGCATTCGCTGGCTTTGCCACCATCGGCGGACACGACGTGCGGCGCATGAGCGTGGCGGCGGACGACCGCGAGCAGGCCTTCTTCTACCACCATCTGGTCACCACCGGCGAACTGACCGTGACCGTCACCGGCAGACAACGCCAGTTGGACACGTGGGCCATCCACTCCGACCACGCTATTGCGCTTTTTGCGGGAGGGATGGTTGGAGTGAAGATCAACATGACGGCGGAACTGGGTGCGCGCGTGCACTTTGAGCTGAGCGATCCGCCCGCCGGCGTGAGCGTGGACCATGTATCCCCCTACGCCGATGGCGGCGTAACCATCCACCTGCGCGCCGACGGCGACAAGGCCAAGGCCGGCCTGCGCGGCAACCTGCTGTTGAGCGCCACGGTGGACCGCCCGAACACCAGCAACAAGGGCAAGAAGCAAACGACGTCGGAGTTGCTGCCCGCCATACCGTTTGAAGTCTTTGCACCCGCGCGCGTACCACCGGCAAACCAGAGCGCGTCCCTGCCGTCGCACCCGTGACGGCGCAACCATCACTCAACCCGGAGAGGATTCAGATGCCCGTTCCAGTCGAAACCGCTAACAACACCCACACGCCGATTGCGCGCCGCGCCATCACCAACCTGAACGTGCTCGACGAAGCCTACGACTACGGCAGCGCGTTCAGCCGCGGGCTACGTCTGGAGTGCAACGGCGTGGTGACGCTGCTGATCAGCGGCACCGCCAGTATTGACGGGCAGGGCAACACGGTCCATGTGGGCGACTTTCGCGCCCAGTTGCGCCGCACCTTCGACAACATCACCGGGCTGCTGGCCGCCGAGGGCGCCACCTGGAAGGATGTGGTGCGTACGCGTTGCTATCTGCGCGACATTGACCGCGACTACAAGGAGTTCAATCTGGGCCGCAACGAGTTCTTCGCCGAGCAGGGTCTCAATCCGTTCCCTGCATCCACTGGCATCGAGGCCAAGCTCTGCCGGCCGGAGTTGCTGGTGGAGATTGAGGCGATGGCCATGTTCCACGAGCGCTGATGAGGTTGCGATTATTGGAGATAATGGAGCGGGGATAGCATACTCATTCTCCACTCCAAGTATCTTGGTGTACCTTCCTTTCCACTCCGCAATCATGGAACCAGAGCAAAGAACTGCCCTCGTCCCCCGAGGGCCTCTTTTTTCCTCTCAGTCCTTTGCTGTCTAGTTATTGACCTGCAACACGGATAGATTGGCGCCATGAGCAGTCGCCAAGCCCATTATCTCCAATAAAAAAAGAAGCACTTATCCATCGCTAAGGCGGGCATCTCCAGAGCTGCGTACAAAAAAACCACGCCTTCGCGTGGTCGATATGCTGAACGCTATTGCTGTAAATGGTCGGGACGACTGGATTCGAACCAGCGACCTCACGCACCCCAAGCGTGCGCGCTACCAGGCTGCGCCACGTCCCGACTCATGTTGCCGGCCCAAAATCCGGCCAGCAGTGCAGATGTTAGTATACCGCGCCCGTTAGGCCTTGGGTGCGACGAACTCCTTCGGCAGTTGCCCGCCCGCCCCAAAGAAGAACTCGTTCATCTGCTCCACCAGAAACTCCTGCGCCTCGCGCGTCCACGGCTGCAAACGGTACTCGTTCAGCAGCATCTTCTGCCGCTCCACCCACTCTCCCCACGCCTTCTTTGACACGCTCTTGTAGATCTTCTGCCCGAAGTCGGAGTCGAACGGCGGCTCATCCAATCCTTCCATCTCAGCCTTGTACTTGGCGCAGAAGACCATGTGTGCCATCGCGGTGCTCTCCTCTTGTGTGGTGTCTGTACTGATTGTATTCGATGCCGCCGCAACCGCCCGCGATGCACGTGCTTAACGCTTGGGCCGCCGCCCCCGCGCCTTGGCCTTCTGGTTCCGCTCGCGCTTGCGACGTTTGCCGGAGCGCACCTGTCGCTCCGGATTTCTGGGGTGCTGCACCGCCCGCCGCACCTCACCCTCCGGCGGCAGCACCGCGAACTGCAGCCGTCGCTGCTGCCGGTCCACGCGGTCCAGCAGCACACGCACTTTCTGCCCCATACGGTACGCCCGCCCCGTCCGGTTGCCCACAATCTGCCGCGTGTTCTCGCGGTAGGTGTAGTCATCGTCCGCGAGCGACCCCATGGGGACCAACCCCTCCATGAACAGCTCCTCCAGCTCCACGAAAAAGCCGAAGCGCGTACAGGAGGTGATCATGGCGTCAAAGTCCTCGCCGACGCGGTCCTGCATGAACTTGATCTTCTTCCACTCCATCAGCTCGCGCTCGGCGTCGTCGGCGCTACGCTCGGTCTGGCTGCACTCGTCGGCGATGGCGCGCAGCTCGGCAGCGGGAATCGGACTGTCCTCGTTCGGATGGATGCGCTTGCGCGGCGTGATGTGGGGCTCCGCCTGCCACGGTGAAGGCGCATCGCTGAACACCGCGCCGCCGCGCGGGTTTGCGTGGGCATGCAGCAGTGACTTGAGGATGCGATGAATGACGAGGTCGGGATAGCGGCGAATGGGCGAGGTGAAGTGCGTGTAACTGGGCGCCGCCAACGCAAAGTGTCCCTGGTTCTGCTCGCTGTAGCGCGCCTGCTGCAGCGAACGCAGCAGCAAGAAGGCGAGGATGCGCTCTTCGGGCTTGCCGGCAATCTTGTCGGTCAGCTTCTGGTACATCTTGGGCGAGACGGGAATGTCGCCGACAATCTCCTGCTGTTGCGGTTTTCTTCCGGAGCGCTGCGAGGCGCGCCGGTCGCCGCGCGTGACAACCTTCTTCACCGGCAGCGCGCCCAGCCCGAGCGAATAACCGAAGGCCGCGGCCTGCTCCTCGAACTCGACGATGCGCCGCGGTTCTGGCTGTTCGTGGATGCGGAAGATGCTGCCCACGCCCTGGCTCTCAATCCACGTGGAGACGCACTCGTTGGCGGCCAGCATGAACTCCTCGATGAGCCGGTGCGCCCACTTGCGCTCCGAACGCACGATGCTGAGCATGTTGCCGAGCGGGTCGAAGTGGATGATGGGTTCGGGCAGGTCGAAGTCAATGGAGCCGCGCCGCCGCCGCTTGGTGTTGAGCAGGTGCGACAAAAGCTCCATGCGCTCGAACTCCGTGATGAGAGGGGCAAACTCGGTTCGCATGGCAGCGTCGCCGTCCAGCACGGCCTGCACCTGGTTGTAAGTCATGCGCCGTGCGGAGCGGATGATGCCTTCGCAAATCTCGTAGCCCAGAACCTCGCCCTGCGCGTCGATCTCCATCAGGCAACTCATCACCAGGCGGTCTTCATCCGGCCGCAGGCTACAAATGCCGGTCGAGAGCTCCTGCGGCAGCATGGGAATGGCGCGGTCGGGAAAGTAGACGGAGTTGCCGCGCAGGCGTGCCTCCAAGTCGAGAGCAGTTTCGGGGCGCACGTAGTGCGCCACGTCGGCGATGTGCACCTGCAATTCATGGTTGCCGTTGGGCAAAGAACGGACGAGCACGGCATCGTCGAAGTCCCGTGCCGTCTCGCCGTCGATGGTGACGATGGGCAGATTGCGGAAGTCGCGGCGGCGGATGAGTTCATCCGGTGGCAGCGCGGCCACGGTGTTCTCGGCGGAGGTGCGCGCCTCAGCCAACACGCTATCCGGGAAGATATGCGGCAGATGGTGCTTGCGGATGATGATCTCGACGTCCACGCCGAAGGCGTTCTGGTCGCCGAGCACCTCGAGGATGCGGCCGCGCGTCGGCATTGTAGGTGTGGGCCAGTTCAGAATCTCCACGTCGACGGCCAGGCCGTCGATGGAGTCGCCGTGAGCGGCCTGCGCGATGGCCTCGGTTCCGAGTACGCGGTGCGGAGTCGCCACGCCATCGGGCAGCTTCTCCCCGTCGGGGATGTAGATGGGCTGTTGCATGCGCTCGTCGAGCGGGGTGACGTAGTAACCGCGACGCAGCAGCAATCCACTCGGGTCGCGGCGATCGTGGCGTGCGTAATGGAAGATGCCTACGACGGTCGCATTATGGCGGGTGAGTACTCGCATCACCCGTCCCGATAGGCGCCCGTCGCGGTTGGGTGGGTCGAGTTCGGCCAGCACCTGGTCGCCCTGCATGGCGCCGTTCAATGCGTGGGGGGGGATGAAGATGTCGTGATTGCGCTCCGCTCCGGCACTCTGGGGGCGAACAAACCCATATCCATCGCGATGCAGGTCAAGCCGACCCGTGACCAGATTGTCGCGGCTGGACGACTTGCCGGACGGCTGAGGGCGGTGTGGGCGGCGGGGGGCGGGCACAGACCTATCGTACCCGCTGGAATGGTAGCGGCAACGCAAATTGATACGTCGGCATCAGCGGATTTCCACCATCTGCACAGGGCCACACGCTGCACGGATTGCGAGAAGGATTTACGATTGTGTCAGGCAAGCCGGTCCCTCCCCGACGTAAGATGGCGGGGTAACAATGACGGCAACCATCTGCCGAAAGGAAATGGATTCTCCATGTGGAAGCCCGCCTCTAACTCCAGCAGCGTTCCCGTACCGGAACCGCTGCGCCCTGCACAGCCCTCACCTGCCATTCCCAGCTATGAGCCTGTCACTCCGGCACGGCCTACGGCCCCGACATATGCCAACGGAGCCGGCGATCAGGCCACCATCGGCAAGTCGCTGATGGTCAAAGGCGAGGTGAGCGGCTCGGAGTCGCTGTATGTGGACGGCCGGGTGGAGGGATCCATCAGCCTGCCGGGCAACCGCGTCACCGTCGGCCGCAATGGTCAGGTGGCAGCCAACATCACAGCGCGCGAAGTGGTGGTGCTGGGTAAAGTGAAGGGCAACATCACCGCCAGCGACCGCGTGGATATCCGCAGCGAAGGTTCACTGACAGGCGACGTCATCGCGCAGCGCATCAGCATCGAGGATGGCGCCTACTTCAAGGGTGGCATCGACATCCGCAAGCCGGGCGGCGGCAAGGAGGCGGCTGAACCGTCGCTGCCATTGAAGATCTCCGAGTAACAACACAGGAAGCGCACAAACCCCAACGGCCCCGGCTCTATGCTGGGGCCGATTGCTTTCTGCGGCGGAGTTCAAGAAGCAATTGCGGCAGATGGGAGTGGGTAAGCCGGAGCACAAGCCAACTGATTGCCAGCCACAGCACAGTACCGGACAATAACGCAACGAAGTTTGCAATGAAACCAAGCGGCGCGGTCATCAGATGGCGCAGGCCAAGAAGCGCAGCCAGGCTGGCGAGTGCGGCCACCAGTGCCCGGAAGATTTCGGCCCAGTCCAGGCCGCGCAGCGGAGCCAGACCGCTGCGGTCGAGCAGAAGGGCGAGCGTGAGCGTATGCGCCAGAATGCCGATGTTCGACGCAAGCACGAGTCCCAAGGAACCATGCGCGCGATAGAGCCACCAGTACATGGGCAAAGACGCCAGCACGATCAGTGTTCCAGCCACCATTGGCGTCAGCGTGTTGCCGGCGGCATAGAAGGCGCGGCCGTAGATGTTCTGCGACGACCAGAAGAGCAGCGAAACGGAGAAACCGGAGAGGTAGACGGCGATGAGTGTGGCATCGGCCGACTTCAGGGCGCCGTGGCGCAGCAGAAGATTGGTAAGCGGCAGCGCCAGTCCTATCATCCACGCGGAGACAAGCAACGAAAGTGCGATAAGGCGCGAGACCGTGGAATTGACTGTGCGCGCGAACTCCTCTTGCTTGCCACCCTGAATGAGCGATGCGAAGAAGGGCATGGAGGCCACGCCAGCCGACATGATGAGCGACGCAGGAGCAGTAAAGAGGCGCTTGGCGTTGTAGAGGCGGGCGATATCGCCGGAGCCGTGCGATGCAAAGTGGGCGATAATCCAGGCGTCGAAGGAGACCAGCGATACGCCGAGCATCAGCGGCAGCGAAAGCTTGACCCACTCGACGAGACCGGGATGCGCCCAGTGGAGTGAAAATCGCAGGCGAAATCCGATGCGCCATACGCCGTAGAGATTGAGCAGAAAGGGCCCTGCGATGACACCCAGCAAGGCGCCGACGGCCAGTCCGGTTACGCCCAGCGAGCGCGCAAAGGCCACGCCGCCAAAGATGATGCCAAGGTTGTAGATGAGGGGCGTGATTGCTTGGTAAGCGAACTGCTTGCGCACCAGCAGCACCGAAGACAGAACGCCGCCGGCAAAGAAGAAGAGTTGCACGGGCAGCAGGATGCGCGTCATGTGGGTGGCGAGCGTAATCTTCTCCGGCGAAAAACCGTTGAACCACCAGGCCACGTAGCCGCGGGCATAGTACGCCGCCACCAGCACGCCGGCGCCGAGGACTACCAGCATCATGGTCAGGATGCTGGCCAGCGCATCCTCGCCTTCGCGTTCGCGGCCCTGCTCGCGGTAGCGGCTGAGAATGGTGACGAAAGTGATGGAGGCGACGCCGCCGACCAGGAAGTAATTAATCATGTCGGGCAGCACGAAGGCGGCGCGGTATGCGTCAGCGGCGCCGCTAACCCCGTAAAGCTTGGCGATGATGGCGTCGCGCACCAAACCAATGGCGAGCGAAAGTCCTGTGGAGGACATCAGCAGCAGTGTGGCGGAGAAGGCGCTGTGCTTGTGCGAAAGGCGCAGCCAGCGCAGTGGCCCGGCGGCTGTGGCCTGCACGGGGGCCGATGAGGCGTCATCTTCCATGGAATCGGGCGCAGACGAGAGGTCGGAGGACATTGCAGTGGCTTGATTGTATCTCGCGAAGGAGCGCAGTCAGCGGACGTCGGGTTTATCTTCGCCGAAGAGCTTCTCGATGGTCTTGGCGTCGGAGCCGCTGGTCCATTGGCGCCAGTTCTGGCGCGGGCGGCGGCGTGACTGTGCTTGCCCCTTGGTGGGATAGACCAGACTGGCCGTCAGGAAGTCCACGTACTGGCGCTGGCTACAGCGCACACAGCGCACGGGATAGCGCAGACCCAGCAATTGGATAAAGTCGAAGGAGCGCAGCGTGGAGCGGTGAAAGCGTCGCCCGCCGCAGTTGCGGCAACCGCCGTTGGTTGTATGGGGGCTTCTGGAATCGGCGGGCGGAATGGTGTGAACGGTGGACATAAATGTCAGTTGGGACGGAACCTCACTGCTGGAAGAGATTGCGCTCGGGTGAAGGCACGGCCTGCGGCTTGGGACGCTGACGCAGTCGCGAGGAGGTAAGCTGAGTGACCGGCGCCTTTGAGGAGAGCATCTCCAGAATCTCGCGCAACTCCTTGCGTAGCTTCTGCATCTGCTTGTCCATCTGAAGGTTGCGGCCGCGCTCAGCAAAGGGCAGTTCCGCCGCGTGTTGCTTCTGTTCGTCCTTGAGCGCCTGGCGAGCACCGGGGATGGTGTAGCCCTCGTCGTAGAGCAGACGCTTGATGGTGAGAACATTCTCCACGTCGCGGCGACGGTAGAGCCGCTGGCCGGTGCCGCCCTTGTTGGGCTTCAACTGGGGGAACTCGCTCTCCCAGAAGCGCAGCACATAGGCGGGCACGGCGCACATCTGGGACACATCACCGATGCGGAAGTAGAGCTTGTCGGGAATCTGCGAGGGAGTGAGCGCCTTGGCGGCGCGTTTGCGGGTTGGCGTCTTCGGGGCCATGCCATTCACTGGTATGCCAAGCAGTATAGGACAAGCAGCACATGATGGGGCAGGGAAATGCGTCGGCAGGGGCGGTACACTAACTTTCAGGGATATGGACTCTACACAACACAACTGCCATCGCTGTGGCTCGTCGTTAGCCGAACTACAGCTCTTTTGCTCCCAATGCGGAGCGCCGCAGTTGGTGCTCGGCGAAGAGGCAACAGGGAGGCTGGGCGAACAGCAGACCTCGACAGCCGCCGTTCCCAACTCCGCCTCGACAGCGCCTCTGGGCGTACGTGGCATTCGTTGGCGAGTTGTGCTGCGCTTGGCAATGATTGTGGCACTGGCTGCAGGGACCTGTTCTGGGCTGGGCGGCTATCTGCCGTTCTTCGGCTTTTTCAGCACCATCCTCATTCTGCTGGCTCCAACACTCTGCCTGAGCTTCTACCAGCGCAGCGTTCCCGATATGCCCATGGGCGCCGGCGTGGGGGCGCGCATCGGGCTGGTGCTGGGGATAGCCCTATCGATGGTCATTTCCCTGGTGGACACGGGGTCCGAGTTAGTGGAGCGCTATCTGCTGCACAGGGGTGCGCAGATGGATCAAGCGCTGGCCGAATCGCTGAATTTGGCTATGCAGCACATGCCAGCCACGGCCAACCCGGACGCGGCGCTGCTGGTGCAACACTGGTTCGCCTTCTTTCAGACGCCGGACGGTCGGGCCGCCGGGTCGCTACTGAGTAGCTTGCTGGCGGGCCTCGTTCTGACCATTTACTGTCTCCTCTTCGGGACGCTGCTGGGCTGGCTGCGTCCCACCCGGCTACGGCGCCCGCAAGCCTGACGCCGACTCTTCCACAGTCAAAACCGTTGCGTCCCAGCAGCGCCTGAACGTATCATCAGCACAATCCTATGAGCGACAAGAGCAAAGCTATTCTGCGTGAAAAAGCCCGGTTGATGTCCGCCTCGGAGATTGAACGCACCCTGGTGCGTTTGGCTCACGAGGTGGTGGAGAAGAACAACGGCAGCAACAACCTTGGACTGGTGGGCATCAAGCGCCGCGGCGTGCCGCTGGCCCAGCGCATCGCCAAGAGCATCGAGCAGATTGAGAAGCGTCCGGTGGACACCGGCGTGCTCGACATCAGCTTCTATCGCGACGACCTTACCACGTACGATGTGCGCCCGGTGGTGCATCCCGGCGCCATAGGCTTCGACGTTACCGACCGCGACATTGTTCTGATGGATGACGTGCTTTACACGGGCCGCACCATCCGCGCCGCGCTGGATGCGCTCTTCGACCACGGCCGGCCGCGTAGCGTGCAGTTGCTGGTGCTCATCGATCGCGGTCACCGTGAACTCCCCATCGAGGCCACCTTCATTGGCCGCAAGGTGCAGACCACGGACAAAGAGATCATCGAAGTGAAACTGCAGGAGATTGACCAGAGCGAGCAGGTGCTTCTGGTGGAACGCGACTAAGCGGCAACAACAACAGGCCGAGGCATGGCGGGCAAGAAGAGAGCAACCCGTAGCGCGAGGCCGGCGGGCGTACCGGCGGCGAGCAGCGCCGTTGCTATAAACGACTATCCGGCTGGTTCGCTGCTCTCGGTCAACCATCTCACCTTGGACGATGTATCCAGCATTCTGGCCGCGGCCACGGAGCTGGAGGCTGCACGGCCTCGGGAGCGCGCCAAGCTGTTGGACGGGCGCAAGGCGGCGCTGCTTTTCTACGAGTCCAGCACGCGCACCCGTACCAGCTTCGAGCTGGCGGCCAAGTCGCTGGGCGTGGTCACCACGCTGGTCAGCGACAAGTCGTCGAGCATCGAGAAGGGCGAATCGCTCAAGGACACGGGCATCACGCTGCGCGCGCTGGGCGCTGAGTGCATCATTCTAAGGCACTTAAGCTCGGGGGCGCCGTATCTGCTGGCCAGGGCCACGGGGTTACCGGTGCTGAACGCCGGTGACGGCATGCATGAGCATCCCTCGCAGGCGCTGCTCGATCTACGGACTATTCTGGCGCGGTTGCGGTTGGCGCCGGCGGCGCGGCGCGGGGCGATTTCACGCACCACACTGCGCGGCGTCACCGTGGTCATCACGGGAGACATCCTGCACAGCCGCGTGGCGCGCTCCAACTCGTTGCTGCTGCCTCGGTTAGGGGCTCGTGTTGTCTTCTGCGGGCCACCGGAATTGCTGCCGGAGCATGCGGTAACCATAGGGCGCGGTGTCAGCATCGAGCGGGACTTTGACAAGGCCTTGGCGAAGGCCGATGTGGTGATGATGCTGCGTATCCAGAAAGAGCGGTTGGCGGGGCTGCAACTGGACTTGGCGGAGTATACGGATCGCTATCAACTGCACAATGAACGACTTGCGCTCTACGCGCCCAAGGCCTGTGTGTTACATCCGGGGCCGATCAACCGCGGGCTTGAGATTACCAGCGAGGTGGCCGACGGTCCGCAGTCCATGATAGCGGAGCAGGTGCGGCATGGGGTTGCGATACGTATGTCGTTGCTGGTAAGGGCTTTACAGACAGGGGGGCGGGGATGAGCGTGAAGGCGATTTTGATACGCGGGGGGAGGGTGGTGGATTCGTCCACGGGCGTGAACGCGGAGCGCGACGTGCTGCTCAAGGACGGGTTGGTGGCGGCGATTGAGGAGCCGGGGCGCATCCCCAGGGGGCAGGCGGCGACGGTGATTGACGCCTCGGAACTCATTGTGGCGCCTGGGTTTGTGGACATCCACGTGCACCTGCGCGAGCCGGGGCAGGGGTACAAGGAGACGATAGCGACGGGGACGGCGGCGGCGGCGGCAGGGGGCTTCACCAGCGTGTGCTGCATGCCCAACACCACGCCGGTGAACGGGGAGCCGGAGATAACGCGGTGGATGCTGGAGCCGGCGCGGAGGGCGGTGGTGAACGTGTTTCCGGTGGCGGCGGCGACGGTGGGGAGCCTGGGGGAGGAGCTGACCGAGTACGACAAGATGCAAGTTGCTGGCGCGGTTGGGGTTTCGGATGACGGGAAGCCGATTCTGGAAGACGAAATCATGCGGCGGGCGCTGGTGGCGGCGACGCGACTGGGGCTGCCGGTGATCCAGCATGCGGAGGACACGCGGCTGACGGGGGGGTGCAGCGTGAACGCGGGGCCGGTGGCGTTCCGGCTGGGGTTGAGGGGGTATCTTGTTGAAGCGGAAGCGGCTATCGTGGAGCGGGACCTGCGGCTGGTGCGCGAAATTATGGCGGCGGACAAGGGGATGCGGCCACATTTGCATGTGGCGCACCTTTCGACGGCGCGGGCGCTGGAGGCGGTAAAGCAAGCGAAATCAGAGGGTTTGTGGGTGACGTGCGAGGTGGCACCGCACCACTTCACGCTGACGGATGAGGCGGTGGGGGACTACGACACGCACGCCAAGATGTATCCTCCGCTGAGGAGCGAGGAAGACCGTAACGCGATGATTCAAGGGCTGTTGGACGGGACGATTGACGCGATTGCGACGGACCACGCGCCGCACGCGGCGCACGAGAATGAAGTGGAGTTCGAGCGGGCGGCCAACGGGATCACGGGGCTGGAGACTTCACTGGGATTGAGCCTGAAATTGTTGCATGGGAAGCATGGGATGAAGCTGGAGCGGGTGGTGCATCTGTTGAGCACGGGGCCGGCAAGGGCCATTGGATTGAAGGGTTTGGGCGGGCTGGTGGTGGGCGCGGCGGCGGACGTGGTGCTGTTTGACGCGGGGCGGGAGTGGACCTTCCGCACGGCGGAATCGTGGTCGAAGTCGCGGAATTCGCCGTTCGATGGATGGGACCTGCCTGGGCGGGTCGAGGTGACAATCCGCGGCGGGGCGATGGTTTACCGGCGGTAAAACGCTGGTTTTTGACGGTGGAATCATGGTGAAATCGTGGTGATTTGATGGTGAAAGCATGGGGTGCGCAGCGGGGAATCTGTCTGGGGTTTCCGAATCTTGGGTGAAAACGCACTGGTATTGGTGCAATTTCACGATGGTGGAGTTTGCTGAAAGAAATACCCCGGGAACGATGAGTGTCTCCATGAAGCGAACACATCCAATGGGGAGAAACACACACCGAGGATGAAGCCATGGAGAGAGTGACGGGCGCGGAACTGGTGCAGCGACTGAAGGCGCTGCCGAAGTGGAAGATCGAAGACGGAGCGCTGGTGCGGGAGATGCAGTTTGCCGACTTTGCCGACGCGATGCAGTTTGTGAACCGAGTAGCGGAGGCGGCGGAGGCGGCGAGACATCATCCGGACATTGATATTCGCTACAACCGAGTGCGTTTGGGGCTGGTGACGCACGATGCAGGCGGCATCACGGAGAACGACGTGAAGATGGCCGCGCAACTGGACACGATTGCAGGATGAGCCAAGAGCGGGGAAGCGGTAGGCTGTCTCCCTAAATCCCAGGCACACAGCAAAGCAGGCGAGAAAGACTGCCAGGAGCTGTGAAGGGAAGGCTGACACCGGAATGCCAGTAAGATGGATGGGACAATGAACGACACGATTTCGGACGGATAGAGCATAGGCGAGGAACAACGAAAGGGATCTGTGCGCATCGCACTGTTTGTCGCTTGCTATAACGACACGCTGTTTCCGGAGACGGGGATTGCGGTGACGCAGGTACTGGAGCGGCTGGGACACACCGTTACCTTCCCCATGGAGCAGACCTGCTGCGGCCAGATGCACTACAACACCGGATTCCACCGCGAGGCAGTGCCCATTGTGCGCCGCTTTGTGCAGACCTTTCGCGATGCGGAAGCGGTCTGCGTGCCCTCATCCTCCTGCGTCTCCATGATGCGCGAGCACTACGAGATGATTGCCGAAGCGTCGAACGACGCGGCATTTCTTGCCGAGGTACGCAGTCTGCTGCCGCGCATCCACGAGTTCAGCGAGCTGCTGGTGAACCGGCTGGGCGTGGAGGACGTGGGCGCAACCTTCGCGCATCGTGTGGCGTATCACGCGTCGTGCCATTCCGTACGAGTGCTGCATCTGGGAGATGTGCCAATCAGGCTACTGCGCGCGGTGCGCGGGCTGGAACTGGTGGAGATTCCCGACCGGGAGCAGTGCTGCGGATTCGGGGGGACGTTTGCCGTCAAGAACGCCGATGTCTCCGGCGCCATGCTGAAAGCGAAGCAGGCCAACATCGTGAGCGTAGCGCCGGAGGTCGTCACGGCGGTGGACAACTCCTGCCTGATGCATCTCTACGGCGGGCTGCATCGCGCCGGCTCTGCAATCCGCACGCTGCACATCGCCTCCATCCTGGCGGCGCAGGGAGGGGCGCGATGAGCATCCGCGTGGGCAAGACCGCCAAGGCGCCGGAGTTTCCCGTGGCAGCCAAGTGTGCGCTCCAGAACGAGCAACTGCGCAAGAACGTTCATCATGCCACGGATGTCATCCGCAACAAGCGCGCGCTCCGTGTGGCCGAGATGCCGGACTGGGAGCATCTGCGACAGAGCGCGCATGAGATCAAGGAGCAAACGCTCGCCCATCTGGACCGCTACCTCATCGAGTTCGAACGCAACTGCACGGCGGCCGGAGGCACGGTGCATTGGGCGCGCGACGCCGACGAGGCCAACGCCATCGCCATCTCGCTGATACAGCAGTACGGCGGCGACGAGGTCATCAAGGTCAAGACCATGACCTCCGACGAGGTGCAGATGAACCCCGCGCTGCACGCCGCGGGCATTACGCCGCACGAGACCGATTTGGCCGACATGATTGTGCAACTGGGCGACGACGAACCATCGCACATCGTTGTGCCTGCGCTGCACCGCAACCGCTTTGAGATTCGCGATATCTTCCGCAAGAAGATGCATCGCGCCGAGCTGACCGAGCAACCGGAGGAACTGGCCGCCGCAGCTCGCCGGTATCTGCGCGACCGCTTCCTGCGCGTCAAGATTGGCGTGAGCGGGGCCAACTTCGCCATCGCCGAAACTGGTTCCGTCTGCGTGGTCGAGTCTGAGGGCAACGGACGTATGTGCGTCACTCTGCCGGAGGTACTGATTACGCTGGTGGGCATCGAGAAGATGATTCCGTCGTTCCAGGATCTGGAAGTCTTCCTGCAACTGCTTCCGCGTTCGGCCACCGGCGAGCGCATGAATCCGTACAACTCGCTATGGACGGGAGTGCACGCTGGCGACGGCCCGCGCGCCTTCCACGTCATCCTGCTGGACAACGGGCGCACGAAACTGCTGCAGAGCAAGATGGAGCGTGAGACGCTGGACTGCATCCGCTGCGGCGCGTGCCTGAACGCCTGCCCGGTCTATCGTGAGACCGGCGGCCACGCGTACGGATCCATCTACTCCGGCCCCATCGGTGCCATCCTCTCGCCCCAGCTCAACTCCATGCAGCACTCGCGCTCGCTGCCCTATGCTTCGTCGCTTTGCGGTGCATGCTACGAGGTTTGCCCGGTCAAGATCAACATCCCCGAAATATTGATTCATCTGCGTGGCCGCGTGGTGCAGGACGACCAGAAGACCCTGAGCGGCAATCTGTCGCAGATGAATCTGGCGATGCAGGGAGCGGCCATCGCTTTTGGCAGCCGACGCCGCTACGAGGCGGCGCAGCGCCTAGGGCGCATGGGACAGACGCTCTTCCAGCGCGGCGACCAGTTGCGGCATCTGCCCGGCATGGCAGGCGGTTGGACGCGCTTTCGCGACCTGCGCGCGCTGCCCAAACAGAGCTTTCGCGACTGGTGGAAGGCGAACAGCAGGGAGACTGGCCTATGAGCGCCGCACAGACAGCACGCGAAGAGATCCTTGCCCGCATCCGCGCGGCGCTGCCCGCTGAGCGTGACGCCACGCCTCCCACTGCGCCGCGCAGTTACCAACGCACAGGTAGTCTGGACCGCGAGCAGTGCCTGCATCTGCTACGTGATCGCTTATTGGATTACGGTGCCGAAGTTATCGAAGTAGACGGAGAGGCTGCATTGTCTGGTGCCATCTCGGCGGCGTTGATCAAGGTCGGTGAGCGTCGCTTCATCGTCGCCAGTGAATTTCCTGCCGCGTGGCTGCCCTCGGACTTCGATGTCGTTATCGACCGCAACCTGCCCATCGCCGCCATCGAAGGCATCCCTGCCGTCATCACCACCAGCGAAGCTGCTGTCGCATCCTCCGGAACCCTCCTACTGGTGCATCAAGGCGCACAAGGGAGGCGTGTCCTCACCCTGTTGCCGGATCACCACATCTGCATCGTGGACACTGCTCGCGTCTTTGAGCTGTTGCCGGAGGCCTTGGCTGCATTGGATGCGGTCAAATCCAAGCCGTTAACCACTATCGCCGGCCCGTCGGCCACCTCGGACATCGAGATGACTCGCATTCTTGGCGTTCACGGACCACGGCGGCTGACGATCATTCTTTACGGGGATTGAAGAATCTACGGGAGAAGGCTATTGGGGCTGGTGACGCACGATGCAGGCGGCATCACGGAGAACGACGTGAAGATGGCCGCGCAACTGGACACGATTGCAGGATGAGCCAAGAGCGGGGAAGCGGTAGGCTGTCTCCTCATTCCCCGCGAATTTCCGCAGGTAGGATATACCCACCCCAGAGGGGGGTAATGTCCGGATTGCCGACCATAGGGACACTGCGGGCAAGTCTGAGTGTCTAAATCATTAGGGGGTTGAGTTAACGGTGGGATAGATCAACTTGGCAACTTTGATAGCGTCATAGGACACGGCAACTTCTCTTGATGGCATTGGTTCATTCAGTTTCAGTTTTTTCGGGTACGTCATCCAGTCGCGCTTCTCAGGTTTCGATAGCTTTACAGCTTCCAGAATTACTTTATCGCCAGGCTGCAATTCATCAAGTTCGTTATGGTTGCACGCAAGATGCCGCACTATTAGCTGTTGTCCCCGTTTGAGGTGCCCCTGATAGACAACATCTATTTTGTATTCAGCTAGCCTATAGACAATTGCCACACCACAGCTAATCGCGACTAGTCCCCACGGTTCTACACGCACGACTGTCGCCTCAAAAACCACATTGTGATGCTTCTCGGCAAAGAGAGGGGATACCACTACAGCAAGTAGGATGGCTGCAGAAAGCAAGCGTCGGTTCATGCCAATAACAGTACACCGTGATTCGGTGGGATTGCGCGTATCAGGCCCGTGATGAAACACCATACGACCGTAGCTCTGGGCCTATGACGGGCAATCCGGACATTACCCCCCCATGCTGAGCGGTCTGCGCTCATGCATCTGTCTCAGTTCTGCCTCCATGGATGGTTCAAGCGTTTCTCGCTGCGCTCGGACCGCCTGAACCATCCATGGAGGCAGAACTGACACATCTGCATTCGCTTTGTTGAATATTTGCGCATACCCCGCAGTTTTGACTTTGTGCCCCATCCGCAACCCACTACGCACTGCGCGCTTCGGTCGGGATGACGACAAGAGCAAGGGCATAGGCAAAGACGGTTCGCGCATTACACCATAGCGGCTTGGACGGTGGCGAGGGCCTGTGAGGAGATTTGCGGGTCGTCTCCGAAGCCGTTGAGCCAGTGGACGTCTGGTTCGCGGCGGAACCAGGTCATTTGGCGTTTGGCGTAGTTGCGGTGACCCTGCTGGGCGGCGGCGATGGCCTCGTCGAGCGTGAGTTGATTGCGGAGGACGGCGAGGGCCTGCGCGTAGCCGAGGGAAGAGAGCGGACGGCAATCGTTGCCGTACTGCGAGGCGAGGGAGAGCGTCTCGTCGAGGAGGCCATCCTTGAACATTTGCGCGGCGCGGGCGTTGATGCGGTCGTAGAGCGCGGGGCGGGGAGCGTCGAGGCCGATGCGGAGGATTTTGTATCCGGTGAGGGGTTGGCGGCCTTCGCTCCAAGTGGAGGAGAGATTCTGGCTGGACAGCAGAGGCACTTCGAGGGCGCGGATGAGCTTGGGCGTGTCGTTGGGATGGATGGAAGCGGCGGCGGCGGGGTCGAGACCGGACAACATGCGATGCAGATGTCCCGGGCCGTGCTCATGCTCTTCGGAGCGGAGGCGGGTGCGGAGAGAATCGGAGCGCGGGGGCGCAGCGGAGAGGCCGAGGAGGAGAGCGCGGAGGTAGAGGCCGGTCCCGCCGGTGACGATGGGGAGATGATGGCGCGCGGAGATGGCGGCGAGGGCGGCACGGGCGTCGCGGGCGTAGTCGCCGGCGGTGTAAGGCTGGTCGGGGTTGCGGATGTCGAGGAGGTGGTGCGGAGCGAGTTGTTGTTCGGCCTGGGTGGGTTTGGCGGAGCCGAGGTCGAGGCCGCGGTAGATGGCGACGGAGTCGCAACTGACAATCTGGCCGGAGAAGGCTTGGGCGAGCGCGAGGGAGAGCGCGGTTTTGCCGCTGGCGGTGGGGCCGAGGAGGACGACGAGGAGTTTTTCGTCTACCAAGGGAGCCACCAGTGGGGAGGAAGGGAGTGGTGGAGTGCGGCGCGGACGATGGAGAAGACGACGACGGCGAGGGCGAGCCAGAGGAGTCCGCGGATTTGCATGCGGCGGTGCTGGGCGTGCTTATCGGTCGGTGTCATGGGTTCACATTACTCGTCGGGCTTTTCGTTGACCATGAAGAGGATGCGGAGGGTGAGGTTGGGGTCTTTCATGCCCTTGGGGAGCGGCTCGAACTGGCCCATGCTGGTGACGGCGCCCCAGGCGGCGTGGTCCATGGCGACGTCGTGGGTGGAGTCGTCGAGGTTCATGGCGGTGAGCTTGCCGTCTGGCGCGATGGTGAAGCGGATGAGGGTTTCGCCCTTCTTGCTGAGGGGCGGGTTGGCCTCCTCGGGGATGAGGGGGAGCCAGTGAGCCTTGAGGTCGATGAGCAGGCGCTTGATGTAGGGGTCAATGTCCGCGCCGGAGGTGTCGCTGAGGACCTGGACACCTTCTCCGAGGCCGCCGTGGCCCGGGATGCGGCCGCCGGAGTAGCTGCCGCCGAAGCCGGGACGGGTGGGGATGGCGTTTTCGGCGAACTGGCGCATGGTTTCGCTGGGGGAGCGGGCAGGCGGGTTGAAGGAGGGCTTGGGGGCCTCGGGTGTGGGCTCTTCGAGTAACGGATGGTCAATTTTGGGTTGGGGCTGCGGCGCGGCGGGGAGTTCGGGCTGGGGCTGGGGCGCGGGCTTGGGCTCTTCGGCGCGGAGCTTGTCGAGGAGCTTGCGGTCGGGGGTGTTGGTGGTGCGCTCCTTCTCGGTGAACGGGCGTGGCTGCGGGCGGGGCTTGAGGCGCTGGAGGGCGTCTGGGGGCAGGTCGAGGTAGGTGAGGTCCTTGTTCTTGAGGATGTCGCCGGGGTTGATCATGCGGGGGACGTGGAAGAGGACCTGGGGGCCGTAGAAGACGAACCAGGCGATGAGCAGATAGACGATGGTGGAGATGTAGAAAGACTCGCGGCGGCGTGCGCGGGCGCGCTCGTCGTCCATGTCGTCGAGGAGCTGGAGGAGCTCGTGGTGGGCGAGGCCGGCGAAGCGGTTGCCGGGGTCAACGAGCGGTGGCGCTGTCTCCGGCGCGGCGGGAGGCTGGGGCGCGTCGGGCGCGGGCGGGGTGCTGTTGAGGTCGAAGATGGACATCTATAAGGGTGGGACGCTGGGGGCGGGGTAAGGTTACGCTGCCGACCAGTGTGCCAAAGTCTATTTTCGCATCATGTGGCGCTCCGCGCTCCAACTGCGCGCTGGCGCGCGCCATCTATGCCATTGTGGGCGGATGTGGGTGCACACGGGTATTGTTGGTTGGGACGATAAGAATAAGGCAAGGACGTAGAATCGTGGGGATGGCGGAGCGAAACAAGGCGGCGGTGGTGACGGTGAGCGATGGATGCTCACGGGGCACGCGTGTGGACGAGAGCGGGCCGGCGGTGGCGCGGCGGCTGGCAGAGGCGGGATTTGAGGTGGTGGCGGCGGAGGTGGTGGCGGATGAGGTGGAGTTGATTGAGGCGGCGCTGCGGAGGCTGGCCGCGCAGGCGGAGCTGGTGGTGACGACGGGAGGGACGGGGCTGGCGGCGCGGGATGTGACGCCGGAGGCGACGCGGCGGGTGTGCGAGCGGATGGTGGAGGGATTGGCGGAGCGGATGCGGGCGGTGGGGGCGGCGGAGACTCCGCTGGCGGCGCTGAGCCGCGGAGTGTGCGGGACGATGGGGCGGACGCTGATTGTGAACGTGCCGGGGAGTGTGCGCGGAGCGGAGACTTCGCTGGGGGCGGTGGTGGATGTGCTGCCTCACGCGGTGGATCTGCTGGCAGGGCGGACGGAGCATGGGAAGTAACGAGTAAAATCAAGAATATTGTGAGGATGGGGCCGATACACGCGCTGCACCGGTTCAGCGGCTGGATGCTGCTGGCACTGAAGCCGCTGGGGCTGTGGGGGCTGGCGGGGATAGCGCTGTTCGACGCGGCGGTGTTCCCGGTTCCGGTGTCCATGGACGGGGTGATCATCGGGTATGTGGCGGAGGCGCACCGGCTGTTTGTGCCGATCTGCCTAGTGGCGGCGGCGGCGAGCGCGCTGGGTGGGCTGGTTCCGTACTATGTGGGGCGCGGGGGCGGAGAGCTGTTCCTGCTGAAGCGGGTGAACCGCGAGCGGTATGAGGCGCTGCGGGACAAGTTCGAGCGGCAGGAGTTTTTGGCGATCCTGATTCCGGCGGCGCTGCCTCCGCCGACGCCGATGAAGCTGTTCCAGTTTGCGGCCGGGGTGTTCGAGATGCGGCCGCTGCCGTACCTGCTGGCGAACTTCGTGGGCAAGCTGGTGCAATTTTTAGTGTGCGGGCTGATTGTGATTCTGTACGGGCCGGCGATTGTGCACACGGTGGTGGGTGCGTTCCACCGTCACGCGGCGGTGGCGCTGGCGTGCGTGGGGGCAGTGTTGGTGGGGATTGGGTGGAGCGTGGCGAGGAAGTTGAAGAGGTGACGGCTGCGCACGCAAAATACAAAGGGCGCTCCTTGCGGAGCGCCCTTGATGTTGTGCGGGGTGATTAAGCGGCGGAGCCGGAGGGTGCGGGGCTCTGCTGCAAGCGGCGGTAGAGTGCCGGAGCGCCGAAGAGCAGACTGGCGAGGGCGAGGGTGGCGACGGAGTCGTTGCCGTAGAAGGGCAGGCCGGCGGCGTAGCAGGCGGCGAGACCGGCGGGGGTGCGGGGGTACATGGAGAAAGAGGCCCAGACGGCGAAGTTGCTGATGAGGAAGAAGGAGGTGGAGGTGCCGAGGGCGGCGGCGACCACGCGGAGAACGGTGGCGCGGCGGGCGAGGATGGCGCTGCCGGCCAAGGCGACTGCGGCGTACCAGGCCCAGGTGAGGAGATAGTGGGCGAGGACGATGCGGTATCCGTAGACAAAGTGGGTGAGGAAGAGGTCTGTGGCGGCGAGGATGGCGACGGCCGCGGCGATGTGGGCACGGGAGCGGCGCGCGCCGAAGTAGAGCAGGCCTCCGCCGACGGCGGTGAAGCTCCAGGCGTGGGGAACGACGCGGCTGAGAACGGACAGCAGAAGGACAAGGTAAGCAATCATGGGAATCCTCGGGGAGGCGTGGATGCGCGCCGTGGATTCAAGTATATGGCTTCGTGCTGTGGAGGAAAGAGCCCGCCGCGGTACCTGGCACAGGGGCTCGGGGAGCCCAGCAGATCCTTCGACTCGCTCCGCTCGCTCCCGCCTACGCACCTATGGTGCTTCGGCGCGGCATGCAGGATTTCGCCTAAGGGCTCCCGCTACGCTCACGCCCTCAGTGCGGCTCAAACTGCTGCTGGAGGACGCGGCCGTCGGGGGCGACGTAGGCGGCGGCGGCCATGGCGGAG
>Ga0316226_1000855_pt1 | contig 37230 bp, 19 predicted proteins | sample TBH18017metaG_FD_206009 | JGI IMG/M metagenome (GOLD analysis project Ga0316226, IMG submission 206009) | Freshwater microbial communities from Trout Bog Lake, Wisconsin, USA - TBH18017 | ecosystem: Environmental > Aquatic > Freshwater > Lake > Hypolimnion/Profundal zone | place: USA: Wisconsin...
GCCAGAAGACTGCGGAGGCAATGGCGGCTACGCCGATCTGCTGGAAGTTATTCTGGACCCCGCCGACGAGGAGTTCGAGCATATGCGCAATTGAGTGGCACCGAAGTTCAATGCCGAAGTGTTTTCTGCCAACTCCACCAACGAGTGTCTGCGGAAATATCGCTCTCTCGTCGCAAAGTGGTGTAGCTCCGAGAGCACGTTGACTAAGCCAGTTCGGTGACCGGCACGGCGCGATAGCCATTCTTGAAGGGAAAACTGTTCGGAGTGCGTGAGATGACCGCGCCTTTGGTAATCAATTCTGCGCCGACGGCACTGCGAACGAAATCCAGATTGGCTGAATCCTTCTGATCGGGCAATTCTGTCCACTTGACCTCGAAGATCTCCAGCCGGCCTCCGATGTCCACCACAAAATCCACCTCGCGTGTCCGGTCGCGCCAGAAGTAGAGGCTTCCGGTGCGACCAGCGCAGCGCTCACGGTCACGAAGCTGTGCAAAGACAAACGTCTCCCAGACGGCTCCAACCGCTGGGGATTGTTGCAGCGATTCCACGGATCGAATATTGAGCAGCGCGCAGAGCAACCCCGTGTCGGCGAAATAGAGCTTGGGACTCTTTACTAACCCCTTCGTCTTGTTGGAAAACCAGGGTTCCAGCAGGATCACCTGACCGGAAGCTTCCAGAATCGATAGCCATTGGTTGGCGGTGGAAGGAGCGATGCCGATATCGCGAGCCAGGTCGGCCTTGTTCAGCAGATTAGCTGAACGCAAAGCACACGCGCGCAGAAAACGCTCGAAGTCGCGCAGGCTGCCGACATTGGCCAGCGAGCGCACGTCGCGCTCCAGATAGGTCGCCAGGTAGGAATTGTAGAAGGCGACCGAGTCGATATCGAGATTGGCATAGAGCTCTGGGAAGCCGCCGCGCACAATGGCGGTTTCCAGACTCATTTGCGGCAGAGCCACGCGGATCTCGGCGAAGGACAGAGTCTCGAACTCCACGATATCGGCTCGGCCAGCCAGTGAGTCGGAGATGCCTTTCATGAGGCTGAACTTCTGCGAGCCTGTCAGCAGGAACTGCCCATTCAAGGCGCGATTGGCGTCCACGACGGCTTTGAGATGCCGAAAGAGGCCAGGTGCGTACTGCGCCTCGTCGATGATCACCGGAGCGGGGTGGCGTTGCAGAAAACGGACGGGCTCCTTCTCGGCCTGTTCGGCTTCGGTCGGCAGATCGAGGGAAACAAATTCGTAGCCAGGAAACAGGTGAAGCAGTGTCGAGGTTTTTCCAGTCTGCCTGGCGCCGGTCAGGACAAGAACAGGGCGCGTCTTTGCCGAGTGTTTCAGACGGGGTTCAAGAGCGCGAGGAATCCACATGTGCAAATTATACGTTCGCATCGCATAATTTGCATTACGCAATCGGATGATTGAACCACGAAGGATGGGAATGTGCTCGTTCCGCACATCCGGTGAGTGCCTTTCGTAATGACGAAGAAGCGGGTTTTGGCGGATCTTCCCCAAACGAGTGGCTGAATGCAGAATACTGGGTGTGCGGCCGTTCAGAATGCAGTTGGCGATGTAATAGAGCAATGAATCAACGTTTTACGGCCAACCCGCGACCCAACCCGCGATTCGAGTTTGACCTACGTATTATCAACGACTTAGCGGATCTTGCGTTAACCAATACAGTTTGTAAGCACTTGAAAACAATAAGATGCTTGCTTTGAGGGCGCAAGGCGTTGAGGTTGTGTCGATCCATCAGGAGTTGCCGATGCTTACGTTGCGACGGTTCCGAATGGCGATCAGTATGAGTTCCTCGCGTCGGGGGTTTTGAAACTAAAAGCCGACGGGAAGCTAACGGTAGCGGGATTGGAAGAATCCTCGAAAAAACTCTGACCCTTGCACAAGACTCTTGTGTCTAAGAAGCCCCTGCACGATGCAGGTTGCTGCTTCAGGATCGCATTCGATAAGGGATAATTCCACGGCGGGCCGCATCGACGATGCGGCCTGCTTCTCAATTCAATTACGACCCGTCATGCGCCGAGCAATAGCCGGACTGGGCAGAGTTCATGCGCGGTCCACCACTTCCAACGCAAACCAGATGCAGAAGGTGGCGGGAGATATCGTACGTTATCGGCCTGAGCAGGCTGGCGTATCTGGATCGTCACGGGAGTTGCCGGGGTAGGTGCCTGCGGAAGATACGGGGCAGGGAATCAGGGGTGCGGACTGCCCTGGTGGTCCGAGGCCTTGATGTCAATATTCGAATCGAAGCTTGGCATAGCTTTGCTATCGGGGGAGCTGGCATTCCGGACGCCTTCGGGCAGAGCCGTGCGGTACTCATCCAGCTTGAGGCCCATGGAGGAGAACGGAAGGGGCTGGAATCCGGGGACTGCCTGATACAGGGGGCTGTCGGAGGGGAAGTCGAGGTTGCGCGCAGCCTCGTCAGCAAAGCGCGGGTTGCCTTCAAAGATAGGATTTTGTTTGGGGACGAGCAAGGAAGGAACAGCCAGACGGTACGCCTGCGTGTCGCGGATGAGGATGTTCCGTGCAATGAGATTGCCGGTGGGCTGAGTGGGATCGGCAAGAATGCCGTCGAGAAAATGAGGATAGCGGGTTGACCACGGCGGCAGATTGGGATCGATGGTCTTGAGCATCGCGGTCAGGTGGTGGGCACTGTTGTCATAGTGGCGCGCCACGCCGCGATTGTCCACATGAATCCCGATCTTGCAGGCGATGAAGAGATTGTTTTCGATCCTGTTATTGTGTCCGCCACCCAGCAGGATGCCCGACGCAAGGTTATAGAAGATGTTGCCGACGGTGGTGCGTCCGGAAGCGCCGTCGTCGATGTAGGAGCCGTTGGCGTTCGGTGCGTCATGGCCGAAGTTATAGGCGACAACGTTGCCCTGCGCGGCCCAATCGCCGTTGGTGTAGAAGATGCCGAGGTCGCCCGCATCCAGGCCGATGTGATGAATCTCGTTGTAGGCCATGAACTGGTCGTTGCCCTGATAAACGATGCCGTTATAGGGGGCATCGTGAATCAAATTGTGCGTGGCGCGATTGCCAACGCCGCCCAGATAGATGCCCTCGGTGATGCGTTCCTGAAGTCCGAAGTGATGGATATGGTTGTTGTCGGCAATGAGACCGGCAGGCACCAGACTGGCCCTGTCGCCGGCGACCATGCGGATTCCGTAAGAGCCGATCCGTTCCAGATCGCTGCTTTGGATGCGATGCTGCGAGCCGCCCTCCACATCGATGCCACCCCCTCCAGTCATCCGTACAGTGCATCCGGCGACAAGGTTATTGCTGCCGCCGCCGATTGCGATTCCCTGCGTCAGACCGCCTTCGACTTGGAGGCCGCGCAAGACGACATAGCTTGCATTGTTGAGCGAGACGACGGGGCGGCCCAGATTGGCCAGCAGTAGCTCTCCGCGCTGGGCCGGAGATGCGGCGGGAGGCCAGAAGTAGAGCGTGCCGGTGTGGAAGTCATAGGCCCACTCGCCGGGATGGCCGATCTCTTCGACCAAGTTGAAGGCTAAGTAAGGCTCCTGGCCGTTGCCGGGCCGAGTGCCGTTGACCATGGCAACGTATTTGGAGCCGATGCCGTTAGGGACGGGGACTGCCAGGGTGATGGTCCGGCTGGCGAGGTTGATGGACTCGACGCGCACAGACTCGGTTTCGAAGGGCACACGCCAAAAGCCGGTCAGCCAGAGATTGCCTGCTTCTGCCTCGGCCACCCAACGGGCGGCATGTGCGTCCACCTCATCGCGATAGTGAAAGGTCCCGCCGCGTGGCGGGATAATGCCGGAGTCGGTGATGGAGGCCATGGTGGTGTAGCCCGCGTTGGGCCAGCGCGAAAGGGGCATGATGGCACCATCGCGGATCAACTGCACCATGCCGCCGTTGCCTTTGAAGATATCCGGATAGCGGACAGGTTGGCCGATTTGTTTGGGGAGATGGAACTGGACAATGTGTCCGCGCGCCTCGGGTAAAAGACGCGATAGCAGCGCTTGATCGGTGACAGGTGTGAAAGCCGCGGGATCGAGCCGAACGCCGCCAAAGAGGCGGGGATGCTCGCTGGGCGCGGCGCTGTAAACGACCGGTTTGCCTGCTTCGCCGGAGTCCTGCGCATCGAGGCTGAACCCGGCGTCCAGGAGATAGAGTCCGCCGTGAATCCAGACCGTAACTCCGCCCTGCGGCAGTCCATGGGCTCGCAGCGTTCGCACCGCATTCCGCGCTGCCTCGAGGGTGGCCAAAGGGCGCTCTGCAGTTCCAGCATTCCGATCGTTGCCCCACGTTGCGACGTGAAGGCTGGCACCGTTGGTGGAAGCAATTGGCTGGGCAGAGATAGCAGGGGCAAGCGCGAGTGCAGCGGCCAAGGCAAGAAGAGATCGAATCATGAAGCTCCATCCGGATTCCGGGCACATCGATAACGTCTTCTGCGGGAGCGTGCGCCGCGGGCAAGGTGCACGCAATTCTCTTCCAAGTAGAGAGGACGGAGCCACGGCGTGTCCATGAAACTACCGCGCATTGAATAGCAATTTTCGCCCATGGGGAATTTGCTCTCTTCGCGAGCGTTGTCGAAAAATCCATAAACACGATCATTCCGTCGTTCCATGGATGATTAAGCTTGCGATGGGATGAAATGAGTGGCGCAAGGATATTGAGAGTTTTGGAGACCGCAACGATGAAAAGAAGTATAGAGTTAAGGCGTTTTCGATTTATATGCGCACCTCGGAAGCTGATCAAAGGGGGCCTCTTCTTGGGGAAGAATCCACTTGGCGCTACGCCTTCTGTAAAGAGCAGAATCGAAACCGCTGTAGCCGCGCTGCTGGTGGTTTCGGCAATGGCGGCGTGGGCGGAACCGCGCATGCCTGCTGTCTTCAGCGACCACATGGTACTGCAAGCTGGGCGCAGCGTGCCTGTCTGGGGCATGGCCGCGCCGGGATCGACGGTGCGAGTGCAGTTTGCCGGACAGAGCGTGCAGGCTGTGGCCGATGGCCAGGGATACTGGAGTCTGCAACTCAAGGCGCTACCGAGTTCGCCAGAGCCGGGGCGAATGTTGGTTACGGAATCCGCGGCGGGAAGCGATGGCGCCGACAGCATCGCCATCGAAGACGTGCTGGTGGGCGAAGTATGGATGGCCGGCGGGCAATCCAATATGGCATTTCCATTGAACTCGATGCAGGGCAAGGATGCGGTGCTGGCCAAGGCAGCGAACCCGCAACTGCGGCTCTTCACGGTAACGCATCGGACTGCCGCGGAGCCATTGAGCCTGCATCCGGGGCAGACGCCTGGCGATGTGGAGGGGAAGTGGGTGCTGGCGGATGCGACGTCCGCCTCTGCGTTCTCCGCGGTCGCATATCTATTCGGTGCGGAATTGCAGCAATCGTTGCAGCGGCCCGTAGGAATGATCTCGTCGAATTGGGGCGGAACGCCGATCAAGACATGGATGAGTCCCGAGTCCTTTCAAGCGAACATCCAACTGCATGCGTACGCGGATGAATACCAAAAGGCGCTGGCGATTCATCGCAAGGTGGCTGCCGATCCGAAAAACGAGGCCGATTATCAGGCAGCTGAGAAGCTCTGGCGGAAGGAGGAGGGCGAGAAACTGGATGCGGCAATGAAGATCTGGAACGAGAAGAAGAAGTCCGGCGCCGATCCGGGGCCTAGACCAACGGCCGGCAGGCCGGAGCCGCAGAATCCCGATCCCACCGGCGTTCCACTGGGAGGCTACCGGCCCTCCACTCCTTCCATCAGTTGGAACGCGATGTTTGCACCGCTGGTTCCTTACGCAGTCCAGGGCGCGTTGTGGTATCAGGGCGAAGCGAACGTAAGCGGATACAAGGAGTACGGAAAGATGCTGCGGGCGCAGGTGGAGGATTGGCGCCGGCAATGGAATGAGGATGCGCTGGAGTTTCTCTGCGTGCAACTGCCGATGAACGGCGCGAACGGAGGCAAGCGCGAGCTGGCGCACCTGCGGGAGCAACAAGCGTCCGTGCTGACACTGCCACACACGGGGCTGGCGATTACGTACGACGTGGGCGATCCGGGAGATGTGCATCCGGCCAGCAAGATCGATGTTGCCCACCGGCTTGCGCTGCTGGCGCGCGGCCAGGTGTACGGGCAGCGCGTGGCATACGCCAGTCCAACCCTGCAGTCGGTGAGCGTGGATGGTACGGCGTTGCGTGTGCGCTTTGCGGGGGTCAACGGAAAGCTGGCGATCGGACAGGCTCCCTGGGTTGCCGCGGATGCAAAGCCGCTGCCGATGGACAAGTTGCTCGGTTTCGAAGTGGCCGGAGACGATGGTGTGTACCACGCAGCCGATGCGCGCATTGAGGGCGACAGCGTGGTGGTGAGTTCCAAGGAAGTGGCTGCGCCCCGATTTGTCCGCTATGCATGGGATGCTTCGCCACAGGCGAATCTTTATGATTCGACGGGCCTTCCTGCTGCGCCGTTCCGCACGGACAACGACGAATGAAGTTGCTCAATGGAGTTTGGCGGAAGGGCCGAAAGCGCGCGGCCCGGAGGTTTGCCGAGCAAGAATCCGCAGACTTCGAACACGCGGGTTCGAGGCGCTTTTTGCAGGCATGGTCGAATAGTGCAAAAGGAGAGTTAATTCGACATCTTTACAGGCGTTCTATCGAGTCACTATTGTCAAGCTGCTACAAAGTAAATCGCTGTATTCGTGGGGTGTTCTCTGGGCCGCTCATTCAGACAAGAGGAATATCCCGGGAGCGTTGGGGCTGGATGGCTGCGCGCATGCCATCCGGCAGCAGCACGATTTCAGCAGGGTGCCAGCGACGGCGATCGCGAACAGTAACAGGCATCAACGTTTGGAGGAACCATGAGATACGCAACTAAACAAGCAGCCCGCAAACTGGGATGCGCCATCTGCGAGCCAACCAGGACGATGATCCTGATGGCTGTTCTGGCGCTTGTTGTGGCGTTTTCGGGCGTCGCGGGCATGGGCCAAACTAGTACCGGCTCCATCACCGGACGCGTGGAAGATCTGCATCACGCGGCGATTCCGAATGCCGCGGTGACGATTAAGAACGTGGAAACCAATCAGACGGCGGCGATCAAGAGCGACGAGAGCGGCATCTACTCCGTCACGGCTCTGCCTCCGGGTCATTACACCGTGGAGGTGTCGAGGGAGGGCTTCGAGGAGACCACGGTAACGGGCGTCGAGGTGAACATTGCAGCCACGGCGACGGTGAATGTGCAACTAAAGGTCGGCTCCGCGTCTGCGTCGGTAACGGTTGTGGCCGATGCGCAGTTGACCGACCAGGACTCCCCGACCATCAATACAGCAGTGCCGCAGACGCTCTCCGAGCAGATTCCCATGGACGAGCGCAGCGCTATGGCGGTGGTGATGCTTGCCCCTGGCGTACAAGGCGACCCGCAGTACGACATGGGCGTGCAGAGCGAGAACCCAGGCATCTACACGCAGCCTGTATCGCCGGGTGGATCGTTTGCCATCGGCGGCGGCCGTCCCGGCAGCGCCATGCAACTTGTGGACGGTGTGGACCTTTCGATGGTGGGCTATCCCCGCGTGGGCATTACCTTCTCGGGTGATGACGTACAGCAGGTTACGGTGCAGTCCGGCGCGGTCTCGGCCAAGTATGGCCGCTCCGGCGGCGGCGTCATCAACCAGGCATCCAAGGGCGGCGGAACCGAGTACCACGGCAAGCTGGCCTGGCGTCACCAGGACCCGTTCTTTGAAGCTACAACCTACGGCCAAGGCGTGCTGAAGTACACGTCATCGACGGGCAGTACGTTTACGAAACCAGTTACCCAGGATGTCCACCAGCAGATGTTTACCGCGGCGGTGGGCGGCCCGGTTCCCATTCCGTTCTTCCACCTGAATAAGAAGACGTTCTTCTTCGCCTCCTATGAGCCCCTGCGAGGTGGCAACAAGGCGTGGAGCCGCACACGCGTTCCCACGCCAGCTGAACTCAAGGGCGACTTCTCGAATTCCTACTCGCTGCTGAATACAACCATCCTGTCGACCTCGGGCTACGCCGCGGCCATCGCTGCGCCGCGCCTCGGCTGTACAGGAACTGCTTACTCACCTTCGTGCACTGGTCTGGACTACCAGTTCGCATTGAATGCGCAGGGATTCCCCACCGGATTGCGTTACAGCAGTTCCACGCAGTATGTGAACATTCCTTCCGCCAATTTGTCGGCTCAGTTGGCGCAGAATCCCTTCGCGCAGTTCATCCTCTCCAGCATGCCGGCTCCCGACAGCAACGGTAACGGCACCCCGTACGTCAACTACATCTACCCGGACGCGCACTACGACAACGACGGCAACAACGCGCTGGGAGCGCGCGGTGTGCAGAACACCGACAACCGCTACAACATCCGCGTGGATGAAAATATCGGCCAGTCTGACCACGCTTTCCTGCGCTTTACCGATGTGCCGGTCAAAGGCATCCGCTACTCATTCATGGGACCGAATTCCGTGCTGAACAATCAGCCGACCTCGGTCGTCACCTCCATGAACGCGATCCTGGACTACACCCACGTCTTCCGCTCCAGCGCGGTGAACGATCTGAAGGCTTCGTATCTGCGCATGGGCTACGAGGTTGATCCGGCGCCCTCGACAACGACGACGGATTTTGCCGCCAAGTACGGCCTGACGCCGTCAGAGATGGGCTCTGGAATGCCGTCGCTGAGCATCGATACGGGCAGCTACGGCAGCTCGACGGGTGGCAACGACGGCGGCCTCTCCATCAATCAGGTCTTCTCCTACGGAGACGATCTCTCCATGGTGGTTGGCCGTCACACGCTGTCCATCGGTGGCGAGTGGCGCTGGATGCAACTAGACCGGCGGCCCAACTCCGGCACCTATGGCGGCAGCTACACCTTCCCGGCCGCAAACACCAACAACGGCAGCACGGGCGGCAATGCCACGGCCTCCTTCATCCTAGGTACGCTCAGCGGGGCAACCATCTCTACGCTCCAGGAATTCTACTATCGCCACAAGTACCTGGGCGCGTATTTCATGGACCAGTGGAAGATTCTGCCCAACCTGACACTCGATCTTGGCATGCGCTACCATCTGGAGTTTCCCCGCACAGAGAAGAACGGCCTGCAGGGTAGCTTCCTGCCGAGCTTGACCGGCACCCTGAATGGTGTTGCGGCAACCGGCGCGTTCGCTTTTTCAGGGACCAATGGCCTGCCGACCACCCTGTGGCCGACCAACTACAAATGCTTCGAGCCGCGCGTGGGATTTGCCTATGCGGCCAAACCTAACTTCGTCGTAAGCGGATCGTTCAACCTGATGCATGCCCCCATGACGGGCGTCACCAATTCCAACATTCCTGCGCTGACTCCTAGCTCGCTGACCATTGGCAACGCGAATGGTGGAACCAATACAGCTGCATGGGTCAACTACATCACCAATCCTGTTTTGATTCCGAGCACAGGCGTTCCGGGAGTCCTGAAAGGACCTGCGCCGTTCTTCAGCTACGGCACGGGCTTCCTTCCCTGGATCTCACAAAGCGATGCAGTTCCCTACACCATCAACTGGTCGTTTGGCTTGCAGTACCAGATCTCTCGGGCCTCGATGGTTCAGGTCTCGTATGTTGGATCAGGTTCGCGCCGTCAATTTCTGCCGCTCGAAGAAACCAACATTCTTCCGTTGAGCACGCTGCAATCGCAGATCGCGACGAACTATAACTTCAGTGCGGCCACGGTGGCGGCGACTTACTTCCCGACGACGAAGGTGAATCCTAACTCCAACAGCCTTCCGTTCCCGCAGTTCTACAACAACACGGTCCAGACCGCCTATGTGCGCGAGGGCTCCAGCAACTACAACGGTCTGTATGTCTCCGGTACGCAGCGTATGGGCGGCGGCTTGACGGCGCAGGGCAGCTTTACCTGGGCCAAGTCAATGGACGACGGCTCGGGCTCCACCATCGACGGCATTCTGTCCACGGCGGGCATCTTCGGCTTGTCTTACCAGCAATCGCCCTATTCCCGCGTGGGAGAGTACGGACTGAGCAACTACGACATTCCCCTGCGTGGGGCCGTTGGTTATAACTGGGACGTTCCAGTGGGCCGCGGCAAGTTGTTCAACGTCAGCAACGGCCTATTGAATCGTCTGGTGGGCGGTTTACACACCTCGGGCATGTTCAACATGCAAACCGGATATCCGTTCTCGCCGACTGTCGGAACGGTTGGGTACTTCCTGACGAATACGATCACGACAAGCGGTTCCACGACCACCGTGAAGTACGGCGGCAACGGGAACGCGATTGGGAGCGGTTCGGGCCTTGTCTCGCTGCGTCCTAACGTTGTGCAGGGGGTTCCGATGATCCAGAGCAATTGGCGCAAGGACCCCTTCAACCTGACCGGCGCCGGGGGGTACATCAATCCGGCGGCCTTCGCAATCCCCGGCTTTGCGGGAACTGCCGGCAACGGCTACGTGAACACGCCCGCGTTCGGCAACAGCCCGCGCGCGCTGGGAGCTCGCAATCCGATGACCCTCTACTTCAACATGAGCGGCGCAAAGGATATCGCCCTGGCCGGAGACCGGGTGAAGCTGAACCTGCGCGCGGATGGGATCAACATCTTCAACCACACAAACTACTTCCTGAACCCCAACTCCAACCATAACCTTGCATCGACGCTGAACAGCACCACCGGTGCCTACGCGCTCAACACAAGCTTTGGCATCCTGAGTTCAGCCAACAATACACCAGGACGCACGTTCGGAGTAGGAGCGACACTGACCTTCTAAACCACTGAGCCGGAGTGCCGTGGGCTTCCACGACGCTCCGGCATGGGAACTCTGAGGAGCGGGCGGGGGGGGGACCCTCGCCCGCTCCTATTTTTTGGTGTGAACGCGCCGCCGGGAATTACGGGCGAGACTTGTGGTCCTGAATCAGAAAAGTACGCGTGACAGGCTTTGCGGTCTGGAACCTTTCGCCTGAAGCCGTTCCCCACTGGTAGGCGGTGACGGAAACTTCGATGGGAAACTTGGCGCGCACCGGAATCGGAGTGAGTTGCAACATTCCATCGACGATCTGCGCAGGGCCGTAGGAGATGTAATAATCCACGCGGCGATGCGTATTGGTGGCAGCGTGCAGCGGAACGGTCGCCGTCACCGGTGCGATGTCGGCAAGCGGCGGGAAGTCGATGGTCTGCGGCAGGCCCTCATTGTTGCTGGTGGGTACATCGAGCGTGGCTACCGCGGTCGCGTCCTTGTACGTTTCGTTGCCGGCCAAACTGGCTCCAATCAGGATGTGCGTGGTGCGGCCATTGACGCCTTCGCGGTCGAAGGCCACGCGGAAGGTGTCGGCTCCTGTTTGCAGCGTCTGGCTGGCCCAGCCGACTACCTTGTACTGAATCTTGGCAGCGGTATTGTGGCCGAGCGGGCGGCCCGCGTCGGAGAAAGGCTCTGGGACGGCTTGCCGCGGAACGGCCTGAACGCGGAAGGATTCGCCGTCGGGAAGCGGATCGAAGCGGATGCCCTGCAGCGCCCAGCCATTCCACCAATCTGCGGCCTTGCCGTCTTGCAGGAAGGCGATCATCTGGTCCTGCTTGTGCTCGTCGCGGCGGAAGAGCGACTCCCATGCGCGCGCCTGCTCTTCGTCGAAGAACCAGAATGCCTTGCCAGGATCGCCCTTGTACCGGGAGACAGGAGCAGTGGCGAAGGTTTCTGCGGGGTCTCCCAGCCAGCCGCTTTCGAAGGAGACGGAGCGCAAGGCGCCGCCGGAGCTGAGGCGGGCGGCGATGGCCTTGTGCAAGAAGAGCGTGAGATAGCCGGTCATACGATCGTCCCAGCCAACGTGGCCATGGTCGCGGTCGAGCATGCAACTGAGAAGGGCGTGGGGCACGGCCTGGCGCACATCGAGAAAGCGCTGCACGGTGACAGGCCACCAGCCGTTGCGGACCTTTCCGGGCGGCATGACCTCTTCGTATTCTCCGGTGAAGGTCAGGAGGGGAATGCCTTCGAGGCCGGAGGTGGACCCATCCGGGCCAACGGCGGGAACCGCGCCTTTGATGACGATGCCGGCAACGACGCGCGCGGGGGCCTGGCGGTCCACACCTTGCACGAACTGGCTGTTTCCGGAGTGGCCGATGGGAATCCAGGGCGCTGTTGCAATCTCAGAGTAGCCGGAGCGCGCCGCGAGTTCATCGGCTGCGGTTTGCAGATAGCGAACAAGATCCGGGCTGTTGAAGAAGTCCTTCCTCCATCCTGCTTGAAAAAAGACGATGGCGATTCCATCGCGTGCCGCTTCGGCGCGCAAGGCTGGATCGTCGCAGAGGCGGCGCTCGATGATATTGGCCGGAGCCCACAGCACGGCGCGGACACGCGGCGTCTGGGGAGGGATGTAAAGGAAGAAATGCGAAGCTGCATAGAGAGATGGATTGACCGTGGAGGGAGGCAATGTGACGCCAAACTGGTACTCGGCAGCGCCTGCCGCATGGGCAGCCAGAGCAGCAGCAAAGAGAAAAAGAACAGGTCTGCGCAAGCGCTTTGGCAGAGCTATTCGAGAAAAGGAGAATCGCGAACTTCGAAAACGAGCAAACATGTTCTTCGGTGACCTCTCGATGTTGGATTGGTGCGATGGTGTAAGCAGAATCTTCACCGCATACTCTCCATTAAAGGTCTGCGGAGGCATGCAGGAACAAAGAGGATTCCTCCATTCTCGCGCATTTTCCGATCGCGCAGGGAATTGGTGCGAAGCACGGTTTGGGATCGTGAATCCCCCGCCTATTGATCCGGCCCTCAAATACTGACCTGCTTTCCCACCCATTTCGCGATGAAACCTGCGAAATGGATGGGGGCACGGTACTTCTATTTCAGGGCCGGATCAATAGGCCATTGCGAGGTACGAAAAGTTCAAGCAGGCGGTCGAAATATTCCTATGCAGCGGGGTGCGAAGAAGAAGAGAGTTATCTAGGGGCTTCTGCGGTTACGGCGGAATGCAGATCCCGGGAGACCGCGCATGGGCATGGAGATTTATCGGGCTGGAATGGCGCTGCAACTTGCAGCCGCACTGATCCTGAACATTGCACTTTGTGGAGCAGTTGCAGCCGAAGCGCCTAGTGGCGGTGCAAAGACAGGTGCAACTCAATCCCGCACGGAGGAGAGCGCCCGCATCAAAGCAATCGATGCGGCCATTGCCGCGCGGCGGCAGCAGTTGATCGAGTGGAGTCAGTCTGCGTCCAATACTCAGGACCCGAAGTATCGTCCTTACGACATCCTTGCGGCTACGGCGAGGGATGGTTGCGGCGGACCCGAGCGCGCCGGGTATATGGCGGATCTAGGCAAGATGGGGCTTACCGATACGACCAAGCCGTTCCGTTTCGAGATGTTTGCTCTGCCGCCGCTGGTGCGCTATCTCTACATGTACGGCCAGTGCATGAGCGATGCGCAGAAGGAAGCTTTGTTGCGAGGGCTTTCAACGACGCGAAGACGGCTCTCCGCGCACGGAACGTTGAATCACATGATGATGCAGGATTCGTCCTGGTACCTGCTGGCGCAGTACTTCCCCGATGCGCGGTGGACCGATTGGGATGGAAAGCAATACTCGTCGGCCGAAGTGATGGCGCTGGAAAAGCGACTGCTGCTGAAGCGGGACTGGCGGTTCTTCCAGACCGGCAGTCAGGAGATGCTATCGCCAACCTATTCGTTGACGAATCTCTTTCCATTGCCGAATCTGATCGACTTTGCGAAGGATCCAGAGGTTGCGGAGCGCGCCAGAAACGAAGCCAGTCTGGAGGTGTTGCTGCTCAAAGCACACTCCTTCCATGGGGAGATCATGCCGCCGTACATTCGCCGGAACGTAGATCAGACCAATGCTCCACTGCCCGATGGATGGCAGACGTTTCCCTCCATCGGCCAGCATACGCTCTGGTACTACTTTGGCGAACCGGCCAGTGGGTCATACGATTTTTTCCAGCATACCCGCGAGCCGAATTTTGCGATCATGCTGGCGCTGTCTTCGTGGCGGCCTCCGCTGGCGGCCTGGACGATGCCGGATGGCGGCTACACGGTGCGCTACGTGACGCCCGACTTTTCGCACTTCGATGATCCGGCGAAGCCGGTTGCCTACGGTGACACCTATATTGGCCACGATTACGCATTGGCCACGGGAAATATGATCTTCGATCCGAAGCATTACAACGATCATAATCAGACCTTCGCTGTGGCGTGGAAGTCCGATGCACGGCGCAATCTGCTGGAGTGCCAGCAGCCGTACTGGAGGAGCAACGAGGGGGAAGACGCATGGACAACGGATTTCTGGTCGCCCTTTGTGCAGACGGTTCGCATTGACAACCAGCGCGCGGTGCTGCTGGCGTCGATTCCCGAACGCGATCCGTGGACCGTGGATGTGGAGGGCCGCTTCTGGACGGAACGGGACCGGCATAAGGACGCCCTGATCCAGATGGTGCAATGCCGGATTCCGCGCGCTGTCGATCAGACGGTGGTGGAAAAGCAGTGGACGTTCTTCCGCAGCGGCAAAGTGTACGTGGCGCTGGACAGCCTGAAGGGGGATTTCGAGACGTCGAAAAGCGGCCTTTCCAAACAACTGGCGAGCAACTTCCATGTGGTCAAACTCCGCGCAGCACGAACCGCACTATTTGTGATGGTGGACGACAGCGGAGGCAGCTTCAAGGCTTTCCAGAGACGCGCGAAGTCAGCTGCCCCAAGCTACGACGACACCGCGCCGGCTGTTTCCACACGCGATGCAGCGGGCAGGCAGATGCGTATCCGCTTTGTCCCTCCAGCTCCCGACGCGGAGCGCGCCGGATACTGGCGGTCCTTGCCGGAGGTGACGGTGAATGGCGTGGTGCAGACGTATCGCGATGCGCCGGTGTTTGAAACGCCGTTTCTGAAACTGGAGGATGGAGAGTTGCATGTGAATGGGCCGGATGGGCTTGAACTGCGCGGACCCACGACACATTGAGCGGAGGTCGAGGGGAATGCGAAGGGGCTGCGCGAGGGGAGCGAATCGTGCAAAAGGATAGTTGTTTTGCATCTTTACAGAGATGGCCCCCTATAACTATCGTCGAGGTAATTTGCGGCAGAGGTCTTTTTGCGTGACTTTGTGTCGGAAGCATAGAGAGTAGGGAAGCGATGGAGTTGCCGGGATCGATTTGCACGAGACGGTTGTTCAGCTTGATGGCCGCATTGCTCCTCTTTGCGCCCATCGGCCACGCTCAAGGCGTTGCGGCGGCTGGTACAGAAGGGCAGCAGACGGCTATTCCCTTATGGGCCGGAGTAGCTCCTGGCGCGCAGGGCACAGCGCCGGAAGACACGCCGATGCTGATTCCGTTTCTTCCGGCGCGGCAGAGAACTTCGACGGCCGTGCTGGTGATTCCAGGCGGCGGTTATGCGCATCTGTCGTTGCCCACCGAGGGCGTGGAGATTGCGCAGGCACTGAATGCCGCGGGGATTCCGGCGTTTGTGCTTGCGTATCGCCTGGGGCCTCGCTATCGCTATCCCGCACAATTGCTGGATGCGCAGCGGGCCGTGCGCTTCATCCGCGCGCGGGGCGGCCGCTTTCAGGTGCGGAGAGTGGGAGTGGCGGGGTTCTCCGCGGGAGGGCATCTGGCGGCGATGCTGGGCACAAGCGCCGCTGCCGGCGATCCGTCCGCCGCCGATCCGTTGGAGAAGGAGAGCGCCCGGCCAGACTTCATGATGCTCGGATACCCGGTGATTACGAATGCAGGGTGGGCCGCGGAGGGATCGCTGCGCAATATCGATCCGGACACGAGTCATGCGGTGATTTCAATGAAGCCGGAGATGCCGGCAATTCCGCCCATGAGCCAGGACTCGCTGCGGAAGCTGTCGGCGGATCTGCATGTGAGTGCGGAGACGCCTCCCGCGTTTCTGGTGTGCGCGAACGACGATACGAGCGTCTCCGCCGAGAACAGCGCGCGCTTCTACCTTGCCCTGAAGCGAGCCGGCGTTCAGGCGGAGTTGCACATCTTTGCGCATGGCAGGCACGGATTTGGATTGGCTGCATGGGATGCAGTCGATCGCGCCTGGATGCCGATGTTTTTGGATTGGCTTCGCTCCAACGATTGGCTAGAGCCTCTGAAGAAGTAAGTCAATGCTGCTCGTTCATGCCGCAGGGCACTGTTGCGAGTCAATAAGCGCCCCCGCCGGACCGTGTGGCGGCGCAATCACAGAAAGCAGTTGGAGAGTTATCATGCAGAGTTTTCGCCTTGGTTATTTTGGAGTTTTATTGACCACATCTTGCCTGCTTCTTTGCGGCAGCGGGCAGACGCTGGCGCAGAAGCCTGCTGCGCCAGCGCATCTTCCCGGAGAACTTTCCGCCGATGCAGTCTTGAACGGCGAGTATCCCTATCCGGCGTCGCCGGCTGTGGAGGTGCACGAAGAGCCCGCAGGATTCGCTCGCGAGCGTTTGGGAGCCGTGCCGCCGGCCGGCGTTCATCCGCGCGTTCTCATCTCTCCGGATCAGTTGCCGGACCTGCGTACCCGTTTGCGCCAGACCGATACCGGGCGCAAGATGTACGCGCGCCTCAAGCAGCGCCTGCAGGAAGCGAATGGCGATCCGAAGTCGCTCGGCGCACGCTTCTTCGCGAGACTGGAAGCGGGCGACAAGCAGGGCACGGTCGATATTTTGAACGGAAACCACGGGATGCTGCCAGGCATCGGCCACTACGAGCCGTGGTTCGAGACGGTGGTGATGGAAAGCTTCATCGCCATGGTCGAAGAGGATACGGATCGCGGCCATCGTGCTGCCCAGGCCATCGCCACCTGGTGCAAGATCATGGAGCCGCTGATCGATCTCTACGACAAGCAGCCGCTCGCAGACGATGCGTGGAGAGGACGCCTGCCCAAGGATGAGAAGCTGGGTTGGGCAAGCGGTTTGGAACTGCGCTCCATGTCGGAGAACCAGTTGCTCGGTTATGCATACGACTTTGACTACAACTATATGAACGCGGAACAGCGCGACGTGACGCGCCGCGTGATCGGCCGGATCACGGCGGGCCGCGTGTGGATGGGCGCAAGGCTGCCGCATCACTTCCGCAACTGGAACTGGGTGGCGATTGGATTGTCGCAGCCGCTGCTGGCGCTGGCGATCGAAGGCGAGCCGGGATACGATGCGCGCGTTTATAAGCTCGGCGTCGAGATTGCGCGCGACTACATCACCTACGGTGTTTCTCCCACAGGCGAGGCGACCGAAGCGGTCGGTTACAGCAATTTTGGCCTTGTGTGGGCGACACCGTTTTATGTAGCTGCGGCGCGCCGCGGCGAGGACTTTCTGATCCAGAGCCACAATCGCCGCTTGATCGACTGGTATCTGCATTCCGAAGAGCCATGGGGCGGACAGTGGGAAAGCCACGGGGATGGCGGAGATGGAGGCCCGTCGATCTGGAACATGTCGATGTGGAAGTATTTCTATCCGAAAGATCCTGCGGTTGACTATCTGTGGCAGACGGTTCTCTACCCTGGAGGCAAGGATAGCTTCAGCCAGGGGCGTTTCCATCCCATCGAGCCTTTGCTGTGGGTCAGCGATCCGGCGAAGAGCGCCGGTGGAAAGTTGGTTGACTACGGTTCGGGCAAGGAATTCAACCAGAAGTTGACGCTGTTCGATCCTCTGCGCGGTTCCTTGAATGCGCGCAACAACTGGACTTCCGGAGCGACGGCAGTTCAGTTTGAGTGCCGCACAGATTCAGTAGGCGCCAGCCACGAACATGCGGACCGAGGCAATTTCACCTTGTCGGCCATGGGCAGGCAGTGGGCCAAGGAAAGTTTCCGATCCGTGGAAACCCGTTACCACAACTTGGTGACGATCGATGGCCTCGGTCAGGGGTATTGGCCTGGACCCGGCAAGTGGGTGGGCGAGAAGGACGGCGGCTGGGCGGTGATGGCAGCGTCGGATGCCAGGCAGGCCTACGATAGTTGGTGGCCGAAAGAGATCACAACCGAAGCCAAGGACTTTGTGCGCTATCAATATCCGCGCTGGGATTCGTTCGCGCAGCAGTCGGCCGACTTTCATGCGGCTTATGCGGGTGTCCCCGCCGAGCGCGATCGGCGGCCGTCGGTGGTGCAACACTTTGCCGGTTTCGAGCAAGGCGATCCGCGCATGTGGGATGAGGACGCATGGCCCGTGGCTCTGCCCTTCAATCCCGTTCAACGCACATTTCGAACAATCGCCTTTGTGCGCCACAAGACTCCCTATCTGATGGTGGTAGACGACATTCAGAAGGACGAGAAGGAACGCAACTACGAATGGTTGATGATGACCGGCGCCAACACCGATGTGGTGAAGATCGATGGCAACGACATCGTCCTGGCGGATGCAACCGCGCATCGCGGCGACGATGGATTGCTGCAGCCGAGGAAGGGTGAGAGGGAGTTGCTGATACGAGTGCTGGATAACCGTCTTCCTGCTACGGCTGCCGCAATGCCCGCGCGCACTTCCTTCCGGCTGGAGACACTGGAAAAACGGGATATGCTGGCTGCGGAAGGCCGGAGCTGGGGACTCGACAAGCGGCTGGTGATTACGAGCCGTTCGGTGGCTCCAAACTTCAAAATTCTTCTGCTCCCGATGCGTGCCGGCGATCCGCTTCCAGTAACTGCCTGGAATGCAGACAAGACCGAACTTACCATCACCATCAAGGACCAGACGGACAGCTTTTCCTTCCGCATGGGCGCCGATGGCAGGAACCGGATTGAGGCCTGCAGCGCCGGGGAAAAGGAAGTGACAATCCCCTGATTGGGGTGAGGGCGCAAGAAGAAATGCAAGAAGGGAGCGGCCTGCCTGGTTGGTGGGCCGCGCTGAAGATTGAACATTCAGGCAGCATCCACGTGCGAAGGCCGAGAGGCATCTGTTTCGCAGAGATTCGATGTCGATCGGCAAGGGAGAGACATATGTTCTGCAAGTTGAAGTTGGGTCTACCGTTTGCGGTGTTGGCGATGGCCTGCGCGGCGGCAGCGGCGTTGTGCGCCCAGGAGCCGGCGGCGACGATTCGGGCAAACAGCAATCTGGTGGTGCTGGATGTGGTGGCCACCGACGAGCATCAGCGCCCGGTGCCGCACCTTTCCGCTGCGGATGTTGTGGTCTACGAGGACGGCAAGCCGCAGACCGTCAAGAACTGGGAGGAGCACTTTGTGGCGTCTCCGGCCAAACTGCCCCAGATGCCTAAATTGCCTCCGGGCGTGTTTACGAACTTCGCGCCCATGCCGCAAAGCACAGCGTTGACCGTTCTGCTGCTGGACAAACTGAACACGCCGGTGAAGTCGCAAATGGTGTTGCGCAACGAACTATTGCGCTATCTGAAGCAGACGCCGCCGAAGACACCGGTGGCGATTTTTGTTTTAACTTCGCAACTGCGCATGTTGCAGGGATTTACCTCCGATCCGGAGGTGTTGCGCCAGGCGGTGAATAGCGCAGGGGCGCGGACGGCGGTCTCGCACGGCCTGGCAAATCCCATCTCCGGCGACGAGCCGGGGAACAGCGCGATTGCCGGCGAGTTGGCTTCCGCTACGGGAGGCGCCGACGGCGGGATTGCCGATGCGGCCGCCGCTTTGCAGGGATTTCTTTCGGACGAGCAAGCCTACATGACGGAGATGCGTTCGCGGTACACGCTGGATGCCTTCAACCAACTGGGCCGCTATCTGGCAGGATTTTCGGGGCGAAAGAATGTGATTTGGGCGGCAGGTTCGTTCCCGATCCGTTTTTTCCCAAATCCGGGGGATGAGAATTCCTTCGATCTGGCGCTGAATACGAGCGCCGAGTTTCATCAGACGATGGGCTTGATGGGAGCCGATCAGGTGGCGGTCTATCCGATGGATGTTCGCGGCGTGGCTGTGCCGCCGATGTTGACAGCGAACCGCTCAGGCATGGAGTACGCGGGAAAGCCGTTGAACTTGATGAACGATCAGGCCGCTGCCTTTCGGGAGACGGCGATGGAGCACGATGCCATGTTCCAGGTGGCAGGTGCGACCGGGGGCAGGGCGATCATGAACACCAACGGGCTGCAGGAGGCGGTGGCGCAGATCGTCGAAGACGGCACGAACTACTACGCGCTGACCTATGTGCCGACCAACAGGAACTGGAAGGGCGAGTACCGGACGATCAAGGTGAAGACCGCGTTGAAGGGCGTGAATCTGGCCTATCGCCGCGGGTATGTGGCCGACGATCCGAATGCGCCGGTGACTCATGGCGGCGCGCCGGAGACGGCAAGCAGAGTGGCGCCAAATTCCGCGGTGCATCTGGCCATGGCCTATGGAGCACCGAGCGCGCAGCAGATCCTCATCGACGCCGATATTCGCCCGGATTCAAACCAGACGGAAGACAAGGTGGCGCCAGGCAACCAGGGCGCTGCGGGAGTGAAGGGGCCGTTCCGGCGGTACGACGTTACGTTTTCCGCCAGCGCCCGGGACGTTCTGTGTCCAGTAGAGCAGGACCGGACGCACCATTGCTCGCTGGAGTTCGTCACTGCCGTGTATGCGGCGGATGGCGCGCTGGTGAACCTGCAGACCAACGGCATCGAAGCCAGGTTGCCGGATGGGAGCTATCAGTCGGCCTTGCGCTCGGGACTGCGCTACCGTCAACAGGTGAGTGTTCCGGACAAGGGAGAGTACACCCTGCGCATCGGCGTGCATGACGTGGAGTCGGATCGCTTCGGCTCACTGGAGACGAGGGTGGATGCCGTTCGCGGTCTGAAGCCTGCCGGCGCTCCAGCCGCTGTCGGGACCCCAGCGCAGAAGAAGTGAGCTTCCACCGGAAGATACCGCACATCGTGGAAACAACTTGAGCCGCATCCCAGAGGCTGTTACCTGCTTCCGGAGTGCGGCTCAAGTTGCGGACTATATCCCTGTGCGGCTCATGGATGCGTCAGCAGGAAGGTTCGTTCGACCGGCCCGGCGCTGCGGTCGGCGAGGGGAGCGAACTCGATAGTCTGCGGCGCGCCGCCGGTTTCGAACTTGGGAAACTTTACCTGGCAGGCTGCTTCGGTGTAACTGTACTGCCGGTCGCCGGGATGATAGGCCAGCACGATCAGCGAGTCACTGGGGCCAAAGAGGCCGGGAGCCGTGCGGAACTCGTGTGCGCCTGTCTGTTGGTTGCCGCCGCCCCAGCCGCCGATGAGCGACAGTTGCACAGGTCCGCTGGCATGGCCCAGGGGAATGCCGGAGTTGGCGGCGGTGGGCGGTGTGACGGAGAGGAAGCCGGCATCGATGGAGACCGTCTGCCCATCGGGGCCGGGCTCGAAGGGAACGGGGATGATCCACTCCGCGGGCAGCAGCTTTCTATGCAGGCCGCAGGCGACCATTTGCAGTTTCTTGCCGCGCTGCTCGCGCCGGAAGTTTTCGTTGGCCAGGGCGAGATCCCGGGTCAGGTGCCAGAAGGCGCGTGAGCGATCTCCGGTGTACTGCGCCCAGGGAGCCGCTGCGTGTTGGTTGGGGCCGGGCTGGAGCGGGGTTTCATCGGTCAGCCAGCCGGACTCGAGTGGAACCTGATGCAACTGCACCGGCCCGCTTCCAAGCGCTTAGCGAGGCAGGCGTCCTTCAGAGGCGGCCACGATGAACTGGGATACATAATCGGCCATGGCGTCACTGAACGAGAAGTGGCCTGCTCCCGGATCGACGAGGATGCTCATCAGGGCGCGCTTCTGCGAGGCGCACATCTCCAGCACGGTTCCGCGCAGCCAGCGCCAGTGCATGTCGAGCGGAACTTCGGGGTCGCCCCAGGATTCATACTCTCCGCTGATGCCGAGAAAGGGTATGCCATTGACGTTGGCCTTCGGATCCCACGCGGGAGGATGAATTGCTGCGGCATGCAGGCCGACCATGGCGATAGTCCGCGCGGGGTTCCAGTAGCCGATATGCCAAACAGCAACAGCTGAGCCGGAATGGCCGATGGGAAGCAGCGGAGCGGTGGCCACCTCCGCATAGCCGGAATCTTCGGCCAGCAGATCGAGAACCTTTTGGAGTTTCAGGTCGTCGCGCTCTTCAATCGGGGAATGGGGATCGTAGTTGAACTCGTTGTGGGCGCTGCGATTCATGAGCACAAAAGCGAGGCATTCCCTTGCGCCGGCGGCGCGAATGGCGGGATGCTCCATGACGGGGGCTTCCAGGATCACCTGCTCACCGAGCAGGATTCCACGCACAGCGGGCAGGCAGATGGAATCCACATGGCCGCGTGAATGCGCGTTCCGGGCAGATCGACGGAGAACTGCCATTCGGCCGCACCGCAGGCAGCCGTAACGCCCAGGGTGAGCAGGACCGCAACGCACAGGAAGCGGAGATGCTTCTTCATAATAGGGTTCCTCGCGAAACTGGAGTAAGCCGCGGCATGTACCGCATGGGAGACCGTGGCCAAGAGCAACACATCGAGGATTGCTCATTGTCGAAGGCCATGCAATTGCCGGAAGGCAAATTGCTCGAAACAGATCAGAGAATGGCTGGATTGTTCAATTGCGGCGCGACGTGGGGCGGGCGCGCTGGCTCGCTGACACTTTGGCGGGATCGAGGAGAGGAATGTTGGCGGGATCGAGGAGAGGAATGGATGAATAGTTCAAAGATCGGAACAATCTGCCCATTTACAGGGCAGGGATGCGGGATGAAGAGTTAATGAACGGAGATAATGCATGAATCGCCTGCAGTACATCGTTTTTTCGATTGCCGTGTTGCCTTTGTTCCAACTTGCTGCTCAAAGTCCGGCACAGGGGCCGGCTCAGAACGTTGCGCAGCAGAGTGGCGTGCCCACCGGGCACCTTGTCTACAGCAAGGAATACACACCGGAACAGATTTTGAACGGCGAGTTTCCGGGGCGCCCGCCCGCGCCGCCACCGTTGCCTGTGAGCTTTGACGCGGATGGTTTTGCGAAGGATCGCATCTTCCATGTTCCGGCGCCGGGCCAGCATCCGCGCATTCTGTTCTCTGCCGAGGATCTGCCGGGGATACGTGCGCGGCTGCAGTCCACGCGCAGCGGGCGGCAGATGCTGGCCTTTGTCCGCCTGCAACTGGCCAACGGCATCGACAAGCCGGGGACATGGGAGAACCGCCTGTACACCGATCTGTTGCAGGGAAATCTCGATGACTTCGGAAGGCTCTACAAGCCAGGGAACTCGGCGTTGCCGGGCAACAACATGGTCGCCGCCGGCACGGCATTGAAGCCGGCGACGAAATGGCACCATCGCGATCCTTTTGGCGTGGCGATGGAGATGAAGGCCTTTATCTGCCTCATCGATCAGGACCCGCGCGAAGGCGCGCGCCTGGGGCAGGCGATCGCGGCATGGGCTGCCTACTACAAGCCGCGCGTTGAAGCCGCCGCGGCCGGCCGCTACGGGAACAATTGGTGGCGCTCGATGCGCTCGGCGGTGGAGCAGTGGCCCTTCCTGCCGTTTGCCTACGACTGGGATTACAACTACATGACCGACCAGCAGCGCGCGGCTACGCGCGAGGTTCTGGCGCTGCTGACCGGCGGCCGCTACTCGCTGGGAATGGATCTACCGCCGCACTGGCGGAACTGGAACTTCCTCGGCATGTCGATGTACGAGGTGCTGTACTCACTGGCGATTGAAGGCGAGCCTGGATACGATCCACGTGTCTATCGGCGCGGCGTGGACGTGGTGCGCGACTTTCTGGCGTACGCCATCAATCCCTCGGGCATGGCGCATGAGTCGATCGGCTATCACGGCGGGGCGATGGAACACTTCAGCGAGCTGATGATTGCCATGGCGAACCGCGACGACAACTTCTTTACGCAAAGCCACTATCGCGCACAACTGGACCAGTGGTACGTGCAGGCGCTCCAGCCTTACGGGCAGGAATGGACATCGGATGGCGACCTGGGAAACTTTCCGCCAAGCGACGAGTCGCTGATGGTGGCCAAATACTTCTATCCCAACGATGCGCGCGTGGACTATGTTTTCCAAAACCTGAAAGCCGTGCAAAAGGATAATTTCTCCACGGACTTCTTTATGGAGACGATGCTGATCACCGCCCAGGACGCAGCGAGAGACCGCGGCGGCAAGTTGATGGACTACCATGCGGGCGCGGATTTCCATCTGCCGCTCACCTACGCGGACGAGCATCGCGGCGTGATGATTACGCGCAGCGCCTGGAACCCGGACGCGCTCTACATGAACTTTACCTGCCATCCGGATACGACCTTTGCTTCGCACGATCATGCCGACCGCGGGCGTTTTACATTGAGCGCGGACGGGCGCAACTGGGCGCTGCAGGACTCGCGCCCGCATGAATCGTCGCAGACGAGCCTGGTGCTGATCGATGGCGAGGGCGAAGGTTTCTTTGCGTCACCGGCGCAGTGGCTGGGATTGAGCGATACGCCCGATGCTTCTCTGGCAGGCTGCGACATGAAGTATCCCTACAGTTGGCAGTGGCGCAAGGAAGCGGCGACATGGAGTCCTAGCGACAGCCGTCTGCAATTTCCACATTACGCGCCGCTCAAGGAGAAGGTGGACGAATTGGCCGGCCAGGCGTGGGAGTACGATCCCACACCCGGAGTGGTTGCCTACTACGCCGACTATCTCAAGGGCAATCCGCTGATGTGGGATGAGGATTCGTGGGTGGTTCGGCAGCCGCATAATCCTGTTCTCTATGCCTTCCGTACCGCAGGCGTTGTACGTGGAGCGCATCCTTACGCGCTGGTCATCGACGACCTCAAGAAGGATGGCCAGGCGCACGTCTTCGACTGGATCATGCAACTGCCGGAGGATATATACCTCAAGGAACAAAGCCGTCACGACGGAATGCTGGACATCACGCTGGCGGAGCAGAAAGGGCCGCGGCGCCTGCTGCTCCGGTTCTTCGAAGCCGGCGGCGAGCAGACGTCCCAGGACGCAACAGCAGAGCACTTCAGAACGGAGTACAAGCTGATGGGCCTGCAGGCGCAGGGTGGGACAATGTACCGGCTGAATGTTCCCGCGCGCGCTGTGGCCTACCGCGGCAAGGCGCTGATCTATGCCTATCGCGAAGGCGAGGAACTGCCGCGCTCGCAATGGGACGCCAAAGCCGGGCGGGCGACCGTCGAGTGGAACAGCCAGAGCGACGAACTTGCCTTCGAGCAGGAATCGAGCGGACGTTCGGCTGTATCCGTGCGGCGCGGCGGCAAGGCGATCGCCAGCGAGCGCTGATTGCCGCTGCGAGAGATGAAGCCAACGGAACTGGGTCAAGTCTTGACCGACGTCGCGCAGCGGGATGAGTCCTGCTGCGCGACGCTATTGATCCGGCAAGAAAAGAGTGACATTGCTTTCCCACCCTTTCCCGCAAAAGACGCGGGAAAGGATGGGGCACGGCAACAGTATTTAGTTGCCGGATCAATAATGGGAGAAAATTTATGCAGACATCGAAGTTAAAAGCGAAATGCCTTGGAGTATTTGTCTCGCTGCTGGCGGGCTTGTGCTGTCCAGCGTTCGCGGACGTGCGCCTGCCGGCGCCGATCTCCGATCACATGGTGCTCCAGCAGAATGCACCGGTGCGCATCTGGGGATGGAGCAAGCCGGGTGAAGCGGTCACGGTCGCATTTCAGGGGCAGAGTGCGGCGGCGACAGCCGACGCCGAAGGGCGCTGGTGTGTATGGCTCAAGGCTCTGAAGCCTGCTGCCAGCGCTGACCTGACGGTCACTGGCGAAAACCGCATTGTTGTGCACGATGTGCTTGTGGGCGAAGTGTGGGTGGCTTCAGGGCAATCGAACATGGAACGCGCCGTGCATTTCTCCCAAAATCTTGACGCGGTGCAAGCCCACGCTTTCAATCCTCAGCTCCGCCTGTTTCATGCCGATCACGCGGTCAGCGCGCATCCCGCCGAAGACATCAAGGGAAGCTGGGAGATTGCGGACAGCAAAACGATCCTGAACTTTGCCGCTACGGCGTACTTTTTCGGCCAGAAGCTGCAGCAGGAAACCCATCAACCTGTTGGCCTGATCGAATCCGCGTATGGCGGCACGCCAATCGAGTCATGGATGAGCGCCGAGTCGCTGGCCCGCAACCCTTCACTGGCGTTTGTTCAGAAGGAATGGGACGAAGTGCTGGCCGGATATCCCGATGCGATGAAGGCGTACCAGCAGAAATTCGATGTATGGAAGAAAGGGCTGAGCGTGGAGGACCGCAAGGCTGTGGAGAACGGCAAGATGCTGCCCGGCGCTCCGGTCAAACCGCGCGGGGCAGGAAGTCAGGCCGAGCCTTCGGGGCTTTACAACGGCATGATTGCTCCGCTTACGCCTTACTCGATTCGGGGCATTGTGTGGTATCAGGGAGAGAACAACAACAAGAATGCGCATGAGGCTTACCACTACCGCGATCTTTTTGTGGCCATGATTCGCGATTGGCGCGCGGCGTGGGGCGAAGGGGATCTTCCATTCCTCTTCATGCAACTGGCGCGGTATCGCTCGAATGGTCTCTTCCCCATGTTGCGCGAATCGCAGAGCGCCGCACTGGCGCTGGCGAACACGGGCATGGTGGTTACAGCCGACGCGGGCATGGTGGGCGATGTGCACTATCCCGACAAGGAAACCGTCGGCGCACGCCTGCTGCTTGCCGTGCGCAAAGTGGCGTATCACGAGCCGGTCGCGGCATCGGGGCCGAGGCTGCGCCAGGTTACTTCGGAAAAGAACAGCTTGCGCCTCTGGTTCGATGAGGCCGAGTCCGGGCTGCAACTCAAGCCTGTGCCGCTGCCGGTCTTTGCGCCCTTGACGCCACAGGTTCCCCCGGAGCGTATCGCCGACGGCAAGGCTGTCGAATTTGTGCCGGTGGATGCGGAAGCCAGTGCGCGCGCCTTCCTGATTGCGGGCCGCGACGGCATCTTCTTTCCCGCGCAGACCGTGATGATCGACGGGCAGTCGTTGCTCCTTCGCAGTGAACGGGTGCAGGAGCCCACACAGGTTTGCTACGCGTGGGACGACAAGACTCCGGCGATGCTGCTCTGGAACGGAGCGGGATTGCCTGCATCGCCATTTCGCGCGGCGCTGGAGCCACGTTTGGAGCCGGCCTGTCCGGATGGCGCGAGCCGCGTGGAAGAATAACCGCTGCACCGATAGAGAAACAAGGAGAAGAAGATGATGAAGCGCAGGATGTGGGTTGCGGCCGTTGCTTTGCTGGTGCAGGCAGGATGGATCGCTGCGCAGATGCCGGTTGCCGCGACGTATGCCAATCCGATGGATCTTCCGTACCGCTTTCGTCCGGATGCGCCCAGCCGCAGAGAAGCAGCCGATCCCACCATGGTTGTCTTCAAGGGAGAGTATTGGCTGTTTGCTTCAAAGTCGGGCGGGTACTGGCACTCGAAGGATCTGCGCGACTGGCAATTCGTGGTTCCCGAGGGACTGCCACTGGAGGACTATGCGCCAACTGTCGTGGAGATGCACGGCAAGCTTTACTTTACAGCGGCCGGCTCAAAAGGCATCTGGAGCACTTCCGATCCGCGGAAGGGCGTCTGGACGAAAGTGGCCGATGCGCTGAACTATAACGACCCCGACCTGTTTGTAGACGACGATGGACGGCTCTATATGTACAGCGGCTGTTCGAGCAAGACGCCGCTGAAGGTAACGGAACTCGATCCAGAACATGGATTCAAAGTGATTCGCGAGCAGGACATCGAGGAAAGCCGCGACACGCAGCACCGCGGGTACGAAGTTGCGGGCGATCGCAACGAACTGCCTGGAAGCGGAGTGTGGATAGAAGGCGCGTGGATGACAAAGTACAAGGGCAAGTATTACCTGCAGTACGCCACGCCGCGAACGATGGACAAGACCTATGCGGATGCAGTGCTGGTGGGCGACTCTCCCATGGGACCGTTTCATGCGCCGGCGCAGAATCCAATCTCGTACAAGCCGTCGGGATTTATAGCGGGAGTAGGGCACGGCAGCACGTTTATGGACCTTCACGGACAATGGTGGCACATCGCGACGATGACCATCTCCGTGCGCCATAATTTCGAGCGCAGGCTGGGACTGTTTCCGGTTCGCTTCCTTGAAGATGGATCGATGGCCGCCGATACGTATCTGGGCGACTATCCGCATCGAATTGGGGGTGACCGCGGCTTGGCCGGGTGGATGCTGCTCTCGCTGAACAAGCCGGCTACCGCATCTTCATCGCTGGAAGGCCACGCACCGTCGATGGCCGTGGACGAAGACGTCCGGGACTGGTGGGCGGCCGCGAGCGGCTATGCGGGCGAGTGGCTGCAGGTGGATCTGGGCCGCGTGCAGAAGGTGATGGCTGTGCAGGTCAATCACGCCGACGAGGGAAGCACGGCGCTTGGCATCTCGGGCCAGCCCTACCTGTACAGGGTGGAGGGATCTACGGACGGCAAGAGCTGGAGAATGCTTGTGGATCGCGGCGGGCAGGGAAGAGAGGCCCCTCACGAGTACATCCAGCTCGAACGGTCTGCCGACGTGCGTTATGTGCGCATCACCAATGTGCGCACGCCGAACGGCGCAAAGTTTTCACTGAGCGGACTGCGCATCTTCGGTGTGGGAGCAGGGAGCAAACCGGCAAGGGTCGAGGGTGTGCAAGCGGTGCGCAGCGCAAAAGAGCCTGCCGATGGCCGTGTGGCCGAGGTCAGTTGGAAGCCAGCCGCAGGGGCGGAGTTCTATATTGTGCATTGGGGGATTGCCCGGGATCGGATGGTCTTCAACGATCAGGTGCACGGTAGAGAGTCGGTGGAGATTCGCAGTTTGATGACAGGCGTCCGCTACTATTTCACTGTGGATGCAGTGAACGCCGCCGGCATTACAACCGGCACTGAGACAGTCAGCCTGCAGCCGTAGGCGGTTGCTACCTGCAGTCACAACCTTGGAGGGTACTCTTGAAACGTGGTTGCCTTGTGAAAACCGTAGCAGCAGCGTGGACAATGCTGGCTGTGTGCGTGCCTGCGTTGCAGGCGCAAGAGAAGGATACAAAGACCGTCGTCAATCACCCTATGGCGGCGATTCAGGATACCGAAACGCAGGCGCAGCGCGATGCGCGCATGGCGTGGTGGCGCGAGGCCCGGTTCGGCATGTTCATTCACTGGGGGCTGTACGCGATTCCCGCGGGCTCGTGGAATGGGAAGCAGGTTCCAGGCATCGGCGAGTGGATCATGAATCGCGGTTCGATTCCGGTGGCCGACTACAGAGCGCTGGCGTCGCAGTTCAATCCCACGGGATTCAGCGCGCACGACATCGTTGCCCTGGCCAAGGCGGCGGGGATGAAGTATATCGTGATCACCACGAAGCATCACGACGGCTTTGCCATGTTCGACACCAAGGCCGATTCCTTCAATATCGTGGCCGCAACGCCATTTCATCGCGATCCGCTGAAGGAACTGGCGGAGGAGTGCCGCAAGCAGGGCATCAAGCTGGGCTTCTACTACTCGCAGGCGCAGGACTGGACAGCGCCGGGAGGCGCAGCGCTGAAGACAGGCGACCATCAGCCGCCTACCTTCCACTGGGACAAGGCGCAAGACGGCGATTTTGACGCTTATCTGCAGAACAAGGCCATCCCGCAACTCAGGGAACTGCTTAGCAATTACGGGGAGTTCCCGGCCGTGGTGTGGTTCGATACGTCCACGGTTCAGATGACGCCGGCGCGCTCCGCGGAGGTCGTCAAGCTCCTCAACGAGCACCCCAAGTTGATCTGGAACAATCGCCTGGGTGGCGGCTACAAGGGCGACACGGAGACGCCGGAGCAGTACATTCCCGCGCAGGGTTATCCGGGGCGCGACTGGGAATCGTGCATGACGATCAATGGAACCTGGGGCTACAAGGAAAACGACACCAACTTCAAGTCCACCGAGACCCTGCTGCGCAACCTGATCGACATTGCCAGCAAGGGAGGCAACTACCTGCTGAACATCGGGCCGGACGCGAAGGGCGTTGTGCCTGCGCCGGAAGTGGATCGGCTGCGCGAGGTGGGCCGCTGGCTCTCATTGAACGGCGAAGCCATCTACGGAACGGAAGCAACGCTCTTCGGCGATGAGGCCGGTTCGTTCAGTGCCACCGAAAAGGGCAAGGACGGCAAGCCCAAGTTCATTCCGTCGTGGAAGTGGCGTTCCACGACGGCTGCGGACAAGATCTACATCGAGATCTTCGATTGGCCGAACGGAGCGTTCCACCTGGATCGTGTGCCGCGCAAGGTGCTGGGAGCTTATCTGCTGGCCGATGCTGCGCACAAGCCTCTGAAAGTGACCCACAACGGCGATGGCATCGATATCGAGTTGCCTGCCAAACCGCTCGATCCGATCGCCACTGTGCTGGTGCTGAAGACGGCGAAGTAGTCCGGCAGCGGGAGGAATGCGAAGCGCTTCCTCCCGTCCCGCAAGCCGGCTCGATATTCGTTCTACTCGCGCAGCAGATAAGTCGCGTTGCTGTAGAAGCGGCCGGTTGCGCCGCCGATCAAGGCCAGGCGTCCGCCCACCTCGGCGGCAGCTCCCCAGGAGAGGCCGAAGGGCAACGCGGGGCCGCTCCGCCAACTGTCGGCGGCGGGGTTATAGATCAGGCACTGCGTGGGGTTGGCAACGTCACGCCCACCCATCATCCAGATCTCGCCACGGTAGGCCGCCATCTGCGGAGAGCGCGGCATGGTGAGTTCGCGCGGATGCGGGATTGTTTGCCACACGCGCTCTTGCGTGTCATAGCAGACCAGCCCGCGCGACGGAACGGAAAGGTAGAACCGGCTACCGAGCGCTGCGCCGGACATGGCGGACATTCCCGTGTATCCATCGGGCTCTTTCCGCCATTCCTTTTCTCCCGCCCCGATGCTGATCAACATGCCGGGCTTGTCGTAGGTGTGGGAGAGACGATTGGCGGAGAAGGTGGCATTGACGCCTCCGGCAACGTAGATTCTGCCGCCGATGTGGACCGCGACAGGCATCTCGATGGGCAGCGGCGTTGCCGGACCCGGAACGGTGCTGCCGGTTGACGGGTCGCATATCTCCACGCTGGAGAGATAAACAGCCTCGCCGTTTTCGTTGCGGCGATTGCCGGCAATGACCCATATCTTGTCTTCCAGATGGCTGGTTCCGTTGTAAAATCGCGGATTCGCCAGACGGGCCGCGATTCGCCAGGAATTTGTCACTGGATTGAACTCAAAGATCTGATCGAAGGCGTGGCGGACGGCGGGATAACCCCACCCTGCACTCTGACCTCCAGCCATGTAAAACCTGCCATGGAGCACATCGCCGGACAAATCGTGATTGCCGCCCGGAAGCCGCGCCACAAGTTGCCAATGGCGCTGCCATGCATCGGGAGCGGCGGTGAGGCGAAACGCCTTCTCGCGGGTATGGGCCCAGATGCTACCTTCGCCATCGGCCGCAATGCGCACCATATTTGCGGGCGCAGCCCAGCGGCGGACGACGGTTCCGTGCTCGGCGCCTATTTCGTCTATCCATCCAGAGCGAAGCGCCACCATGACCATGCCCGAGGGGCTTACACCTAGCGCGGTGATCTGGCAGTTATCCAGATGCGGGTCGAGGATAGACGTGAGATCGAGCCAGCCATCGGTTGGAGCGTGGGGATCGAGACGCAGTAGGCGCTGCGGGGAAGCAATCCACAGAAAGCCAACTTCGTCGGGGACGATGTCGATCCACTGCTCGCCGGGCAGATGGCTCAGCGTTTCCTCACCCCAAGCCTGAGGCTGCTGCGCCGGGAGCACAAGCAGTTTACGATTGCCCGCGCCATCGGGAGCGGCAAGTGCCCAGTGATTGCCGTACAAGTCATAGACCGGCGTGGACGAGACTTTCGTAGGGACGATCTCCACGCGGGGTTGGTGTACTGTGCACGGAGGCTCTGGGAGCGGCGAAGGCACGAAGCTGTTATGAGTGTCAGGGGCCGATTGCGCGGGCGTGAAACGCGGCAGCTGAAAGCCCGCGCACACGCCGCCGAGAGCACCCATGAACGAGCGCCGCGTGGAACGAGCGGGGCGCCATCGATACGGCCGGAGTTCGCGAAGAGACGATTGTGTCATGCGAGTGGTGTGATGCCTGCGGATTTTCGATTGCATCCGGAGTGTCCCGGCTGCATTTCATCTGCAGAAAACTCGAGCACCGGCTGAGTTCATAACGAGTATATGCGTCCGCCTTCGATACACGCGGCGCAGATGCGGCGCTTTGTTCAGGCGGAGGCAGGAATGCGTGAATAGTGCAAGACAGTCCTCGGATTTTGCAAACGCTGGCGCGTGAAGCGGGTTCCATACGATTGCCGCGGAATGTCAGGGATTGACGTGATGACTGAATAGTGCAAGATTGGGGATGGTTACCGCATAGACTGCGGTAGTGGCCCAACCCTACGATCGAATCTGCGGAGATCCCGATGAATCCATTGTTGCGCCCGTTGTGCTGCCTTGCGATTGCCTTGTCCTTTGTTTCAGTGGAGGCACGGAGCCAGAACGTTCGTGTCGAGCATGTGCAACGTTTGCCCAACATGAACAATCCGGAATTGATGTACATGTTTGTGCAGCCGGAGCAATTGCAGGACCACGAGTACCTGAAGGAAATGGACAGTATCGCTGCCCATGGCACCTATGACTTTGTATTTCTGACGCAGCGCGGCAGTGCCGACTTCTACGATGTGGAGAAGATGCACCCGATCTTCCGCGAACTGGTTGCTCGGGCTCACCAGCGCGGCATCCGAGTGGGCCTCCAGTTGTGGCCGGAGGAGCGGAACATTCCTGACGATGCGTTGCAAGGGATCGTGGTCGAACAGGAGAGGGCGGTCGATGCATCCGGCCACTTGGCATATACCGGCGTGTCGCACGGAGTGCGGCAGAGCGCAACAACAGGGCAGCAGGAAGCCGCCACTGCTCCGGGGCATGCGATTTTCAAGGCGCGACGGAGCGAGATCCTGGCGGCCTATGCCTTTCAAAAGGCGGCGGACGGAGAGTATGTTCCTGGAAGCGTGGTGGAGATTACCCATCGCCTGAAGCGGACGGGAGGCGATGCCGAGTCTGTTTCCATGACCCTGGATGCTCCCGATTTGGCCGGTAAGAGTGTGTATGTGATGACGGTCCACTACCACCAATCCCCGGACCTGTTTTCGAGCTTCCTACCCAACTCGTTCGCGGGGCTTCTCAAGGCTTATGCCGATGTGCATTTTGACGGCGCTGCGCTGGATGAATTCCGCTATATGGCCGTGGACAACCGTCCCGGCGCCGTGTTCCGCGGGCGCATGTATACGGCCAACATGGCCGCATATTTCAATCGGACGACAGGCGAGAATCTGATCCGGACTCTCTTCGACATGCGCTACAGCTCGGCGGGCAATCCGGCGTCTCGCGTTCGCGCCATTAACCTTTATTTTGAGACGTTGCGTCAGGGCCCGCTGAATGTTGAGAAGTCGTTTGCCAGTGCGACGTCAGAGATTCTGGGCAGTCAGACCTTTCACGGTATTCATGACACCTTCCACAACGCGCTCGATAACGATGAAATCTGGGCGACGGGAATCAACTGGTGGGCAATTCCCAGAGACTACGGACAAACCGACGAGAGCACGCCCTTTACAACGCGCCTGGGTATCGGCATGGCGTGTCCAAAACCGGTGGAATACAACCAGTACTACACGAAAGACCTGCGCCGCTTTCTTGAGGAGGGCATCGTAGACGCGCGTTATAACATCCGCGTTCACTATCACGCCCTCAACGATCAGCATGGGTGGGGACTCGATCTGGGCGATCCGCAGTTACAGAAAGGGATTGCCATGGTCGAGGACAAGGTACGGCTCTTGAACCACTTTGACGCGCCGCGCCCCAAGATGAACGTCCTCTATCTGTTCGGTTATCCGTCGCTGGCCAACTGGTTTCAGCCAGAGGGGAAGCGTAGCCGCTGGGACATTAACGATGCCCTGCAAGCAGAGCCGAAGGCCGTGGAAGCATGGAACGCCGGCTATCGCGGGCCGCTCGTGCCTAGTTACCTGATCGACGAGGGGAAGATTCGTGTTGATGACAGGGGCGGCTTGCTGTTGGGTGGCGAGCGGTTTGATGCGGTTGTGTTTTTCGGACCTCAATATTCGAAGAAGGGCACGCTGCGTCTCCTGGAGAAGTTTGTTGCAGGCGGCGGGCGGCTGCTGCTGGACGGCGTAGCAACCAGGGATTTCGAGGGGCGGCCTTTGGATGATCGCTTTGCAGAGATTGCGGCCCGTGCCGTGGCAACCTCGTTCTCTGTGCAGGCGATGGAAAAGCTGGGAGTGCCGAAGCTCGCGCTCGATGACGGCGCAGTCTACACCGATGGTTCGGTGGTGCTGACCGATCTTGACTCGCTGTTGGGCAACAAGGCAAAGCCCTTCTCGTTGACACTGGAAGGGCATCGGTACACCGGTGCATACATCGGATTGCTGGCGCTGCAAATTGGCAAGGACGGCAAAGTACAGAAGCTGGCGGCTGGGGGGCTCAAGGAACTTGACCGCGACGGCAAGCCCGTTGTGCGCCTGAGCGAGCCGGCGGATTTCACCCTGCGCCGTGAACTAGACGGCCGTGCGGTAGTGACTGTGGTGGGCGATGCCAGCATTGCCATCGACTAGCCCGAGTGCAGGATGAGGGGAAGGATGGAACAGGGGAGTTGGGTTTGCGCGGCTTGGTGCGTGGCTGACGGAAAATGGTTTTGGTTGCGGCCTTGAAACCAAGGATGTGAAGGATGGGAGTTTTGGCACGCCGATCTTTCAAGCGCTTCTATCCCCGGCCTCAATGTGACAGAGCAGTGCGCCCAAATCCTGCAGAGTGTTGCTCGGCAATGTGACGTGACGTCGTGTTGCCACCAGCCTGTGAGGGGATTCGCAAGATGACGAAAATCGATATCGCTTGCTTGCTCGTATGTGCCTGCCTGCGCCGAGGGCAAGACGGACAAATCGAATTGCCTCACCCGCGAAGAGATTGAAGCTGCAGTCCGTTTGTATGAAGGTCCGAAAGACAGTGCCGGCCACTGCCACCGATCTGAAGAAGCGGTATCCCACCCATTTCCGCAAAGAACGCGGAAGTGGATGGGATACTGTGCTTCTATTTGAGGGCAGGATCAATCATCGATCTTTGCTGCGTCTTCCGTTGCGCCGCCGGTATACTTCACTGCCTGCTGCCCCTTGTTCAGGGAGTTTCCCGCGAACTTGATCCCGGAGGAAGCAGCGCCGCCGATCTGCGCAAACACCTGACTGTCCGCGGGCGAACGCATTCCGGTAAGAAATGCCCTGCGCGTGTTCCGCAGGTCGATCAAGGGGGCTCCTCCAGCCGGCGCCGACAGTTCCAGCCCATCGAGCATCACATCGTCCACATCGTCGCAGACAATCGCGGGCCGAGCGTCGGGCTTGTCGGTGACGATTTCGATATTGCGAAGGCGAACGCGATCTGCGTGGCGAAGATAAAATCCAAAAGCCGGAAGACGGCCAAACATCGTCGACTCAGGATACTTATCGATCACTTCAGGAATCTCGCGGTGCACCCATTCTGCCTTCCCCTGATCCACAGTGCGAATACGGCAATTGCTTATCGTAACGTCGGACGGACGAAGTCCCGGTACACCCGTAATCGAACTTGCGATGCTGGCGCCGGCGGCATCTATGCCATCGATGAGCACGTTGCGCAGGAAGCTGCCTTCTTTTCGGCTTCGTTGTTCCAGTCTCACAAAGATAGGCGCGCGCACATTCTGCATGCGGATGTTCGATACAACAATCCCATCGGCGCTGCCGCCGTCGGCCACTTCGATGTTGATGCCTCCGATGACATGGTTATTGAGCGGGGTAGCCGGATCGCTGAAAATCACCGAGTTGCTGAAGACGATGTTTTCGAAGGCCCCATGCGAGGCGGTGCCCAGCTTCAAACCGTTGCAGGAAGTGGTTAACCTGCAGTTGGTTATGGTGATGTTCCTTGTTGGCAACACATCGCCGTAGGGGTTCTCGCTCTTGATGCAGATAGCATCGTCGCCGGTGAAGATGTCGCAGTTGGACACGAACACGTTGCTCGATGCCGTGATGTCCATGCCGTCGGTATTGGAGCCGTAGTTGGGATTGCGTATACAGATGCCGTCGATGAAGACTGTCTCGCAGGCGACGGGGCGCAGAGTCCAGCCGGCAGAGTCCTTCAGGGTGATGTCGCAGATGCGCACGTTGCGGCACCCGGCAAACTCGATCATCGGGGAGGGACGGCGGTTATCGTTCCTGGGCCTGTAATCCCAGGCCGACACATCTCTCCATGCGTCTTCAGCCGGCATCGGCGGGCGGTGGTTCTGTTCCCAGTACGATGGGCCCTGGCCATCGATCGTACCGCGGCCGCAGAGCGTCACATCATTTGCGTTGCGCGCAAAGATAAGGTGATGGCCATTGGCATCGCCTTTTACCGGCGGACCGGCATGGAATTGATAGTCGTCGATGGAGGTGCTGCCGAGAAGGACACAGCCCGCCTCAAGATAGAGCGTCACGCAACTCTTCAGTTCGAGTCCGCCGGTGAGGAACACCCCTGGCGGCGCGTAGACGCAACCTCCGCCGGCGCGGAACACGTCGTCAATGGCCCGCTGAATGGCTTTGGTGTTGAGGGTCTTGCCATCGGGGACTGCGCCGTAGTCCATCACATTCCTGGCAGCCGGCAACGTAGCGGCGGAGCCAAGGTGTGTGGCGTGCAGCCCCATGGTCAGCGATGAAGCGGATAGAAACTCTCTTCTCAGCATGGTGCTACGCCCTCTCTTTCTCCGCCGTCCCGGACTCACTATCGGAGCTCGGGCACGATCGTGGATGCTCATCCAACGAGACATCCCATCCGTAGATCAATCTACAGCTAGTCATAGAGTAGAGGAAGAGCGTTCTTGTGGATTTTCCGCCTACCGTATGCTCGCCCTTCTCATCGCGACAGTTGTTGCCTTTGTTTACAAACAGATTGAGATTGCCGCCTACTCCGGGATAGATGTTGAATTCTATCGGATCGGCGGCATCTCCTTCGTATTCAATGGCAGGCCCGCCTGGCAGAACTGCCCCCGCAACCGGTCTGTGCAATGTCTTTCGCCGCTCGACTTTTACGTGGAGCCATGTGGTTGCTTGGCGAGGCTTACGGTATCGGAGAGGACCGAATCCGACTCGCCTCACCTCCGGACAACCGTGTTACCGGTCAGGCTTTTGGCCGGGAGCCGGTGGTTGGTCGATGCCCAAGGGGTGGGATGGCCTTGAGTTCGGGACCTGCCCCAATGGCGCAGTCCATGTTCGCTAACCTCGACAAGATTGCAATCGGCACCGACCGGTACGACAATTACTAGGATACGATTGGGGAAGTTTCGTCATCGGTGAATAGTACACGCAAGTCGATGATTCAGGGGTGCCGGACAGTCTCGCAGATTTCAATC
>Ga0316226_1000857_pt1 | contig 37178 bp, 22 predicted proteins | sample TBH18017metaG_FD_206009 | JGI IMG/M metagenome (GOLD analysis project Ga0316226, IMG submission 206009) | Freshwater microbial communities from Trout Bog Lake, Wisconsin, USA - TBH18017 | ecosystem: Environmental > Aquatic > Freshwater > Lake > Hypolimnion/Profundal zone | place: USA: Wisconsin...
CCGTAGTAGTTTCGCGAGCCCTCGTACTTCTCCCGGTCGTAAAGGTCCTCGACCACTCTGATCTTCTCCGCCAGGTACTGGTAATAGCGCAGGTCTCCCCGCTCGAATACCCGCTGCACGGCCCAGCAGATGTAGTCGGGAATCGTCAGCAGCGGTTCCGTTCGCGGATTCTGGACATTGAAGACCACGCGCGTTACCAGGGTCGCCGCACTCCACCGTTTGGCCGCTCGCTCGGTTGCGATGCGCAAAGCCTCGTTCAGGACCTTTTCGCGGGTACTGGAACCGCGTTCCGCAACGTTCAAGACCAGCGTGCCAGGCTTCTTCAAACGCCGCTTGATCAGGTGCGACAGCAGGTCGGCATAAAACTCCTCCTCGCGCCCGTGGTGCTGTTTCTCGAACAGCGCCGGGATTTTGCGGCCAACCACGACCTCCGCTTCGCACGACAGCCCGCGCAGATAGTGCAGCATGAGCGTGCGCACATCCGGCGTGTCCATGCAGGCATGGAAGAAGAATCCTCCCGTTCCGATGCGGCCCTTCACGCTGGGAATGACGTTCAAAAGCGGATCATCGGCCACCTGTCGCTGCAAAGCGACGATGTCGCGTCGCACGGTATCCAGTTTGTCGTCGATCCTCACCAACCCGAGGCTGAAACTGAGCGAGACGCCATCCTGACCAACGATGAGCCGACGACCCTTGCCGAAGAAGGTGGTGTCGCCGGTCTCATCGAGAAAGCGGTGCATGGTCTCATGCGTGGGTGTGGGCTGATGGATAGACGCATTCATGTCATGCGACGCTCCCTGCAAACGCCTTAGCTGCCTGTCGCAAGTCCCAGTCCGGCGGCGGTTGGCGTCCAACGGCGCCGGCATTGTCTTGATGCGTAGCGGACAGGCCGTGGCCGTCAGGGGATCAGCGTTCCCAGCACACCGACAAGCACGATCATGCAAATGAACGTACCACGCAGGCGACGAGTCGGCAAGATGGACATCGGGTGGGCTCGTCCCGTTCTTCGGGCAGCTACCCCCCGCTTGACGTGCCACGGGCGATGGGCGATTCTGAGGGCACACCAAGAAAGGCCATGCGGATGAAGATCGCACTCGACGGGTTGAACGGCAGTCACGACCTGCGGCTTTCGGCCTGGGGTCCCTACACCAAGCGCTACATCGGGATTTCGCACATCCCCGATCCGGCCGTCGGCCTGCGCTTTGATCTTTCGGTCTTCCCGGCGCTCTACCGGCGGCGCGTCGAGCCGCCAAATGTGATGTGGGAGTCAGGCTACCACCCCTGGGAAGCCGCCCCCGACCTCTCCTACTACCGCCACCGCCATGAGCTGCTGTGGAAGGACCAGCTCTACTGCGACATCGACTTCTGCCGGCTCGACGCGGGCGCGGCGCTGATCGCGGTGGATTGCGTCAACGCCTCGGACGAGCCGCAGAACGTGGCGCTGCACGACATGGCCTCGCTGAACTTTCCCCCGCTGCGGCCCTACAGCCGCGAGCCTCTGCGGCCGGCGCAGGTCAAGCTGCCGGCCGGCGGAATGTGGGTCAATGGCCTGGCGTACGATGCCTTCCAGCGCGGCGAGCGGACGCCGCTGGACATGTTGCCGCCGGATGGACAGCGGCGCGGCGCGCTGGCGGGCCACGGGTTCGTCGACGGCGAGGCGCTGGCCTTCGGCCGCGCGCCCGGCGGTTGTGCGCGCTACATGGTGGTCATCCCCGCCGCGCTGCCCGCTGCTGCGCTCGTGCTGCGCTATCAACTGCCGGGGGCGACGGCAGGACGCGTGCGTCTCTCCGGTCTTGTGGAACGTACCGTTGATCTGCCCGCCAGCGACGTGCTTACCACGGCGACGGTGGCGCTGGACAGCCTGCCTGCCGGCCAGCACACGCTCACATTGCGGGTGGAGGGCGGCGCCGATTTTGTGATGGACGGCTTTGCCGTCGTGCGAGCGTGCGATGTGTCGACACTTCCACCTTTTGCGAAAGGTGGAAGTGGTGGCGCCGCGCGCGTGGGCGATGCCGGCGCCCTGGCTTTTGAGCCGGTCGGACTCAATCCGCGCCCCACGATCGAACAGCTCCCGGGGCGCCGCGCGCTGATGCTGCAATACGAAGCCGTGGCGGCGCGCTACGGCATCGCCTGGGGCGGCGAGACCTGGGAGGTGCGCGAGTTCGAGTGCGACGATCTCGACACGACGCTGCGCCATACCGTGCACAACCATGTCAGCCGCGTGATTCACGGCGAAGGGCAGGGGCACTTCACCAATGTCTTTGTCCGACCGATCTTCCTGGCGCCGGGCGAGACCCGCACGATCTACGGACTGGTCTGCACCGGCACGGCCGACGCCGTGCGCCGGCGGCTGGAGGCCTTTGATCCCGACGCGCCCATCTGCGCCGAACTGCGGCAGCAGGCGCGCGCCCGCGCCGCCTCGCTGGCCGGTAATGCGGCAGGCGCGGCTTACCGCTTCAGCCAGGAGCGCATGGCGGCCACCACGCTGGCCGGCATCGTCTACCCGGTGCGTACCCGCGGCCAGTGGATCCGCCACTACTCGCCGGGTCGCTGGTGGGATTGCCTCTATACCTGGGACTCGGGCTTCCTCGGGCTGGGACTGGCGGAACTCGACGTCGACCGCGCCATCGACAACCTGAATGCCTACATGACGCCCGAGGGCGACGACCAGGCAGCCTTCATCCATCACGGCACGCCGCTGCCGACGCAGATCTACCTGCTCTTCGAGCTATGGCAGAAGACCCGCAGCCGCGCCTTGCTGGAGTATGCCTTCCCGCGCGCCCGCCAGTACCATCGCTTCCTGGCCGGCCGCCTGGGCGGCTCCACGACCGCCCGGCTGCAGTCGGGGATGCTGACGACGTGGGATTACTTCTACAACTCTGGAGGATGGGACGACTACCCGCCGCAGGCTTACGTCCACGGGCAGCATCTGACCGCCACCGTGGCGCCCTGCGCCAACACCGCGCATGCCATCCGCACGGCGCGCCTGCTGGCGATGATGGGCACGGCGCTTGGCGCCGACGTGCGCGAGTTCGAGGAGGACATCGCACGCTTCACCCGCGCGCTGCAGAACCACGCCTGGGATGCGAAAGCCGGCTACTTCAGCTATGTCACCCACGACGCGTCCGGCCAGGCGGTGGGCATTCTGCGCCACGACAGCGGCGCCAACTTCAACATGGGGCTGGATGGCGCGACGCCGCTGATTGCCGGCGCGTGCGACGCGAAGCAGGAAGCACTGCTGGTCGAGCGGCTGATGACCGACGGCCGCATGTGGTGCCGCTACGGGCTCTCCACGGTGGACCAGCAGGCACCCTATTATCGAGACGATGGCTACTGGAACGGCGCGGTCTGGCTGCCGCACCAGTGGTTTTACTGGAAGACGCTGCTCGACCTGGGTCTGGGCGAGCAGGCCTTCCGCATCGCTGCCACGGCGCTGGAGCTGTGGCAGACCGAAGTGGGGCGCTCGTACAACTGCTTCGAGCACTTTCTGGTCAAGACCGGCCGCGGCGCGGGCTGGCACCACTTCACAGGTCTCTCCTGTCCGGTGCTGGCGTGGTATGGCGCGTACTACCGGCCCGGACGGCTGACCGTGGGCTTCGATCTTTGGATCGAGTCCTGTGAGGCAGCCAAGGACGGACGGAGCCTGCGCGCGACGCTGCGCGGGCATGGTGCGGCGCGGCACCAGCCGGTCGTCGTGGCTTGTCTGGCGCAGGGACCGAAATACGCGGCCACCTGGAATGGCGCGGCGATCGAAGCGGTCGAGCGCGTGCCCGGCGCCATTGAAGTGCGGCTGCCCTCGGGCGACGCGATCGGTGAGTTGGTCGTGACGGCGCGGTAGACATGCGCATGCAAGGAGAGACAGACCGGTCATGACGCTTCCGGATGCACAACACGCATGGTTCGCGCGGCGACGACTCGGACTGTTCCTGCATTTCGGCCTCTATGCCATCGAGGGGTGGCACGAACAGGACATCATGCGGCGGCAGATTTCGCGCCAGGCATATGAGACATTGGTGCAGCGCTTCAATCCCTTCCGGCTGGACTTCGAAGGCATTCTGGATCTGGCCGAATCCGTCGGCATGGAGTACATCTGCCTGACCGCCAAGCATCTTGACGGGTTCTGCCTGTGGAACACCCGGGAGACGGCGTTCAACGTCATGCATTCGCCCTATGGACGGGACATCGTCAAGCAGTTGGCCGACGCGTGCCATCGCCGCCATCATGGCCAAGGGCGGGAACTACTTGCTGAACGTCGGCCCCGATGCAGAAGGCCATATTCCCGGGCAAGCCCGGGACATCCTCCTGGAGATCGGCGCATGGTATGGCAAGACGCGCGAAGCGTTTGGCGACGCGGAGCCTGCCAGCGCCCTGACCCTGAACCGCGACGTGCTGCTGACGCGGCGGGCGAACACGGTGTACGTGCATCTCGCCGCCGGCTGGCGATGAGCCCGCGACGGTTCAGGCCTACGTCGGATGAGCAACGCAGGGCAGGGAGAATGGATATGATCGGACTTCAATACGTGATGGGCGGTGTCCTGGCGGCATCGACCATTCTGGGAACGACCGCCCTGTCATCGGGTGAAGACAAGGTTTTGCCGCTCTGGCCGCAGGGCGTGCCGGATGCCCGGGGCAACGGCCCGGCCGACAACCCGATCATCACCGTCCACCTGCCACCAGCGGGGAGCACGAATACCGTGGCGGTTCTGATCTGCCCTGGCGGCGGGTACGGCGGGTTGTGCTCCTCCTATGAAGGGCACGACGTCGCCAAATGGCTGAACGGCTTTGGCATTGCCGGCATCGTCCTCAAGTACCGCATGAGTCCCTATCGACATCCGGTGCCGCTGCATGACGCGCAACGCGCCATGCGGCTGATCCGGCTGCACGCGCAGGAGTGGAACATCGACGCGCACCGCATTGGCGCCATGGGCTTCTCGGCGGGCGGACATCTGGCCTCGACGCTGGGGACGCAATTCGACGCCGGCAATCCCGGCGCCGCGGAGCCGGTCGACCGCCTGAGTTGCCGCCCGGACTTCATGGTTCTCGTCTATCCGGTCATCACCATGGGTGCCAAGGGACATGCCGGATCGACGATCAACCTCCTCGGAGCGAATCCGACGCAGGCGGCGCGTGACAGCGTCTCCAGCGAGTTGCATGTCGCAACCAACACGCCGCCGGCGTTTCTGGCCCACGCGGTGACCGACGCGCTTGTGCCCGTGGACAACAGCCGGCTGTTTGTCGCGGCGCTGAAGGCCAAAGGCGTGCCCGTCTCGTACTGCGAACTTCCGAAAGGCAGTCACGGCCTGGGATGCGGCAAGGGCGAGGATTGGGCGGCCTGGCAAGCCGCCTGCCTCACGTGGCTGAAGGGCAACGGGCTGACGCGCGAGAAGTGACGGCAAGCCGCTGATCGCCGCAGGCCACCGATGCGGCGCCGCAACAGACAGACGCCCAAGGCCATTGATAATTGGCGGAGGGGCGTAGGCGCCACCAGGTCTGGATGTGCCTCTCTGCTGATCGGCGATGACTCGTTTGAATCCTGCACCAATCAGAAACATATCTGCAAGATTAAACGCCGTTTCCCGTTGTAACCGAAGTCGAATCCGCCTACCATCTCGTTCATGGGGATTCTGGCAGAACCAGCGGTCGAGATGCGGAGAGATGATGCCGGCGCGCGTGCGCTTCTCGACCTCCCGGACACGCTTCGGGTACGCTTCTTCGCCGAAGCTGACCCGCAGCGCCAGAAGAACTTTGCCCAGTACTTGACGCCGCCGCACGTTGCCGACCTGATGGCGAGCATGTTCCATCCCGACACGCGCCGCATCCGCCTGCTGGACGCGGGAGCGGGCATGGGCATTCTTTCCGCCGCATTCGTTCGAAATCAGCTTCAGGCCGCCCGGTTGCCCGAAAGTATCGAGGTCACGGCTTATGAACTCGATGAAAACCTCCTGGGCGGGCTCGCAGAGATCTACGAAGCCTGTCGGACCGCCTGCGAAAAAAACGATGTGCGTTTCTCTGCGACCATTCGACATGCCGATTTCATCGCTGAAGGCGCCGAGATGCTGCGCAACGACTGGTTTTCGCGCTCGTCGCAGACCTTCGATGCAGCCATCGTCAACCCGCCCTATGGCAAACTGGCCACGTCGTCCGAGGGCTACCGACAACTGCGGGAGGTCGGTGCCGAAACCACGAATCTCTATGCGGCTTTCGTGACGCTGATCATCGGGCTGCTGCGGGACGGTGGCGAACTGGTGGCCATCACGCCGCGCAGTTTCTGCAACGGCCCCTATTTCAAACCCTTCCGCCGACGGGCTCTTTCGGAGCTTTCCTTCCGCCGCATCCATATCTTTAAGTCCAGGACGGCGGCGTTTAAGCACGACAACGTCCTTCAAGAGAACATCATCTTCAGCGCCGTGAAGCGCGCCTCGTCGCCGAAGACCATCACGATTTCGCAAAGCCAGGGCGAGGACGGTGCGGCGGTCAAGACCCGTTCATTTCCGGCCTCGGCTATCGTCTCGCCTTCCGATCCCGAATCGTTCATCCACATTCCAACGATCGAACGACCTTCCGGCATCCGGCCGGCAGTTGCCCCTCTCGGTTCGACACTGGCCGAACTCGGGCTTGCCGTTTCGACCGGACGGGTAGTCGATTTTCGCGCGCGCACACACATCCGGCAGAACCCTGAAAACGGCACGCTGCCGCTGATCTACCCCTGTCACTTCCAGGGCCTCTCTGTCGCCTGGCCCAAACTCGCATCGCGCAAACCCAATGCCATCGTGGAGAATGACCAGACCAGAAGCCTGTTCGTCCCTGCCGCCATCTATGTGTTGACCAAACGGTTTACGTCAAAGGAAGAGCCGCGGCGGGTGGTTGCCTGCATCTATGATCCGGAACGCAGTTCGGCTCCTTTCGTCGCGTTCGAGAATCACGTCAACTACATCCATGCACCCGGCGGTGAACTCGACCGCCTCCTGGCCAGGGGCCTCTGGGCCTATCTCAACTCCTCCATGCTGGATCGCAATTTTCGGGAGTTCAACGGCCATACGCAGGTCAATGCAACGGACCTTCGCAATATCCGGTTCCCGACGGCCGATCAACTGCGCCGTATGGGCCGGCATGTCGACGAGTCGTGCAGCGAACAGGACGAAATCGACCGGATCGTGAACGGGGAGTTGGAGATATGAAGCCTTCTACCGGCCGTCGCAGGCCCCGCCGAACGCGGAAGCTCAGAGAGGCGACGACCGCCCTTGCCGCGCTGGGGTTCGGCCCCAAGCAGACCAATGACGTCGCGGGGTATGTGTTGTTGGCGATGCTGGATCTCGGGCCGCGCACGCCGTGGAACGGCGCCCAGAACCCGCTTCGCGGCATTACGCCGATCATCAGTTTTGTCGACGATAAGTACGGCGTGCGCTATGCGCCCAATACGCGCGAGACGATTCGCGACGAGGCGGTCAAATATTTCGTGGAAGAAGGGCTTTTCATCAAGAATCCGGACGATCCACACCGACCGACCAACAGCGGCAAGACGGTCTATCAGTTCGAGCCAACGGCGCTGGGCCTCATTCGCACGCTTGGAACCTCAGCTTGGAAAGCCGGTCTTGAAAGGTACCTGGCAGGCAAGGAAGCCATCAAACGCGAGCTTCAACGCAACCGCGAGATGGCGCGCATTCCGGTCCAATTGCCATCCGGCCAGGAAATCACGCTTTCGCCGGGCGGACAGAACCCGTTGATCAAGGTCTTCATTGAGGAGTTCTGCTCCCGTTTTGTGAAGGGCGGCAAGGTTGTTTATGTAGGCGACGCGGCGAACAAGTTCCAGCATTACGACGTAGACTACCTGAAGAGCCTTGGCGTGACGATCGACTCCGCGGCCAAAATGCCGGACATCGTCGTGCATGATCCGGTGTGTCGCTGGCTGATCATCGCCGAAGCTGTGACCAGCGCGGGGGTGGTGGACGGGAAACGGCGCTCGGAACTCAAGCGGCTGTTCGGCGGATTTCCAACTGGGCTTGTTTTCGTCACGGCCTTCGAGACCCGCGAGGTCATGGGGCGTTTTCTGGGGCTGATCTCCTGGGAAACGGAAGTCTGGATTGCCGAGAACCCCAATCACGTCATCCATTTCAATGGCACGCGCTTTCTTGGCCCCTATCCCGACACCTTGGTCAAGACGTAGCCAGCCAACGCCAATCCATCTCGTTTCTCAGAACGCGCATGTGCGCTGGGCCCTGAAAGGGGAGTTTCTGGACGCCTTTTCCCGGCACGGAAATCGCCCTGCTGCGCCGCGGCATGTACGTTGTCCACATCGGATGTTCAAACCAGTTCGGCTCGTCGGTGGCAACCCTACGGCGTGACCAGCGTCAGCACGCCGAAGTTCGCGGGCGCCCAGGCGGGCTGGAGACCGCCACCCCAGGTCATGGCCGCGGCGCGGCCGTCGCCGTCGTTGTCGTTGAGCTGGAGCGAAAGCCCGAGCTTGGTGCCAAGGCCCGGCGCGGCGCATCCTGTTTCGGCCCAGGGGATCTTCACCGTGTAGGTCGTCACGTCATCGGCCCGCACGATGGCCATCTCGTAGAGCGAGGAGTTCTGCGCGAGCTGTCCGCTCGTCAGGCCGCCGCTGCGGGCAGGCGGGCGGTAGAGCGTGTAGCGGCCGCTGCCGCCGCCGGGCGAGGCGGCGCTGATGTACCAGCAGCAGGCGCGGGCATCGGTGCCGGGGGCGCGGTTGGCCGGATGGATGGCCAGGCAGAGGCTGTCGCCCTCGGGCGTCTGCTCGCCGGTCGTCGCCGCCACGGCCTTGTCGTCGCGCACGCGCACGGCGAGGTAGAGCGCCTGGTCGTCCCAGTTCAGGTAAGCGATGCCCGCCAGGTTGGCCGGCGTCCAGGCGTAACCGGGCTTGAAGACGGTGAGCTGGTTGTCGCACAGCAGCGGAATGGGGCAGGCGAGATTCCACGCCGCCAGGGTGCCATCGATCTTGATGGCCTTCGGCGCGCGGTGCGCCTCGGCGGCGAAGTCGGTGCCCTCGTCGAGCGTCACGCGCAGGTTGTCGTAGAGTGTCCAGCCGGCGCCCTTGGTGACGGGCTGGAAGCTGATGCGGCGGACGTTTGCGGCTGTCGGCGCACGGTGGGCGAGCAGCCGCCAGAAGGGCGTGCCGTTGCCGGCGGAGAAGACCTTGGGGATGGTCAGCAGCTCGGTGGTGCCGTCGGCCTTCTCGAGCTGCATGTTGCTGCCGGCCTCCATGTCATGGCTCCAGACCCAGGCCGTGTAGAGGTAGCCCTGGCCCGGCGCGGGCAGATCGAGCGTCTGGCCTTCATGCTGCCACGCGCCGTTGCCGTCAAAGCGCAGCACGTGAGTCTGTCCGCCGAGGCCATCGTCGGCCAGAGCCCGCTTGCCGTTGCCCGACCAGGATGCGGGATCGTTCTCGGACGCACCGGCCGCCTCGAAGTCGCCGTTCTTCAGCAGGTTGCCGAGATCTTCGGGGCGGACGACCGTCAGGCTGAAGGGTTTTGCGACAGCCGGCAGCGCGGGAGACTGGAACGTCACGGTGGCGGTCAGGTCGGCGTGGGCCGGCACGACGGCGCCTGCCGCGGTGGGTGCGAGCACCGCCTGCAGGCGGGCGCTGCCGCCGACGGGGAGGTTGAACGCGACGGGTTCCGCCGCGGCCCAACCGCCGGGGACGGTGATGGCGATCGAGCCGGAGAGCGGCTTCTCAAGCGGGTTGCGCACCAGCAGCGGAACGGTAAAACGCTCGCCCTTGACGGCCATGACGGACGGCACACTCGCGGGCAGGCGATCCTCGCCGATCCCGGGCACGACCTGCGCCTTGAGGGCGTCGAGGTTGGCGCCCTCGATGAAGACCGGCATCGAACTGAGCGTCAGTGTCAACACCCCCTTGGATGCTTCGAGGCGCGACTCGTTGCCCTGGTTGTCGGTCTGCACAACGGAGTCCGCGCCAACCGGCAGCGCGACGGTGGCGCCCGCATCGGTCGCGGCTGCCGCCACAAGCACGGCGCGGCCTGCGTTCTCGAAGAGGTGGAAGACCCCGTTCGTTCCCGCAAAGAACTTGCCGACCGGCTTGGCCTGGGCCAGTTTCGAAGACAGCACCGCCAGCGTGGCCGCGACGGGGCGCGGCGTATGGGCGTCGAGCAGGTAGGTCCAGTTGCCGGCGGCCTGGGGCCAGCCGCCGAAGTAGATGAGGGTCTTGGCGCCGCCGACGAGTTCATCGGGCCAGTGCTGCAGGACCCACTTGCTCTGCAGCGCGCTGCGCGTGAGGGCCTCGCGGGCGGGCATGTCCCAGATGGAGAGGCCGGCGGCCGACTCGTTGTCCCAGACAGCCACGCGGCCGGCGCCGACGGCGTCGAGGTCCTGGCGGGCCTCCACCATGCCGGCCAGCGCGTTGTAGTGGAGCGGCAGGACATCGAGCGTCTGCGCGATGCCCTGGGCCAGCAGGTCGGTGCGGAAGTTGCGCGGCCAGAGGCCGCCGGCGAGCTGCGTCTGGAGCTTCGGGTTGACGGCCTTCACGGCCTCGGTGCCGATGCGGCAGAAGGAGAGATAGTCCTGCACCGGCTGCGTCGACTTGTTACCCGGCACGATCTCATTCAGCCATTCGAAGCCCCAGATGCGGTCCTTGTAGCGCTGCGCGATGGTGGTGATGGAGTCGCGCCAGGCGCCGGCATCGAAGGGGAAGGGCTCGTAGCCGGCGCCGGAAACGCCGGGGGGCAGGATCCAGGCCGGCGGATCGACCAGGCAGATCCAGGGGATCATGCCCTCCTTGACGTTGCCATCGATCATCGCGTCGAGACGGTCGAACGACCAGACGTCCCGCTGGGGCTGGATGTTCACCCAGTTGACGAAGTGGCGGCAGAAGGTGAGTCCGAGCATGCGTGCGACGTGCGACAGGTCGCGGTCGCCGATGTTGGTGGCGCCGAAAGAGGTCGGCTTGCCGCCGGTGATCGCCAGGACGTCGGGGATGCGGGCGAGGAAGGCGGATCGCGTGCCCCAGCCTTCGATCGTGGCCTCGACGAGCAGGACGCCGCGCGCAGTGACGCCCGGCAGCGGCAGGTCGACGCCGGTTCCCGGGGGGCCGGCCACGATGGACTTCGCCAGCGCGCCGGCCTCACGTCCCGCGGCGTCCGTCAGGCGGATCTGGACGGTCTTGTCCGCGCCCACGACGGCCTCTTTCTGCCAGGCGATGTGGACGACGACCGGCTCGGCGTAGGTGAAGAGCCCGCCTGGCCGTTCGACGCTGAGGTCGAACCCCTTGGCGGCGACCTTGAGGGCCGGCCCGCTGGCGCGCACGCTCCAGGGCCAGGCCTTGCCGTCACCGCCCATGAAGCTCACCATCCAGGCTAGGTCGTTGTAGCGGAAGGTCGAGCCCACCTTGTAATGGAAGGACTTGGAGCCCGAGCCGGGCTCGACGGCGACGGTGCGGTTGCCGAGGCCGGGGATGCCCACGTGATGGCGGTCCTTGGTGTAGGTGCCGTCGGGGTTGTCGATCCAGGGGCCGAGGGCCATCAGGCGGATTTGCGTCCCGTCGCCCCAGGTATCGGAGGTGTCCAGCTTGTAGTTCACCGTCACATCAAACTCGTCGCCCGGGCCGTACGAGCCGGCTGGCGGGACGATCTGCAGCAAGCTGCGCTTGAAGGTGACGGTCTCCGGGCGGGCATGCCGAGTGGCCGCTGCCGCCGTGGCCGCCGCCGTCGCTGGATCCATGGCGACCAGGATGTTCTTGCCGTGCGCCAGCTTGGTCTTGTTCTTGTAGTCGCCATCGGGCGACAGGAAGACCAGCGGCGAGATCGCGCCCATCTCGTCGGTCAGTTTTGGGTTGTGCTTGAAGGTGAAGATGCCGCCGTTCCTGGCATCCTTGCGCGGCGTCCAACTCAGCATGCCGCCGAACATGCCGTTCTTCTTCATCCAGTGGAGATCGGCCGCAAGCTTCGCGGGCTCCACGCCGGTCTTGAGCGTGACCTTGATCTCGATCGGCGCGCCCGGCGAAGCCGTGGCGGGCGTCTCGATGATGCACCAGTCGGTATCAACGCTTTCGGCGCGAGCCGTGGCGGCCAGCAGAAGATAACCAATAACGGCAAGCGAGGAAGCGCGCATGAGGGCTCCATGGTAGCGTGTAGGCGAAGCTAGGTTAGCCGAACACCAGAACGGTGACAACAGGGGCGGCCAGGACTATTGAAAAGGCAACCAGACACGAAATGGCGCGCGCGGGCATTCCTTGGGTCGCGGGCCTCCGCGACCGGTCAGGTACGGACCGCAGGAGCCAGAACCACCTCGACGCACGGCACGAGGCGGCTGGGCACAGAATCCGGATAGCGCACCAGAAGGCCGTCCTCGTACTGCCGGTGCCAGAGCGGCGTTTGCGCCCCGGGTAGCCGCACCGCGCTCACGGCGGCGCCGGTGTTCGAGCCCAGGCTGCGCACAAAGGCTTCGCCACCCGCCTGCGCCGGCGCCTTCATCTGGAAGGCGAAGACGCTCGAACCCTTGGACGTGAAACGGAAATCGGCCGTGGTCCAGGGCGCCGCATCCTCCTTGAACGACCAGGCCTTGGACTCGTGCACGGTCGGGCCCTCACCCGCCACGCGCCAGGGACGCGTGCCGTGGATGCCGGCGCCGTTGACCTTGAACCATGCGGCCAGCTCCCGCAGGATGTTCAGGCACTCCTCGTCCAGCGTGCCGTCGGGACGCTGCGGCAGATTCAGCAGCAGGTTGCCGTTCTTGCTGACGATGTCGACGAGCATCTCGATCACGTGTGCCGGCGTCTTGTAGACCTGCCGCACGTCGTAAAACCAGCCGCCGACGCAGGTGTCGGTCTGCCAGACATACGGCTTGATGGCGTTCTCCTGACCGCGCTCGATGTCGAGCACGCCGATCGCCGCCACGTGGGATGCATCGTCCTTCTGGTTGTAGACGGCCTCATTGGCGCCGCCATGGAGCCGGGCGCTGAGGTTGTAGAGGTGCGCCACCAGACGCAAGCCCGGCTCCGGGCAGTTCACGAGAAGCTGCCTGCGGCCATGCAGTTCGGGCGTCTGCCAGTAAAACGGCAGGCCGCCGTCGGAGTAGAGCAGATCAGGCTGGTGCTGATCGACCAGGTCCTGAATGCGCCGGAACCACTGTGCATGGTAATCGGCGTTGTTCGTGTACCACTGCCATTCGGCGGGGGAAGGTTGCAGCGGGCAGCCACGGTTGCGGTGGTAGAGATCCGCGTACGCCTCGTCGTTGCCGTCATAGGGCACGCCCGCATAGGGGCCCGATGCATCGGCGTGCTTGTTCTGCTCCCACCAGGTGAAACTGGCGCCGAGGTGCTCTGTGACACCGAAGCGCAGGCCGCGCCCGCGCGCCGCCTCGCGCCACAGGCCGACGATGTCCTTCATCGGGCCGACGCGCGTCGCGTTCCACGCATGGTGCTTGGAGTTCCAGTTGTCGAAGTTGTCGTGGTGGTTGGCCTGGGCCACGAAGTACTTGGCGCCGGCCGCCACGTACAGGTCCATCAGACCCTGCGGATCGAAGCGCTCGGCCTTCCACAGCTTGATCATGTCCTTCCAGCCGTGCCGCGAGGGATGGCCGTAGGTACGCCAGTGATGGAGATACTGCGGGTGCCCTTCGACATACATGTGCCGGGCGTACCAGTCGCCATACATCGGCACGCTCTGCGGACCCCAGTGCGACCAGATGCCGAACTTGGCATCGCGAAACCACTCCGGGCAGCGGTACTGTCCCAGCGATTCCCAAGTCGGTTCGAACGGGCCCTTCTCGATCATGTCTTTCATGCTGATCCTTGCCAGATGATGCCGCACGTTCCTTTTCAGCACGCCGACGCAGCGGCGTGGCTACAGTTTCGATCCAGCTACCGGAAGAAGAACACCGTACTCACCGGGGCATACCGGATCGCGACAGTGTTGCCTGCATAGGAGACGCTATAGGACGGCGGCAGGCCGGTCACCGAACCGAACCGCCCGGTATAGCCGGAGGCTGTGGTCAGCATGACGGCGTTGGTTGTCGGCGTGCCGACGAAGGCGAGCGTGCTGTTCGTTCCCAGCACCAGCGCACGCTGCGCGCTGATCACGCCCGAGGTCGTCACGAGGTGGTTCAGGTCGATCACCACGGCACCGTTGAAGACCGCGTTCGTGGTCAGGGTCAGCGTGCTGTTGACGATCGTCAGCGTGCCGTTGTTGGTGAAGGTCATGGCCACGGTGGCCGCGGTGTTGGAGCAGAGCATCTGCCCGCCACTGCCGAGGGTCTGGCCGATCGTCAGACTGTTGGTGTTCAGGCCGCGGTAGCGAGTGGTGCCGTTGACCATCTCCAGACGCGCATAGTTTGTCGAACCGAAACCCGGATCGAAGAGATAGGTCTGGGTCGTGGCGGTCGTGTTGCTGGCGTTGTTCAACCGGAACGCATTGGTGCCGATCCAGGTCAGGTTGGTGATCGCCGAGGCGCGCAGATCGACCGTGCCGAGGTTACGGAAGGCGACAATGCCGTTTTCGATCGCAACGGGATTGCCATTCGGCACAATTGAAGGCGTGGCGGTGGCGAACTGGTAGATGCCACCCGAGTTGGTGATCATGTTGCCCATGGCCACGCCATTGGTCAAAGTGCCGGCTTCCAGCAGGCCGCCTGGCAGGACGCTGATGACATTGTTCACGGCCTGCGAGGCGCCGGCTGCCGCCACGCTGGCGAAGACGCTGCCGCCACTGCCGATCACCAGTGTGTTGTTTGCCGCCTGGCTCGCGCCACCCGCCATCAGGGTGGCGACATTGGTCAGCACGGCGCCGGTATCGACGCGCAGCGTGTTGCCCGTGGCCGCGCTGCCGCCAACCGTCAGGTTCTTTCCACCGCCATTCCAGACCGTGCCGCCAGTGACGGTGGCGGCGTTGTTCGATGACGCGTAGCCGACGAACGAGTCGGCCGTGCAGTTCAACAGGCCCCCGCCGACGGTCAACGTGTTGTTGTTGCCGCCCGGGGCCGGGGTGGAGTACGCGCCGACAACGAGTGCGCCGCTGTCCATATAGAACTTGCCGCCGTTTGTTACGATCAGACTGTTGAAATTGGCCCCCGCGGCGGCACCAACGCCCATACGATAGGTCCCGCCGGCATTGGTAATGACACCACCGGTCATGACCAGCACGCTGTTGCTTACGCCGGGGTTGACGGCCGTGTCACCGCTGCCGACGTAAAACTTCTGAATGCCGACGTCCCAGAGGCTGTTGGCAGTCACGGTGACCGCATTTCCCGTTCCTCCGCTGCCAACGTAGCAGATGCCCCCGGCGCTCATCAGTGTGCCATTGCTGAGCACGAGCGCATTGCTCGCGGACCCGCCGAGACCGACGGCGGCACCGTTGGCCGAGAACACCTTCCCGCCGTTGGCGATGCTCATGCTGTTCCCGTCTGCCCCGGCAACCTTGCCCACCGACACCCCGCTTCCGGTAACGTTCGTGACCACGCCGCCCTGATCCACACGCAGCACATTGCCCATGGAGCCGGCGCTACCGCCAACAATGAGGGATCCGCCCACACTCCAGAGCGATGGCGTTCCGTTGGCGGGATTTGATCCCCCAATCCAGCCGAAGTTGGTGGCGCCGCTGTTGCCGATGTAGTCCGTGGTCGTCGTGAAGACCTGCCCGCCATTGGTGATGACCAGGCTGTTGGCCGTCATGTTGGCGAGACCGCCAACCGTGATGCTGCCATTGGTCAGTATGCCGCCGGCACCGACGATCAGCATATTATTCGAGTTGGTGCTGATGCCCGTGAAGAAGCCCAGTGTCACCGCTCCTCCGCCCACATCCCACAACGCGGGCGCGCCCGTCAGCGCATTCGTGCCGGCGATGACCGTGGTGTTGGAACTGGAGTTGTAACCGATGTAACTATTGCCGCTGTTGGAGGTAAACAAGCGACCGCCATTCGAGATGACGAGGCTGCACTGGCCGTTGCCAGACGATCCCGGCCAGATGCGTCCGAGATTGGTCACCACCGCACCTTCCGCGATCACGAAACGATCGCCGGGGAAAGCCATGACGATGATGTTGGCGCCCTGGTTCCAGAGCGCGTTGGAGCCCGTGACCAGGACGGTGTTGCTGGCAGAGCCGTACCCGGCCTGCACGGTTCCTCCCGGACTGTTCTGCCCGGCGTAGTACACCGCGTTGCTTACAATCAGTGTGTTACCTGCCGATTGGAATGGGAAACCCGCTCCAGTTGTCTGGTTGCTGAACAATCCGCCAGCGATGAGAAGCGTTCCTCCGCCTCCAATACCAGCATTCACGTTCAGCGCGATGTTATTCGACCCCATCAGGGTAAGCGTCGCCGGTCCCCCCTTGATCAGGCTGGCGTTGTTGTTGCCCAGGATATTGTTCGGCAGGGTGTAATCGGCGGCGGGCGCCAGCGTCACGGCGTTGGTCTGTACCACGATGTTCCCGCTGCCGCTGATCGGGCCCGAGAACGTCAGGGTATTCGCCGACGCATTGCTGATGACGAGGCCGGCGGCAAACTGCACGGGAACGGCGATCGTGTCGCCTGGACTGGCACTGGACTCGCTGACCTGCGCGGGGTTGCCGGAGTTATCGAGGGTCAGCGTGCCGGCTATGGCGTTGTTGGTGATGCTCACCGCGTAGGCCGGCGTGGCGGCATCGCCGACATTGAGCGTGCCAACCGTGATGGTGGACTGGTTGAGGAAGATCGTCTGCTTGCCGATGATGTTGTTGGTGATGTTCGCGACATCCCCGGCCGCGTTGGGGAATCCGGCCGGCGTCCACTTGCCGCCGTTGTTCCAGTTGGTGGTCAGCGCCGCTGCGTTGGTCCAGGCATAGACCGTGGCGCGGACAGGCATGGCCGCCGCGCAAATCAGCGCCAAGGCTGAAACTGCACGAAACGTGCGCCATGTATTCAGTCCAACCGGTTTCACTGTATCCTTCATGATTGTTCTCCCGCCTTCCCCTTGTTCGCAAACATAAGTATACCAACCGCCTTGAAACTCCGGTTCTGTTTTTTACGACGCGCGCCTTTCGCGCGTTCCCTCATGGGATGGACGGCGTCCCCGCCGTCCGCGAAGTCCGTACACCACGCTGGCCTTGATCGGAGAAGTCGCCGGGGACGGCGACCCTATCCGGCGCCGAAACATGGCTGCGTTGTGAACGAGTCAGTGCATCACGCCCTCACGGCATCGTTCGCATAAAGACCAACCCCATCATCCCCTGGCTTTCGGTCAGCGCGATGGTCAGGTGCTCCGGCCCGGTCGGCGCGGCTACGGACCATTGCACGGTGCTGGTTTCAAAGGCGTTGACCGTGAGGCGCTTCTCGTCGGCCTTGCCGAACTGCTGCTCGTAGGCGGCCACGACTTCGAGCAGGGGCGGCGGCTGGGTGAAGGTCACCGCAATGCGCGCCATCGAACCCTTGGCGAAGCTGATTTCGATGTTGGCAGGCTTGTTGAACAGCACCTCGGCGTCCGAGACGATGAAGGAGGCGTCGGGCTTGTCGGTCAGGGGCACTCCGCTGACGCCGTTGCGCAGGAAACTACCGTCACGCATCTTCTGATGGGCTGTGCTGTAATCATCAGCCCAATTCAACCCTGGCAACGGATTCCAGAGCAGGGAGGGTGCAATGGTCGGGGATGCCACGCGGATGGCGCTTCCAGTTGAGAGAGCCATGGCCTCGGCTTCGCGCGCCGCGGGCACGGGGCGGGTCTCGCCGCGCCGGGTGATGCGCAGCGCATAGAGGAAGACATCGCGATCGGCAACCCCCTGGACGCTGTTCGTGTCAGAGAGACGCAGTACGCCCGTCTGGCGCAGGGCGAAGTCATAGCTCGTGAGCGTGGCGGCCTTGAGGCTCTGCGGCAGCCAGAGCGACCAGCCGACCGGATCGACGATCATCGGCGCCCGGCCATAGTTGTGGATGGCTGCGGCGAGTTGCAGGGGCGGGATGAAACCAGCCGACTGCCGCGCGAGCGACATGTCCATGACAAAACCGGTGTTGGCGGCGTTGTTGGCGGCGGAAACCAGCGCCTGCGTCGTGGGCGCATCGCCGACCAGCGGCCGACCATCCTGAGACACCAGGCCCCAGGCGACAAAGGGCTGGGAGAAGTCGCCGATGACGAGGCCGTCGCGGAAGGCGTAACGACCGCCGGTGCGGCCAACGTAGGCCTTGGCCGTCGGCGTGTCGATGATCATGCGGCCATGGGCCGGATCGTAGATCACGGGCTGGCCGGCATCTGGCGCCTGGTTGGCGGGTCGCTCCACGGTCAGATCGGGCCCGCCGACGCCGCCGAGATGGAGGCGGGTGCCGCATGAGAAGGCATCGGCGCGCTGGTCGACGCCATTCAGGTAGCGGTAGCTGTGGATGGCGGCGTCGCTCAGGCGGTAGATGGCAGGCGTCGACGCCGGTGCGATGGCGCCGCTCAGGAAGATCTGCCCGGCTATGGAAAGCGCCGCGCCCAGCGCGGGATCGGTGGAGAAGTGGGTGCCGGACCAGTAATGCTCGGGCCGGATATAAGGAAGTTTCTCCAGCAGGTACTGCTCGTCGGGCGTCGGCTCGGCCGAGGCTTCGCCCGGCGTGTGGTAGATGTGGAAGAAAACGCCGTCCCAATCCTCGCGGCTTGCCAGTGCGGCGACGCGGAGCGGAAACTCCGCGCGGTAGGGGTTGGTGTCGGCCGTGTTGGTCTCGTAGACGATCGTCGGGCAGCCGGCCACGGTGTGGGTGTCCATCACATAGAGCCCGGGCGGCCCGTTCAGACGGGAGGCCAGTCCCCACTCGTAGGTGCCGAACGACACGGCGCTGCCGGCCAGCGCCTGGCTGGCGAGCCACGGAATGCTGGGCCGGTACTGACAGTCGAACACAAACGGGACCACGTTCACGCCCACGCCCGCGGGAGCTTGGGCGCGGCAGTGCGCATGGAAGTCGCGGTTGAAGGCCACCACGGTGTCGACGAGGAAGCCGACCAGATCGTTGCCGCGCGCCTCGGGGTAATCCTTGCGTTTCAGCAGCGTGGGTTCCAGAGCGATGGCGGCGGCGGCGAGCGTTTCATCGGCGCCCAGTTTGCCCCACGCCTTGGCCAGGCCAGCTTGATCGCCGTAGCGCTCCTTCAGCCAGGTGTTCCAGCGGCTCTGCAGCTTCTTCTGGAAGTAGGGCGGCCATTTCTCAACGCCCTGCTCCAGCACCTTATAGACAAAGCCGTTCTCGTTTTGCACCTGCCAGATGGCGATGGACTCCTCCTCGGCATAGCGCCGACCGGTGTAGGGGTTGACGTGGTTCAGCACGTTGTCGGCATGGCGCTTCATCCCCAGCATGACGCGCTCGTCAAAATAGAGCGCCATGTTGACGATCGCCGGGTTGGTGCGCACCGCAGCGCGCCAAGCCTCCCAGTCGGAGCGCCCGGCACCGGCGCTGACGAGGAAGCTGTCGGAGCTCAGCACGCCGTCGAGCAGCTCCTTGCCGTCAAAGAAGCCGCGCGCGTGGAGCAGCGGCGAGAGGACGAAGATGCCATGCGCGCGAGCCTCGGCGACGAAGCGGTCATACGTGTCGAATACGTTGGCCACCTGCCCCGTCGGCGTGCAGAAGCTGCCGCGCGCCGCGGATGCCGCGTCATACGGATGCTCCGCAGGCCAGAGGCGAATGCCGTTGAAGCCGGTCTTCTGAAGCCGGTCCAGGATGCTGAGGCTGGGCGCGTCGTGGCGATTGACGCCCCACAGCCGGAGACGCCGGCTGCCGTAGTAGATATGGCCGTCATCCTGCACGGTCGCATAGACGCCGGCTGCGGGGCGGATCGGCGGATCGAACAATCCGACAGTCGGGTGCCTGACGATGGTCACGACCAATGCGGGCGCCTTGGGACCCGAGCCCGTCAGGCTGAGTGCGGACGCACTGGCGCCACCCTCAACCGTCAGCAGCAGGTTGGTCTCTGCGGCGCTCCCCGCCAGGCACTGTTGCAACCACGCCGTGACATTGGAGAGGACGGTCGATGCGCCAGGCGCTGTGGCGAGAGACACGCGGGCGAGCGGAGCAGCCACACCCGCACCTGATGTCTGCCGCTGCGGCTGGAGGGTGAGGATGGGTAGCGCGCCGCGTCCAGCACCAGAGACGGAAACCTCGACGGCTGCTTCGCGCAGATCGCTGGCCTGCAGCAGCAGGCGGCGGAGCAGGGCCAGATCAGGTGTCAGCACGACTGCGGCAGCATCGGGGCCGCCCAGGTGGAGTGCGGGCGCCGGCTTGACGCCACTTTCCCGGCTCGAAATGTTGATTTGCACGGCACGGCCGGCAAACTGCGCGACGAACCCATGATTCTCCCATTCTCCGCTGCGCCAGCGGTGAATGGCATCGTCGAAACCGGCGCAACGCTGGACGCCATTGGTGACGCCCGGCAGGTCGAGCACGGCGAATGGCGCGGCCTCGTAGTCGACGCCGGGACGCAAATTCGCCCAGGCGGCGCCAGCCGGTCCGCCCGCGTGTTTGCCGGTGGCCTCCTCGGTCCAGTCGGTCAGCATGCGGTGGAAGGCGATCTTCCCGCTGCCCTCGCGCTCATGCCAGCCGATGCTGAAACGGAAGGCGGCGGCGCCGAACGCGCCATTGGCCGGCAGCGAGGTCAGGTCGACCTTGAACAGGCCTTGCTGGGCGCGGGCGTCGCGCAGCACGACGGCGCCCTGGCCATGCGGCTTGTCGTCATCGCGCGCGATGCAGGTGTCGGCCGCCATGGGCAGCGCGAGGGTCCGGCCGTTCGCCAGCGCGACCAGCAGCGCCGGCTGGCCTGCGCCTGACGGCGGCAGGGCGGTGCGGGCGGACGCGCCGGTCGCTGTCAGGGTCGCGGCCGGCAGCATCGGCAGGCTGAAGCGGAGGGTTGACGGGTCCGCCGCGGACGCGGGCGCGACCGGCGTGGTGGCTGCGGCGACCCATGTGACAAACAGACCCAACACCCGCCGTGCGGACCCCGAGGACGCGCGCCGTTGTTGCAGAACGTGTCTCATCGCTGATTCCTTCCCGCGGTGTGTGGTCGACGGGCGAACACGCGCCGGCAACAGAAACGGGTCTGAATTCGCCGTCAACGTGGGGTGATGGTCCCATTCACGTCCCACAGGTCTTCCCAGCCGCGGCTGCCCTGCCAGAGAAAGACCTGGCCCTTGATCAGCCGGCAGTTGCGGTCGATGCCGGCGATGGCCTGCATCTCGGCGGGCGTAAGCGGCGGCGTCAGGGCCGCCCGCAGGTTGGACAGGTAATTGGCGCGCTTAACGGAGAATGGGATCGGCACCTGTCCGCGCTGGATGGCCCACTTCAGGGCGACGGTGGCTGGATGCACGCCGAGGCGGCGCGCGATGGCGACGATCACCGGGTCCTCCAGATCCACGGTGTCATCGGACGTCCGGTCGCGCTCGGGTCGGCCCGGCGAACCGAGCGGGCTGTAGCCGATCGGCACCAGGCCGCTGGCGCGCACGAAGTCAAACAGCTCCGGTTGCTGGAAGTGCGGGTGCAGCTCCATTTCGTTGCAGACCGGTTTGATGGCGGCATCGCGCAGCAGCAGGCGGAGCTTCGGAACGGTCATGTTCGACGTGCCGATGTGCTTTACGAGGCCGCGCGTGACCAGGCGCTCCATCGCGCGCCAGGTCTGCATGTAGTTCTCATGGATGTACGGCCGGGCATCCGGGCTGCGGCTGGAGACATCGCAGTGCGGCGGGTGGAAGTTGGGGAAGGGCCAGTGCACCAGGTAGAGATCCAGATAGTCGAGCTGCAGGTCGCGCAGCGACTGCTCGCATGAGGCTTCCACATCGCGCGGCGCATGCTTGTCGTTCCAGAGCTTGGACGTCACCCACAGCTCCTGGCGCGGCACCCCGGCGGCCTGCACGGCCTTCAACGCCGGACCGATCAGGGCTTCGTTGCCATAGACCGACGCGCAGTCGAAGTGCCGATAGCCCACGGCGGCGGCATCGACCACAGCTGCGGCCACGGTCTCGCCCGTCACGGCGTCCGAACCGAAGGTGCCGAGGCCCACGACGGGCAGGCGGGCGCCCGAGGGCAGCACGTGCACGGGCACGCGCGCGGGGTCGATAGCATCGGCGGCGGGAAATGGGCGGGGTGTTTTTGAAGTCGTCACGGTTGCATACTCCTTTGCAGAGGCAGTCATCAGGGTTCGGTGTTCAGTGTTCAGGAAACATCCGGCCTGAACCCTGAGCACCTGTTGAGCCTTGCACAAGCGGGTACAGGTCCTGCGGGGTAGGGCGTGCCGCTCCGCGGACGCCGAATCCTGTGCACAGGATTCGAATCCATCTGCGGCCGGCGGCGGAGCGCCGGCCCTACCGTGTTGCATCCTTTCGAAAGGATCAGTAACGGGTTCCCGCTGAACACTGAACACTGAACACTGAACACCTAAAACACGATACACACCTTCCCGGTCTGTCCCTTGTTGGCCAGATCATAGGCAAGGGCGGCCTTGGCGAGCGGCAGCTGCGGGCCGCCGGTGGCTTCCGGGTGGACGTTGCGCCGGGCCAGCTGTTCGGCGAGGTCGGAGAGGTGTTTGACCGAGGTCACCCAGGATCCGAAGAGGGTGATCTGCTTGTGAATCAGGAAGGGCGACACATCGAACTCGACCTTGCCGCCTTCGCCGACAAAGCCGCAGCGGCCCCACTGGCGTGTGCCCTTGAGGGCCAGCAGCCGCGCGGCACCCACGCCGGAGCAATCGATGCTCGTCTCACAGCCGACGCCGGCCGTGATGGCCTGGATCGCAGCCGGTGCCGCGTCGTCAAACGGCAGGACGTGATCGATCAACCGGACGCCCGGCGCGTCGCGCAGCTTGCGGGCGAAGGCCAGCCGGCCGGGCGCGACATCGACGCCGATCACCTCGGCTACGCCCAGCATGCGACCCAGTTGGGCAGCGGCCAGACCCACCGGGCCCAGGCCCACCACCAGCAGCCGGTCACGGCCGCTGACCTGCATGCGCGTCAGGCACTCCCAGACCGTGCCGAAGCCGCAGGCCATGAAGGCGCCATCCACATAGGTCAGGGGTTCGGGCAGCGGCACGCAGTCCTCCTCCTGGGCCAACAGGTAGGGGGCATGGCCGCCATCGCGCTGCCAGCCGTAGGCCTTGCGGTGCGCCGCGCTGGTGCAGCTGATCTGATAGCCGTGCTGGCAGTCCGGACAGCAGCCGCAACCGGAGATGTGATAGATGATCACCCGGTCGCCGGCCTTGCGTTCGCGGCAGCCGGGGCCGACCTGAACGATCTGGCCGCACGGCTCATGGCCGGCGATGACGCCCTGGTAGGCTTCGGGCCCCTTGCCCAGGTGCTCGCGGTAGATGGCGCGGATGTCGCTGCCGCAGATGGAGGAGGCCTTCATGGCCACCAGCACCTGGCGTTCGCCGGGCGCTGGCACGCGGAAGGTCTTGAACGTCACCGTGCTGTTTCCCGGCAGCAGAGCCCCGGTCATGGTTTTCGGAATCACGCGCATCGTGGAGCGTCCTCTCTTTTCAAACGAAGCCAGAGCGAGAAGCATGCAGGTCTGTATTCAGGAGTCTCTCGCCTGAACACTGAACACTGAACACTTTACCAACCGTCCCATAAGTATGTTCCGCAGCTGCGTCATCTGGCCATGGACGGCCTTGACTCATGCATGCCAATTTTTGACTCGTGCACACGGCCTCGTCGGCCTAACATCATCCCATGCCTGCGAAGTCCATCCTCTCCAAGGATGCCACGCCTGTCGGCGCCATCATGCCGCCCAACTTCTTCTCCCAGCGTGTGCAGCAGGCGCGCTATGACTACCTCAATTTGACTCCTTCGCCACGCGCCGCCCTGGAGGTGGTCTGCGGCGGCGTGGAGCAATGCCGGCCCGATTATGTCGTGCGGCGCGAACGGTTCCGGTATTTCTCTATCGAGTTCGTGGCTGCAGGACGCGGACGGCTGGTGCTCAACGGCCGCACCTATGCGCTGGGACCGGGCGTGGCCTTCTGTTATGGACCGGGCATTCCGCACGTCATCACGACCGATCCGGATGCGCCCATGACCAAGCACTTCATCGACTTCACCGGCCGCTGGGCGGCGGCGCTGCTGGCGCGCTGCAAGCCGCTGATGGCGGGCGCCGTGCAGGTTTCCGACCCGCTGGCCGTGGGCGCTCTTTATGAGGAGATCCACCGCAGCGCACGGACGGGCAGTCCACAGGCTCGGGAGGTGTGCCGGCTGCTGCTGCAGATCCTGGTGCTGCGCATTGCGGAGCTGGGCATCGATCATCCTCACGGTGACGCGCGTGCGTTGCAGACGTATCACCAGTGCCGGAGCTGCGTGGAGCGGGAGTTCATGACGTTGAGGTCGCTGACGGACATCGCCCGCCGCTGCCATCGCGATCCGGCCTACCTCTGCCGGGTGTTCAGGCGGTTTGCCGGCACCACGCCCTATGCCTACCTGCTGCGCCAGAAGATGAACGCGGCCGCGGATCGCCTCCAGCACTCCGACCTGTTGGTCAAGGAGGTTGCCGACGCGCTGGGCTTTCCCGACCCGTTCCACTTCTCCCGCAGCTTCAAGGCCGTGCATGGCATCGCGCCGCAGCGCTTCATCGCGCTCAGCCGGCGGCGCTAGCCGCCTACTGCAGGACGGGCTTTGAGGCCACGAGCCGTCGGGTGTCGCGCAAGCGCCACACTGTCCATGTTCGGGCAACGCCGCACCAGTCTCACCTATCCGGATAGGTGAGACTGGCGACAACACCATCGGCGCCTATCGCGCCACGCAAACAGAATAAGAGGCTGACGCGCAACTGGACACCTCGTTTCGCCGGCGTTTGCCCTTGGGCCTTTGCCGAACAGGCCAGGGTGACATAAGATAACGCTGTTCGTCACACATGGTTCGGCGCGTCCGCGCCAGGCTGCAGAAGGAGCGGAGACGGGCTCCTATGACAACTCGAGGGCAGACGATGACCGACAGCATGATGCCGGCGACCAAACCGATGGCCTGCGGTTTCTATCCGTTCTGGTTCTGGAACGGCCCGCTGGACGCGGATGAGATCCGCTGGCAAGTTCGGGAGATGGCGGCGCAGGGCGTGCGCGGCTTCTACATCCATTCCCGCCAGGGGTTGCGCGTGCCCTATCTCTCCGATGCGTTTCTCGACCTGGTGGGCGTGGCCGTCGACGCCGCTGTGCAGCATGGCATGACGGTGCACCTCTACGATGAGTATCCCTATCCCAGCGGCGCCGCGGGCGGGCGCGTCACGCTCGGTAATCCGCATTTTCATGCCACGGAACTGATCCAGCAGAGCCGCGACGTGGCGGGTGGCGCCATCCGGCTGGAACTGCCGGCCGGCAAACTGCTTTGGTGCTGCGCCTATCCGCTGCGCGACGGTGCTGTCGCCTGGGAACAGGGCATCGACCTGCGCGGCGCCGTCGGCACGGTGCTGGGCGAGGAATCATATGTGCTGATGGGGCTGACCCGCTACAACCGCAAGCGGTATTTCGCGAGCGATCCCCTGCCGGTGCTTGAGACCGAGCTGCCGGAGGGAGCGTATCGGATCTGTGTGGCCGTGCAAGCGGTGGTCGAGCACCACAAATACTGGGGCAAATTCATCGACGTGCTGAACCCCGATGCGGTCCAGTGCTTCCTGTCCGAGACCCATGAACGCTATTTCCGGCGCTTTGGCGCGACGTTCGGTCGCACGATCCGCTCAATTTTCACCGATGAGACCGCGGCGGGATGGTCGGAGCGCCTACCCACCGCCTTCCTGGAGGCGTACGGATACGACCTGCTGCAGCAGTTGCCGGCCCTGCAGGATCCCGCGCATCCGGACGCGCTGCGCGTCCGTCATGACCTCGACCGCCTGAAGTACCGCCTCTTCTGCCAGAGCTTCGAGGAGCCGATTGCCAGCTGGTGCCGGCAACACGGGCTGCTGTATGGCGGCGAGAAGCCCAGCCAGCGGCTGGCGCAGCTGCGTTACATGGACATTCCCGGATGCGAACCGGGACACACCAAGGCCGGCGCCGCGCCCGACCTGCTGCAGCCGGACATCCGCGGCAACGCCCGGGCCACGGCTTCAGCCGCCTATTTCTATGGGAAGGAGGGAGCGCTATGCGAGTGCTACCACAGCCTCGGCTGGGGCGCCACGCTGCTGGACGCCCGGCTCATTGCCGAAGGGCTGCTGCTGATGGGCATCCGCTATCTCGTCCCGCATGGCTTCTTCGCCAGCACCCATGCACTGGCCAAGCATGATGCGCCGCCGACCTTTTTCTTCCAGGCTCCTTATTGGCGCCTCTTCGGCTGCCTGAGCGACCGGGTTGAGCGCATCACCAGCGCCTTTGCCGACACGCATATCGCTGCGGAGATCCTGGTGGTCGATCCGGCTAGCGGCCTGCCGACGCGCGAAGACAAGGACGCCTACCAGCGGCTGCTGGAGGGACTAATGCGGCGGCATCTCGATTGCCTCATCGTCGATACCGACATCCTGCAGTCCGGCACGATTGGATCGGGCGCGGTCCGTATCCGCGAGATCGCCGCCACCGTGGTCATCCTCCCGCCGATGTCGTTCGTCGAGGAGCCGCTGGCGGCGTGGCTGACCGCCTTTGCCGATGCGGGCGGCCTGGTGATCCGCTGTCCGCGGGCGTTTGACGAAGAGTCCTTGGACACGCAGGTGCGTTCGCGGATTCGGGCCGGCCTGCAGTTGACGGCGAGCCGGGGCGATGCGTCCCGGATCACGATGGTCTCACGCACGGGCGGCGGCCGGAGGCTCTGGTTTCTCGTCAACACCGGTGGCGCCGGCGCGGAGGTGGAGTTCGCTGCCGGCGAACCCCTGCACGAGATGCCCTTGGGCGAAGGTTCGGCGCGCGGGCTTGAAGCGCGGCCGGGCGGCACATACCGGCGCGAGGTCAGGCCATTCGAATCCCTGCTGCTGGCAGGGGGGCCGGCGGCTGCGCCACAGGCGGTGGTGCCGCGCCTCGACGTGCCGATTCGCGGCGAGGTGGCCTTTCGGCCGCTCAATAGGAATCTGCTGCGCATCGATGCCTGGGAGATGGCGCTGGGCACGGCCGACGGATGGGGGACCTCGGCTCGGGTTTCGGCCGTGCCGCTGGTGCACCAGCTGGAGGCCGGGCATTTCACCTTTGCGCCCGCGATACGGCATCACTTCGGCCAGGCGCCGGAACTCCGCTTGCCCCTGCTGCAGGTCCGTTATTGCGCCGCATTCGAGAACGCCCAGACCGGTGCCGTCGAGCTGGTGATGGAGCCGGGCTCCATCGCCGGCGCATGGACGCTGCACGTCAACGACGGGCCGGCCATCGGGCCGGCGTTGCTGCGCCCCTCAACCGCACATGTGCGCGGCAGCCTGGGTCTCGACATCAGCGCCTGGCTGCGTCCCGGCCGCAATGCCCTCACGCTGGAGGTCGAGACCGATCAAGCCTCCGGTGGCCTGCGCAATCCGCTCTACCTGGCGGGTGACTTCGGCGTGCAACTAACCGCTCCTGTCCGGCTCACCGCGCGACTGGCGACTGGGCGCTTCCATGATCTGGATGCCGATGGGCTGCCCTACTATGCGGGTGAGGTGGAGTACGACTGTCCCTTCACGCTGGCTGCGTTGCCACAGGCCGACCGGGTGCGGCTCGTGCCCGACTTTGGCAAGCCCTTCGAAGAGGCCTGCGAGATTGCCGTCAACGGCGGGGCCTGGCAGGCGGCGCCCTGGCCGCCCTACGAGGTCGTCGTCGGGCGCGACGAACTGCGCGTCGGGGCCAACGTCCTGCACATCCGCGTGCTGACGTCGCTGTTGCGTGCCTTCGAGGGCCAGACGTTCGACATCGGCACACACGCCTACCGGGACGTCGGCGCGGCCTCGTGATCCATGGACCGGCGCCAACAGGCCGTTGCGCCCGCCTCCGCCTCTCTCACATATTTGGATATGTGAGAAGCCGCTGCGATCAGTCCTGCGTGCATTGACAGTGCCAGGCATGCGATGTACCGTCGAGGCGTTGAACGGAATGGCGCGGCAACAGGCCGGCTTGCATTCCGGCGACAACGAAAGGTGTGCTACGTGAACAGGGCATGGATGGTGGCAGGCGCGGCCGCGCTCGGGGCTGCGGTCGGTCTTGCAGACGGCGTTTCGCTGGTGGTGCAGGACGATTACTTTACCGGCACAGATCGCGGGTATACCGACGGCACGGAGCTGATGTGGACGTGGACGCCGGCCGACACGAACGGCGCGCTGATTCAGTCGACGATCGGTGCGCGCAACCGCATGTATACGCCTGACTCCATCGACGCGCACAAACTCCTGCCGTCCGAGAGGCCCTACTGCGCCACCCTTTCCGCTTTCTACCAGGTCTGGCGCCAGGAAGACGTCGAGAAAGTCAGATACGAGATCGAAGCCGGCGTGCTCGGCCCGGATGCTTACGGCGATCAACTGCAGAGCTGGTGTCATCGCATGATTGGCTACAAGGTTCCGCAGGGCTGGAACGATCAGCTTGGGCCCGACGAGCCGATCCTCAACGCCTACATGGAACGGTGGCATCCGCTCGACAGCGCCGGGACGCCGCATGGCTGGCAGGCGCAACTGGACGGCCTGTACGGCGGCGCTCTCGGCACCACCTTCATCAACGGTGTCGGCGGCCTCAACGGTCGGGCGGGCTGGAACATGCCGGAGAGCATGGCTGGTCGCACGGTGCTCTCGCGATCGACCACGGGCTGGTACGCCTTTGCCTTCGTCGAACCGCGCGGCCGGCTGGTCCTTCTGAATGCCACGCTGGGCAACAGCATGTTCGGCGACCGCGACAACGAACGCCGATTGCTGCCGCTGGTGGGCGAGGTCGAGGGCGGCGTGGTCGTGGGGTGGCGGGGCGTCTCCCTGACCTATTCGGCGGTCGAAAGCAGCCGCGAATACCGGCACCAGAACCATAAGCAGAGCTACGGCAACATCCGGATCGATTACACCTGGAACTTCTAGCGACGCGCGCACCGGCAGGAATGGGACGAACAGGGAGAACCATATGAACAGCACCACACTGAAACGCATGACCGTCATCGCGCTGGCACTCGCCGGGGCCGCCAGCGCGCCCCTGCGGGCCGCCGATCTGCCGTATCGTCTGTTGCAGGAGATCCCGATCGGCGGCGAGGGCGGGTGGGACTACCTGTCGGTCGACGCGGTCGCCCACCGGCTCTACGTGGCCCACGCCAGCCGGGTGGTGGTCGTGGACACGGCCCGCGCCGCGGTCGTTGGCACGATCACAAACACGCCGGGCATCCATGGCTTCGCCCTGGCGCCCGAACTGGGGCGCGGCTATGCGAGCTGTGGCCAGAACAACCAGGCCGCCGTGGTGGACCTCGCCACGCTCCAGGCGCTGGGACACGTGTCCACCGGCAAGAATCCCGATGCGATCCTATATGAGCCCGGCCGGCGCGAAGTCTACGCGTTCAATGGACGCGGGAGCTCCGTGACCGTCTTCGATGCCCTGTCCGGTGCCGTGACCAACACCACTGGCTTACCGGGGAAACCCGAATTCGCGGTCGCCGACGCCGAGGCGGGACGGGTCTACTGCAACATCGAGGACCGGAATGCGGTTGTCGCCATCGACACGCGCACGCACCAAGTGGTCAACACGTGGCTGACGGCGCCGGGCGATGAGCCCGCCGGTCTGGCCATCGACCCCACGCGCCACCGTCTTTTTGTCGGCTGCCACAACACATGCATGGTGATGATGGACAGCACCAACGGCGCGGTGCTCGCCAGCGTGCCGATCGGCCAGGGCGTGGACGCCACGGCATTCGATCCCGGCACGTGTCTCGCCTTCTCATCCTGCGGTGACGGCACCGTGACCATCGCGCGCGAAGGCGCGGCTGACGCGTTCACCGTTGTGCAGACGCTGCCCACCGAACGCGGCGCCCGGACCATGGCTCTCGACCCGACGACGCACCGGATCTACCTGGCTGCGGCCCGCTTCGAGCCGCCGGCGCCCGGCGCTGCTGCTGCGAGGCCGAAGATGATCGCCGGCAGCATGCGAATCCTGGTCTACGGGATGGAGGCACCATGAAGCCTTACCAAGCGTGGCTCGACCGGCTGACGCGTGTCCAGCTGGCCATGACGTTGCTCGATCTGCAGCAGAGTGTCTCGGCCATTACCAAACGTGGTCTGACCATGCTGCTGATTTTGATTCTGTCAGGGGTGATCGAGGTTCTGCCGGGCACAGGCATCGTGCTGGGCGTGCGCGTCACCGTGGCCGACCTGCTCAAGCTGGGCTTCGCCGTCGCCGCGTTCGTCTTCCTGCTGTCAGTCTACCGGCAGAGCGTGTGCGTCCTGAGCCATGGCGCGCGGGCGGGCTTTCGCGTGCCGTCTGATGAGACCGCCTGCGACGGCTCCATTGCCATGCTGGCCTGGAGCATCACATTGCTGGTCCAGGTTTGCCTGGGCTATTGGATGCTGATGCGGGCGCTCATGCCCATCCTTGAGATCCTGACCACGCGGAGATGGCTGCTGACGACCGTCGATGTCTGCTCGCTGGCCCTGGCGCTGGCCGCGATCATTGGCGTTTTTGCCGGCCTTTCCCCGCTGCTTGGCCGCGTGGGCGATTCAGTGGCACGCCACGTTGCGCCCGGGCCAAAGGCCGGCGGAGGTGCGGAAAGCGTGCAGGCCAAGTGCCCGAAATGCGGCGTGCTCTATGAGTCCGGCAGCCGCTTCTGCTCGTTCTGCGGCCACGTGCTCGCCGATACGCCGCACGCGGAGTAGAAACCGAACGGACCTGGAACGGATCATGAGCGGTCAATCTTGAAACCGCAGATGAACACGGATCAACGCGGATAGGGGCATCACCAGCAACACGTTGCAGCGCAAAACCACGGTCATCGGATCGATGAAAGCCGTTTCTGTTGCAAGACCGCGCCAAGCAGCGTCCATCAGCGTTTATCTGCGGTTCAACTGGTTCTTTGTGGGTCAGCGCTTCACAACGGGCGGCAGGGGCTGTTCCAGGCGCTGCGCGAATGCGGCCCAGTGCTGCGCATAGATGTCGCGCGGCAGGCACGCCTGCGTGCGGCAGAAGGCCGCGGCCCGCCCCACCACGGCGCCCTGCATGCCGCCGCATTTCTGGATGCGCGTGGTGCCCAGGGCCACGTGCGTTACGCTGATGTCGCGGCCCGCCATGAAGAGGTTCACGACGTTGGTCGAGTAGAGACAGCGGTAGGGGATCAGCGCCGCGGGATTGGTGGGCGTATCAATGTTCTTGGCGCCCACCTGCAGCTCTGGCGCCACGCTCTTGAATCCCTCGGGCTGGCGCGGGAAGTGCAGGTCGATCGGCCAGCCCAGCGGTACGCAGCCATCGGCAAACGTGCGCGCCGCCGCATGGGCATGCTTGGCGTCGATCACGTCGTGCTCGGTCAGGATCACGTCGCCCACCAGCCGGCGTGACTCGCGCTTACCCGCCAGGTAGCGCACCCGCGTCAGGGCCATCTGGCGAAACGCCTTGCTGTCGGGGCTCTCGTGCTTGGCCCAACTCCAGGTGCCATAGGCTGTGCGCAGCAGCAGATCGCGCACGGTCTCGAAATCGCCCACCTGATCGGCGAGGAAGCCCGCCTCGAAGTTCCAGCTGCCGAGCGTACGGAACTTCGCCAGGCGCGATTCGTGAATCGCGTAGCCGGCCCAACTTGAGCAATCGGGAAAGGGCACCTCGCCGGCCGCGCGGTTCGTGGCCGCCTGCCAGTAGATCGTCACGCCCATAATCTGCCGGTCCGGCACCACCGGCGCCAGCGACTCGCCGTACTCGCCGCGCGCTTCGCGCCCGTACCGGTATTCGGCGCCGGCCAGGAAGCCAAGCGTGCCGTCGCCCGTGGCGTCGACAAAAAGCGGGGCGCGCAGCAGCAGCTCGCGGCCCGAGACCAGGTTGCGCGCGAAAACCCCCGCGATCGATCCCGTTCCCACGCCCGCGACATGGACCGATTCCGGATGGACCACCGGATCCTTGCGTGTGCCGCCGGGGTCGATCACGCCGGTGTTCATCCGCACACCATAGGCCAGCGTGTTGAGGCAGAGCGTGATGTTGGTCTCGGCGGCGATCACCCGGTCGTAGGAGGTCCCCTTCGAGCACTCCTCGACCAGACGCCCCGTGGCGCGATAGGGCCCCTTCTGCGTATAGTCGCCGCCTGAGGGTTTGACGCCGGTCGCGACATTGCCGCCCAGCATGGGCTTGAGATCGACCAGCGCCACGCGCAGCCCCTCGCGCGCGCCGGCCGTCGCCGCGCAAAGGCCCGCCACGCCGGCCCCGACCACCACCAGATCGTAGGAGGCCTCGGGCGGCACGGCCGGCCAGCCGAGCGCCTGCCGCCGGAAGGCTTGCAGCGCCTGGGCCTCGGATGGCGGCGGCGTGGCATCCGCGCCGCGCCGGAAGGCGATGGCATCGCAGCGCCCGTCGAAACCGGTCAGGTCATGCAGCGCCAGGCGCGTCACGCCGGCGGGCAGTGTCAGGCTGCCGCCGTCCTGCCAGATCCACGCGCCGTTGCCGGCCGTGCCGAAGGCGGCCTGCAGCGGCGCGCCGTTGACCATCAGCTGGAATCGGCCGATGCCGTGCGGCGCGACCCAGTCGCGGGTGCGCACAAAGACGCGGAACACGCCGCCTGTCGGCACGGCCAGGGTCTGCGTCACATCCGGCACCGGCGCGCCCAAACCGTGGGCCAGCAGATAGGCCGAGCCCATCAGGTCGGCGAACTGGGGATCGAGCTTCCAGGTGCCGGCCTGTTCGTCGTTCCAGTCGTAGCCATGGAACGACTCCGCCTCCACCCACAGCGTCTCCTGGGCGGACACCGGCCGCAGCAGGAGGGCGCCCAACACGAGGCATGTTCCGAGCAGCATCCGTCGACCGTGCATCGTGCGTCCCCTCTTCACGACCCGGCGATCAGGAGCGTTCGCGGTCCTCGGCGTGGTGGCGGATATCCCGGCCCTCGACGACAAAAATCGTGTTCTCGGCAATGTTGGTGGCGTGGTCGCCGATGCGCTCGAGATTGCGCGCCACGAGCACGAGCTGCAGGCTGGCGAAGGTGGTCTCGGGAAAGTGGCGCATGTGCTCGGCGAGTTCGTTGGTGACGCGCAGCTTGCGCGTGTCCAGTTCGTCGTCGCGCAGGAGCACGCGCCGCGCCAGGATCACGTCGCGGTTGACGTAGGCGTGCAGGCTGTCCTTGACCATCAGGGTGGCGATGACGGCCATCTCCGGGATGATCTCGAACGGCTTGACCTGCGGGTAGGCCAGCAGATTCTGCCCCTTTTCGCAGACGTTGACGGCCAGGTCGGCCAGACGCTCCAGCTCGTTGTTGGTCTTGATCGCGCCCACCAGGAAGCGGAGGTCCGCGGCCACCGGCTGGTGGGTCGCAATCAACGTCAGGCACATCTCATCCACGTCGATCTGCAGGTCGTTGACCTCGGTCTCATGGTGCGCCACGGCGGCCGCCGTCGCCACGTCGCGGCTGACGAGCACCTTGACCGCATCGCCGATCATCAACTCCGCCAGCGCGCTCATCTTGACGAGCTGGGCTTTCAGGGCGGTGAGTTGTTCGTCAAAATGGCGTTCCATGAGTTTGCCCTCGTTATGTGACCAGTATCGCACAGAATTCAGCATTCAGGAGTCAGAATTCAGCCTAAAAGAGCAATTGAACCGCAGATAAACGCGGACAAACGCAGATTGGCACGGACTTGCGACCGAAACCGTTTTCATCGAGCCGGTGAATATGGTTTTGCACGGCAACGTGCTGATTGCGATGAGCCCATCCGCGTTGATCTGTGTTCATCTGCGGTTTCAAGGGTTAGAAGCCGGACGCTTGACTGCAGGCGCACCTCCTTCTGGCTCCTGACTCCTCAGCCGTACCGTCCGCTGATGTAGTCCTGGGTGCGCGGATCGTGCGGGCTGGTGAAGACCGTGGGCGTCACGCCGAACTCCACCATGTCGCCCAGCAGCATGTAGCCGGTGAAATCCGAGATGCGGGCCGCCTGCTGCATGTTGTGCGTGACGATCACGATCGTATAGGCGCGCTTGAGCTCGAGCATCAGCTCCTCGATCTTCGCGGTGGCGATGGGATCGAGGGCCGAGCAGGGCTCGTCCATCAGAATCACCTCGGGCTCGATCGCCAGCAGGCGCGCCACGCACAGGCGCTGCTGCTGGTCGAGGGGCAGTTCGAGCGCCGGCGCCTGCAGGCGGTCCTTCAGGTTGTCCCACAGCCAGGCGGCCCGCAGGCTGCGCTCGACGATGGCATCCAGATCGCGGCGGTTCCTGCCGCCGGCCACGCGCAGGCCGAAGGTCACATTGTCGCGCACCGAGAGCGGGAAGGGGTTCGGACGCTGGAAGACCATGCCGACGCGCGTGCGCAGGGCGCAGACGTCCGTGCCGGGGGCGTAGATGTCGGTGCCGTCGAGCGTGATCTGCCCGGCCACGCGCACGCCCGGGATCAGGTCGTTCATGCGGTTGAGGGTGCGCAGCAGCGTGGACTTGCCGCAGCCGGAGGGGCCGATGAGCGCCGTGATGTGGCGCAGCGCGACGTGCATCGAGACCTGCTTGAGGGCGTGAAAGGCGCCGTAGTGCAGGTCGAGGCCGGCGACGGTCATCTTGTCGGGCGGCGCCGGGTGTTCGGCTCTGGGCGGCGTGGTGTTCATCCGAAGCGTCCTGTCACGTAATCGTTGGTGCGCGGGTCGTTCGGCACGGTGAAGAGCTGGCGGGTCGGGCCGTGTTCGACCAGTTCGCCCATCAGGAAGAAGGCGGTCTCATCGGCGATGCGGGCGGCCTGCTTGGTGTTGTTGGTGACCAGCACAATGGTGTGGCGCGCCTTGAGCGCAGTCAGGGCCTCCTCGATCTTGGCGGTCGAAATCGGGTCGAGGCCCGAGCAGGGCTCGTCCAGCAGGATGACCTCCGCACGCATGGCCAGGACGCGGGCGAGACAGAGGCGCTGTTGCTGGCCGCCCGAGAGGCGCATGCCGGACGTGTGGAGGCGATCCTTGACCTCATCCCAGAGGAAGGCCGAGCGCAGGCTGGACTCGACCAGCTCGTCCAGCGCTCCGTGGCGCTGGCGGCCCGCGAGGCGGGGGCCGTAGACCACGTTCTCGTAGATGCTCATGGGCAGCGGGATGGGCAGGGCGAAGACCATGCCGACGCGTTTGCGCAGCGCGACAGGATCGAAGGCGGGGTGATAGATGTCCGCGCCATCAATGGTCAGGAGCCCCTCGGTGTGGCAGTCGGGGTGCAGATCGTTCAGCCGGTTCAGGGCGCGCAGGAAGGAGGTCTTGCCCGAGCCGGAGGGACCGATGATGCCCAGGATGGCATGGCGCCGCACATCCAGCGTAATCTCCCGCAGCGCCTGGGTCTGCCCGAAGAACAGGCTGAAGTCCCGGGCGGCGAGATGCACATCGGTTTTCGGTTGGCTCGTCATGGTGGCAAGGGGGCAGAGATCAGCGGGCACGGCGCCGGATAAAGGCGTTCATGATCCAGTAGGCCGTCATGTTGACCAGCAGCACGGAGATCACCAGCACAGCCGCCGTGGCATAGGCGTTGGCGGACGAGATGCCCTCGGTGGCCAGCAGGTAGAAGTGGACGGCCAGCGTGCGCACGGAGTCGAAGGCCGAGGTCGGGATGCCCGATTCGGCCGAGCCGGCGGTGAACATGACCGCGGCGGTCTCGCCGATGCAGCGGCCCACGCTGAGCATCACGCCGGTGACGATGCCCGGCAGGGCGTTGGGCAGGACTACGCGATGCACGGTCTCCCAGCGCGTGGCGCCCATCGAGCAGCTCACCTCGCGGTAGGCCTGCGGCACGGCGCGCAGCGCCTCCTCGGAGGTGCGGATGATGGTCGGCAGCACCATGATGGCCAGCGTCAGGCCGCCCGACAGGAGCGACCAGCCCATGTGCAGCAGGATCACGAAGAAGACCAGGCCGAAGAGGCCGAAGATGATCGACGGGATGCCGGCCAGGCAGTCCGTACCGAAGCGGATCGCGCGGGTCATGCGGGTTTCGCGCGTGTACTCGCAAAGATATACCGCCGTGCCCACGCCCAGCGGCAGGGCGATGGCTAGCGCCAGCAGCGGCAGCAGGATCGAGCCGATCACGAAGGGGAAGATGCCGCCTGCGCGGCCCATCTCTTCCGGGTAGCCGGTGAGGAACTTCCACGTGACGCCCGGCAGCCCCTTGTTCAGGACAAAGACGATGATGAACACCAGCACCGCCAGGGTCAGCAGCGTGGCGGCGCCCAGGAGCGTCACGGCCAGGGCCTGCGTGCGGCGAGGATGGATGCGCATCACCGCCTCGCTTTCTGGCGCATCACCGTCATGGCCATGGCATTCAGAATCATGACGACGATGAAGAGCACCACGCCTGTGGCAAAGAGCGCCTGGCGATGAAGGCCGACGGCGGCGGACATCTCCATGGCGATGTGCGCGGTCATCGTGCGCACGGGTTCCAGCACGCTGTGCGGCACCCGGATGGTGTTGCCGGCGACCATGATCACCGCCATGGTCTCACCCACGGCACGCCCCATGGCCAGGATGATGCTGGCCAGGATGCCGGACCGGGCGGCCTTGAGGACCACCATGCGCACGGCCTGCCAGCGCGTGGCGCCCAGCGCCAGCGCCCCCTCGCGGAAGGAGTTGGGCACGGCGCTGATGGCATCCACCGAGATGCTGATGACCGTGGGCAGCACCATGATGCCGAGGATCACGGCTGCGGAGAGCACCGAGAGTCCCGTTCCGCCCAGATGCGCGCGGATCAGCGGCGCCAGCACGATCACGCCGATGAAGCCGTAGACCACCGACGGGATGCCGGCCAGCAACTCGATCGTCGGCTTGACGATTCGCATCACCGGCCGCGGCACGAACTCCGTCAGGAAGACGGCGCCGGCCACGCCCAGTGGCGCGCCGATCAGCATCGCCCCGATGGTGATCCAGATCGAGGCCACGATCATCGGGTAGATGCCGAACTGCTCCTGGGACGGATCCCATTGCGACGAAGTCAGGAAGTTGACCGGCCCGTAGCGCAGGATGAAGGGGAGCCCCTCCTTGAAGATGAACAGTGCGATCAGCAACAGGCTGGCAATGGCGGAGCAGGCGATGGCCAGGAAGATGTACTGCGCGATTTTGTCGCCGGAGGGTCGCATGGTGAAATCACTTCGCCGGCAACAGGCCATCCTTGCGAATCTGGGTCTGACCGGCATCGGAGAGAATGAAGGCCAGGAAACGTCCGGTGGCGCCCTGCGGGGCGCCGCGGGTCAGCAGGAAGATCGGGCGGACCAGGGGATAGCCGCCGGTGGCGATCG
>Ga0316226_1000863_pt1 | contig 36860 bp, 47 predicted proteins | sample TBH18017metaG_FD_206009 | JGI IMG/M metagenome (GOLD analysis project Ga0316226, IMG submission 206009) | Freshwater microbial communities from Trout Bog Lake, Wisconsin, USA - TBH18017 | ecosystem: Environmental > Aquatic > Freshwater > Lake > Hypolimnion/Profundal zone | place: USA: Wisconsin...
GCGTTGTTCGTCGGTGATGCCGGGATTAAATTGCTGGGCACCCCCCACCATGCTGGAAAGAGCCGGATGATTGATCACCGCATCGAGATTGTCCTTTTGTGTCTGAAGTCCGGCCATTTGGTCAGCCACGGTTTGCTGAGCCTGTTGTTTGGCAAGTTCACCGGCAACGACCTTCGTATTGGATTCGGCAATCTGTGCTTGCTTTAGTTGATCGTCGGTTGCTTGTGTGGCAACCGAATGCTGCATTTGTTGAATTTTAAGGATCTTTTCCGGATCTTGCTTGTCCATGAAAGATTGCTGGGCCGTCAGATACTTGTCCAAAATCTTTTCCCGTTCCGCCAACGTCACGTTTTGAGGAAGGCCGGTTGCCTTTGCCCAATCCGAGAACTGCGGAAATCCAAGTGATTGGGCAATGTTTTTGTTGGGTAAAGATGCAGCATCAACGGATGCTGTTGCATTTTGGGGCTGATCGGTTGAAGTTGCCGCAGCCTGAACCGGAGCTGGCACTGAAGCCGGGGCAGACGACCCCGGATTGGCTAATTGTGTGGAAACCGGATTTGAAGCATTCGCATTGGGATCGCTCATGGCCGCTAGGGCGGCCGGGTCGATGCTTTGCGAAGCAACCTGCTGCGGCATTGCCTGGGCAATCATTGGGGAAATACCCGCAGCCTGAAGGTCGGCCGGACTGATCGTTGCCTGATCGGGCATCGTAATTGATCCGGGCGCTTGCGCCGGAACGCCCAACGTCATCAGTTCTTCCGCGGTCATGATTAGTAAAGCGGAACCGTTTGGGTCTTGTTGTCAGCGGTTTGCTGTTTAACCCCCAGAAGAGCCTGTTTGTAGAAATTGTTACCTTGCGCCGTAATGAGGGGAAGGATTTGGGCGCTGAACCCGATCTGCTGTTCCCGCGGCATATTGTCGAATTGCGCCAGGGTTTTGTCATCGATGACACCGAGTCCATGCGCGGCACCGATTGCTCCCTGAGCCTGTTGCTGGGCAATGTTGAGCTGATGCATTTGCCGGATTGCATCGGAAATCCCGGTGCCTGCCTGATCGATTCCCGCGGCAAGATTCTGGCCTGCCTGGGCAATGAAATTGGCTCCGTTGTTGTATTGTGGGGGATTGAAAGCAAACATTGAAGTGTTGTTGTTGGTTGATTATCAGGCCATCGCAGCGGACGATGCCATTTTCGAACCGGCTCCCAGCGCAGATCCCAGCAACGCCATTTGATTTGCATAGGCAGCGGCATTGAGCTGATTTTGGGAATTCCAATTGGCGGTCGACATATTGGCGTTGAAGCTCGGTACGTTCGATGCCAGTTCCATGCCAATGTTGTAGCCATTGTTGGCGATGCCCGAATTGACCGAAAGGTTCTGCCCGGCAAGGCTTGTCCCGTAACCAAGGGCCTGCGTGTAGGGATTAAGCGATCCAAAGGTATTGGCTCCCCCGTAAGCATTGGTGGCGGCTTGTCCGTAAGCGTTGGCCGATTGACCAAGCGCACCGAGCGCCTGTCCCGACCGTGCCAGGGTGGCGTTGTTGACTTGGTTGTCGATGGCCGATGCCGCCCCTTGGCGTTGGATCAAGCGTTGTTGCCCCATGTTATATCGGGAAAGAATTCCGGCAGCCGCGGCTCCGGCACTATTGCCCAAACCATTGGCGGCATATTGGGATTGTGCCTGCTGGGTGGCGGTTCGCTGATCTTCATTGGAAAGGGCACTTCCCATGGAAAGATTGCTATTCGCCTGCCCCATCAAATTATTTTCCAAGGCATTCGGCCCCGAATTTGACAATGCCTGAGAACCGTAGGCACCGAAAATGTTGCCAAGATTGTTTAGGTTTCCGTATTGGGCGAGACCTTGCGCTGCCGCCGCGCCAGCCAGGTTCTGGTAGGGACTTGAGGCAATGTTATCCGCCAATGCGCCGATTGTTCCAAGTTGCAGCGATTGTGTTATGGGATATTGGGCATTGACCGCGTTGTATTCGTTCTGCGTGATCTGACCACCGGCTGCAATCCCCGTATTGACGATATCTTGAAGGTTCAGCGGTTGGGTCGGATTACTTCCTGCTTGAGGGCCTTGCAACCAACTTACGACCGAACTGCCACCGGGGACAATTGCATTGGCCCATCCATTTTTGCCTACAAAAGGTATAATTGACGTTCCGTTGGAAGATCCCATGATTAGTTCAGGTTGAAGCTAAAGAGATGGACCCACTGAGACCGACCCGTGCGGCCAGTTTCTCCCACGAATGAACGTGAAGGTGATCGGTTGGCCGCCCCAAAGACCGGTGCCAGAGCAGGAACCTCAACGGGTGCGGTAAAATCCGCATGAATTCCCGTATGGGATTCGGAAACCCCGGGACAGATGCTGCCAGTGGAATGAACCAAGCGTTCGCAGCCGAATCGGTCACCGATTGAGTCTCCATATCCCAATGACAGGGATGTGCCAGAAGGAATGTGGTTGGCGTGGAATGCAATAGGCTTCCGGAAAGATACCGCCCGAGAAGTTCCTCGAAGGCCTCGCCCGAGTGCGTCTGATGGAGTTGTCGCGCGATTTCCCATGCGAACATTTAAGTTTTGATGCAATAAAGCATTGCGATGTTTTTTGGACGCGTTTCAGAAGCAGTTCTTGGCGTCCCATTTGTTCCATCAGTTGTAGGATCGCCAACGGTGACGCTGGCTCCTCCAAAATTCCCACCTGGATTTCCCACCGCGCCGCCAGGTCCAGCTCCTTGAACCGCTGTAGTGCTTGCGCTATGATGATGGCCTTGAAATGCATCAGCTTGCTTTGTTCCAAAAGCTCCCGATGCAGTTCCGTCAGAATTGGTTCCCGATCCACGAACAAAATATCCGCGCAAATCTGGCAATGCAAACGTGGTAGATCCATCTCCAGCTCCATAAAGAGTTCCAAGCGCCGCAAAAAGGGACGAATAAGTGGTTCTCGATATTATGGAACCATCCGCGGCAAGCCATCCCGATGGTGCGGAATTCATGGCAAATGGCATGATTGCGCCGGTGGGAATTGTTGTTATTCCCGTAAGCGCAGCGCCAGATCCAGCAAATGATGTTGCCGTAACAGTTCCTGTGGTTGTAAGATTTCCACTGACGGCAAGATTTCCACCGCTTGTCCAGGATGGTGCTCCGGTGCTTAAATCGGCCGGAACAATGGTTCCTTGGGTCAACGTGGGCGCCGCATTCAGGATCGCCGGAGTGACGATCGTGCCGTTGCTGACATTGATTCCTGAAACAAGGGTGGCCATTGCGTGAAAGAGTGAGCGCCTTGAGCGGCGACTTTAAGAAGGTTCTGTGATTATTAGCTTTCTGTCCTGCTAAGTCGGGACGGATCGATCGGCACGGCTGCATCGGCCTGCACCGAACGAATCGTCGGGCGCCCCCCCGAAGTGGAAATCGTCAGTTGCAGATAATCGGCGCTGCGCCGGATCGGCGCCTTGACGGTGAAATCATTGTCGGCTCCGCTTGTGTTTGTGTAGGAGACAAGTTGGGTAACATTGTCGGGGTTGATGGTTTGTGCGGTGATGGAAAGAGATGTTCCAGCAGGGAGATAGGAAGCCACCGCCACGGAATTGAATCTTTTCTTATTGAGTTGATTCCAAAAGAACCTTCGCGTGGTGATGGTTCCGCTGACGGGAACCTGTGTCGACCCGTTTGCGGCATCGTCCTGACCGTTGGTGTATTGTTCGAGCAGGAAAATCGCCCCTCCGGAATAAGATACCGCAAGCAGGCGGCGTTGGTTGTTGTAAGTGGTGACCAAGAGGCGGTCGATGGAGAACGGGTAACTGTCCAGAGATTCCCAGGCCGCATTGAGCAGATTGTAAATCAGCAGGGTGTTGCAGGTGCTTGATCCATTGGTCGGAACCGAAAGGTAGAGACGGTTGTTAAAATATGTGGAATTGGCCGAACCGACTGCAGATGAGTTGATGGTCTGGATCAAATCGTCGATCGGTTCGGATAATGTCAGGGTGTTGCCTCGAAGGGCAGCATCGATCTGCTGGTTGTCGAGCTTGTAGACACCGTTGTCCGAAAGGAAATAGATGAACTGACCGGCCGTCGCCACGGTGTTCATGGCATTGCCGCCGATTTCATTGGTCAGCAGTTGGATATTGGATGTTGCAGGGTCGAGCGCCGTGCCGTCGGCGCTGATTCCTAAAGTTGCCAAATAAATGGTTTTGCGTCCCAGGACGACGAGTTGCCGATTAGCGTATGGGTGCACGGCCACGATGTGGTCATTGTCGCCGACATTTGTCCGGAAACTCTTGAGCTGCACGTCATAGGTGAACGGGTCGTTGATGTCGGAAACAATCAGACTGTCCTGCTGATTTGCCAGAATGAGTTGGTTGTTGAAATACGTCGCCACCGCATTGACCGGGGCGATCATTTGCGAATAGGTGGGGCCGTAGGGACTGGTTCCGGTCGGCACCCGCATCATCGATCCTGCCACGCCATCCCAATAGAGGGGGCAACAAACTCGTTGCGCGGTCAGGTTGGGTGGATTGATCACCACGGAACTGGTGCCGGTGGTGGGAAATACGGTTCCCGCCGGGACGGTGTAGGTGATCGTTCCCGATGTCGAGCTGGTGACCGTGAACGTGCCGAGCGCCGCATTGGATGAAATGGCGGTGTTGGAAACCGTGATGGTCGAGCCGACCACGGCCGCAATTCCGGTTCCGGTCAACGTGCAGGTTGTTCCGCTGACGCTGCCGCTGATCGTGTATTGGGAACTGGACCCGTTTGGCAAGGTCGAGGAGGGCACCGTCAGGGTGAACGTGTTGGTGGTCGTTCCGGTGATTACCGAGTCAAGGTTGTATCCGGCCTGATCGCTTCCCGAAATCCTGACCACGTTTCCGGTTGTGTATCCATGGTTGGGACACGTAATCGTTGCGGTCTGGGTTCCGAGGGTCAGCGTGCCGCTGGGGATTGAGGGTGAAACCAGCGATGCGGTGACCGCAATGGGTGCCGGTGTCATGGAAATCATTCCTGATGGAACGGTCGTCCCGCTGGGAACCGTATAGGTAACTGATGTTGAGGAAGCGCTGACCACGGTGAAATTGCCAAGCGCGGCGGAAGATTGCGCCAGGGAAGAATTGACCGAAATTAGAGAACCGGCCGTGGCATTGAGATTGACGCCGGTCAGCGTGGCCGTGGTGCCGCTGATACCCATGGTGACAACCCGTGAAGGAAGTTGAAGCGATAGCGTTCCGGTCGGAACCGTTGTCCCAGCCGGTACGGAATAGGTCAAGGCACTGCCGGAAGTTACCGAGGCAATGGTCGTGGTTCCCAAGGCACTGTTTGTCTGTGACGTTGTTGAGCTGACCAGGATCGGGTCATTGACCAAAACTCCGCTCGGAAGCGATCCTGCAAGCTGCATGACCACTTGAAGAATCGTGTAAGTGATTGAAGTGGACGACGCGGTGAGCGCGGTGAAGTTTCCGGTAACGGGAGAAAGATCGGTGATCGTCAGGGTTAGGTTTCCAATCGGTGGTGTGGACCCAAGCGGGACGGCATAAGTAATCGAGGTCGTGGAGCAGTTGGTGACCACAAAAGTGCCCAAGCAGGCATTGGTTTGCTGGGTGTTGTCGCTGGAAAGGGTCACCGTATCGCCGACCGTGGCATTGAATCCCGAACCGGTAACCGTGCAAGAAGTGCCCGTCACAAATGCACTCACGGGAAACGAGGTCGGAAACGACACCGTGATCTGTTGCCCGGCCGATGCATTGAATCCGGTGCCGTTGATCGTCACCGTGGTGCCGGAAATCGTGGCCGAACTGATCGGGAATTGATTGGTGATGGAACTGACGGCCTGCGGGAGGTCGGAAGATCTCCAGCGAAACAGGAACAAATTGTCAAATGCCTGGACTACATTGACCTGATCACCGGCTTGCACGATTTCGCTCATGGGCGAAATCGGGTAATTCAAGGTCGTGACCCCGCTGGTCGGATTCCAGAGCTGCAATGACTGCGGACCCACCAGTGCCAGGTACTCGTTGTTGTTCTGATAGCCCGGAGAAGAAAAGATGCCCCCACCGAATAAGCCACCCGAATAGACCGATTGCACGACGGGTCCGGTGAAGCTGCCGCCCGATGTCGTGAATGAAAACGGCACCGTGACAGGAGTTTGTCCGGCAGAAATGCCCGAGGAAAGGCGTTGAGCACCGCCACGCGTGGTCGGGATGCCGAGCTCCAACCGGATATTTTGAGCCTGTTGAAGATATCCGGGCGGGATCGTCAAAGGATTGCGTCGGGATTGCAACCCGAGGAAATTGGTGTCCCCGTCGCGGGAAATCGGTGAGGCAATCGGTGTGAGCATGGGTTATATCCGTTGAAGGTCGAATCCGGCCGCAGCCTTGCCCGGCCAAAAGGTGTACCGGAATTCCTTGATCGAACTTCCGCCTGTCTTGGGGTCGGCATTGATGCACAATCCTTTGGCAGCGGCAATCGATGCCTCACCCAGGTGGGTGGCAGGCCCTATATCGGCCACAACTGCCGAGACTCGGGCACCCGTGGATTGGCAAAGGATTTCGGCACGGCAGCCCAACACGATGCCCCGAGCCAGTCGTGCCACCGGCCCCGGGACAACGATGAAGGGAACCTGTTCGCTGTCGATGTATCGGTGCGGGTTGGTCGTTTCAAATTCCTTGTGCTGCAATGAAGTTGTGGAAATGTAAAAGCCCGGGCATGGGTCATTGGCACCCTGCAGGACAGGATACCCTTCCTTGTCAGTGACAATTCCCCACCAGTTGCCGGGGTATCCAGCGTTCTCCAAATGATCGAGCCCTTGACCGTTGGGGCCATAGGCGCGTGGAGAACCGTCGGCATCGATGCAAAGTTCGGAAACGAATTGGACCGACCCATCCTCTGCCTGCATGATTGGCTTCCCGGCAATGGTGCAGACAAGGGTGCTCATGACTGGGCAGGAGGCGGCGGGTTGTTTCCTTCTGCAAATCTGCCGCTGACCCGGACAGCGGAAAGACTTCCGACGGTTACAGAAAGCAGGTTGGCAATGTTGGCCGGGCAATCGACCGCCTCATGGGTCAGCGTGTGCCTGACAATAAAATAAACAACCACGCCGACGATTGCGGCAATCACGACCCAGAGCGCGATCCTTGTCGAGCTGACGGCTCCGCTTCCTTCGCTAAGGGCGGATTTGATGAATCCGGCGGCATCCATCAGATTTTCGGGGCGTGGATTTGCGACGCCCAGGCATGGACGTCATGCCAGACCGGCACGGTCGGAATGTGGGCGGAAACCGCATAAATGCACGTCATCAGCCCGTAATAAGAGGCAAGGAAGATTCCCGCATAGCAGATGGCCACCGCAAAAGGACCTTCGATGGATGGAAAGTTTCTAAGGATGATGCCGCCAAAAACGCTTCCAAGGTAAAGGGAGAAACAAAGTGCAGCAATCTCGGCCAAGGCCTTGACGGCTTGCTCGCACTTGTTTCCCCAGATTGTGAGATTGGTAATTTGGTTTGCTTGCCAATTGATCAACGATTGCTTTGAGAACAGCTCCGATTCCGTTGATTTAAGCTGGCATTCCTGATCCTGGCTAAGGGCCTGAATATGCTGAAGTGTTTTGATGATATCTGCCTTGCTGATTTCTTGTGTATAGCAAAACGGCATTCCGCTTATTACAATGGCAAGAATGGCAAATAACTTTTTCATTAGTGAGATTGAAGCCATTGCTGAATGATTACGGATTTTCCATCAATTTGCGCGGCATCGCTCATGGCTCGATCGAGATTTGTCAAATCAACCGAGGTATGACGGATTGGCTTATGCTGACATCCGCATACGCTCAAGACCGCGAACGAGGCAAGGGTCCAGAAAAGTGCCAGGCCTACAAGTATTGCAATCACTTCTTTCTGAATTGGTTTCATGGTTCAGGTATTTTGTGAAAATGCTCCAACTCTCGAATGCGATGCTCATGGTCGCTGATTTCGACATCCTGCCTGTCGTTGACTTTGTTTTGTTCAACCAGCTGAACCAGGGCGATCTCGATTTTCTGAACGCGGGAATCGAGCTTTTCGCTGGTATCGGAAAATTCCTTCCTGCTGACAAATTGCGTTTGCAACAACAACAACAGACAGATTCCCACCGGGGTGATAATCGTTCCGAACTTGCTAATATGTTCGGCAAAATTGTGACGCGTTTCCTCGGTCATAGATCAGACGTATTTGAGCGAGATCAATACATCTCCGGCCGAGATTGCTGTGGCGTCGGCTAGGCCTTTTGCCCCTGAGACCGCCAGCGTAATGGCCGTTGAAAAGTTAATTCCATTATTACCGCAAGCAACATTGAGCGTCTGATTTGCCTGGAGTCCAATGACATCACTCTGCAACCTGTCAAGCATTTGGGTTTTCTGCCCAGCGATGTAAAAGCTCATGACAATCTGAAGTGCCACCGCTACACCTATTGTTTTAAGCAGGGTCGAGTTATTAGAGGCCGATTTGGCCCTTTCTTCGACAATTGCGCTAAGAACTGCGATATCCTCTCGTAAAGCTGATACTTCGTCAGAACTCATGATATTTGCTCCGAATCAGAAACAGGCCACACAGGAATTCCGCTAAATGGCTGAAGCGTGGAAAGAATGCTTTGGAAAGCAGACCAATACGGATCGGTTGTTTTTCCATTGTCAGAAATCAATAGCGTACCATCAGAGGTTGCTCGGTAGTTACAGCAACGATCAGTAAAAGTTGCATTGATTGCATCTAATTCTGCTTGCTGTGAGGCTGGAAGAATCAAAAAGTTCATTATCCGTTTGCTTTAATTGTTGAAATCAGAGTTGAAATGATCCCATTAAACACACAAAGAGCGTCTGTATTGTTTGGATAATTTATTCCATAAGTGTTTGTAGTTGGAAAAGCAGTTCCCAAAGAATAAAAACCTATTGTGTAATTTGCATAAGTTGCATTATCTGGTAAACTTCCTCCTCCCATAAGACGAAGATTTCCAGAACCATATCCTCCAGTCGCAGGACTATAACTTATACTTTGACTTTGATTTGGAACAGTTTGAGAACCCGAAGGCCCAATAGCATTACTATTTGCAAAAACAATACCTAAGTTATTCATTCCGAACCCACCATCGTTCAAAATAAAAGCCTGCGTTCCTTGAATGCTAGTTCCGTTGTTTGGGTCCCCAAAATACATAACAGGATATCCTGAAATCGGAGGAGGAATTGCACCTCCAACAAAAGACATTCCTGTTACACCTGTACTCCTTGGCCTAGGTGGTGGTGATCCACCTAAAACTTGACCTCCGTTATTAACACCTTGAGTTGTATAGGCGAAGAAATGCCTTCCATTTGGTGTATTTCCAAGTTGTGCATTTGAAGCGTTGTCAATTCCTGTATCAACATAAGTAGTTGCACCATCTCCCCCCAAGCCTACTAACCTATTATAGCTTCCAGATCCAGCAATTCCTGTACCATCGCTAAATCCATTATTCATTAATGTAGAGGAAGCTGTGTTACGGAAAGGAACCAAAGCTCCTGCAAGGTTACTCACACCAATAGTAAACCCGCCCAAGACAATGTGATTCCAAATGCTGTCTGAAGTCGCATACGAAAGCGGGGCTTTCATTGCTACTATTGCGGTGTTAAAAGCGGTTTTATTTGCTGAAGTAATTGTTCCCCCTGCGGAAGCTACGGCAGTAAACCATGCGGCGGCATCTGAGTCATAAGCAGGTGCAGAAGACCCATTAAAAGATCCTCTTCCCAAACTTAATCCTAGTCCCAGGCTAGGCATTGTTTAAAGCGTGTAAGCGATGACTGAAGTTCCGGAACCGGTCGTAAATGACGTCGTAGTTCCGTACAGCACAAAATTGGCCGGAAAGGTAACGCCTGTAACCGTGCCGGTAAGATTTCCTGAATAGGCGGTAAGAGTTCCAGATGTCACAAATTGAAGGGCATACCAAGATCCCGATCCCGAAGCCGTCGATGCCGCCACCACAACGCCACCATTGGTACCGGAAGAGTGATCTGCAACGACCATGGCGCCGTTAGTGAGTGTGAGTAAGGGGTGGCGCTTCCCAGAGGAATCTTTGCCGATTGCGACTTCTGCCATAAGGTGTGTGAGTTGTGGGTTGTTGATCCCGCCCGCATCCCTGGCTGGGTTTTGCGGGTGAGGCTCTTATCCTCAAAATGGTCACGGCGCCTAGTTGACTTTAAGAAGAATCTATTTTCGGAAAATTAAGTTTTTTATCGTTGCAACGACTGGAATCTGCCGACCTGTTGTTGTTTCATCTCAAGCTTATCCCATTCGATATCGAGATACCCGCGACCAAGCTGATCCATGATATTGGCTTTGTCGAACTGACCATCTTCTCTGTGCATCATTGCAAGAGCATAATTTTTTACCGCTTCTGAAATAACGTATGGAACAGTGGTAACTCCGTCATTATATTGAGTAGATGTATAAGTAGCTGGTTGAGTGGTATATTGAACCCAAACCAGGGATGGAACCGTGGGAGAGCTTACCTGATTTTGCAATGCCACAATTCCATCTTCGGTAAGCCACCATGAAATTGGCTGGGCATAACGTGACGTGCGGGGGTCAGATGAAAAGACATTGATCACTTCACTAATTGGAGTCATGGCGACGCCATTGATGGTTTGATTTAGCGGTATGGCGTAAAGTATTCCACCTGTATTGAAATGCACGTTTGAGGATAAAACCTGGACCCAATAAGTATCGGTTGCATCCGTCGTAGGATTTTGTCCCTGAGAAGGCTTGACGCTGACGTAGTAATTGCCATCACCAGCATAGACAAAAACATTGTCTGGATAGGAAGCCGAGGCGGACCAAAGCGAGCATTTAAATCCCGAGGCATTCAGCCACCACAAATTATTTGCATCGGTTGTCGGATCATTTCCGGTCGTATTGGCGACAGCAACGTAGTATTGCAGATCGCTTCCTAGAACAACAGCGCCGACACCATAATTTGCTAAAGAGGACCAGGTAGGATAGAATTGACGTTGCTCGATCATTTCAAAATCTGGCCATGGGTAGCACTCTTGGCACGAGCGCACCGCGCTGGTTACATATTCGCAAATGGCAGACAAAGTATTGGATGCGGGAGTTATCGTTGGATCGAGACCCATACGAGCTGTAATGCCATTAACGACCGAAGTGAAGGAAACCGTTCTCATGTAGTGTTACGCCTCGGTTCCGTCAATCACTCCGGAGGTTGATGGCGCTCCCAATTCAGAATCGCTAAAAGTGTATGTTTTACTGAAGCGCTTGTTGTTTTCCCAGGTTTCGATGGCTTTTCGGGCGGCGGATTGGGTTTTGCCATTCGCATCAAAATTTCCAAGCGATACCACGCGATCGCTCATGTAACGGACGCGCTGAATGACACCAAGGTTTTCCAGGTAATCGGTAAATGAACTATCTTTCCAGCAATCAGGGCCGAACAGATTTCTCATGTGCCAATAAAGATCCGGATCGATGCGGTATTTTAATTGGCCAACACCTTCCACGCCTTTGGTGGCGTTTTGAATTTCCTGGCTGGCCAGGTTAATGTCTTCTTGGCGTTCGATGGCGGCCGCCGCATGAGCTTTGAATTTTTCACGATGCTCCGCTAGCTCGGACGATGTTGTCTCGATCTCTCCGATCTCCAGGGCATTTTCTTTATTTAGCATAATTTGAACGTGAGGAGAGCGCCCAGGGTTTCCCCTGGACGCTCGGTTTCACGACCAGGATTAGGCGGTTGCCGCGATCTGGATGTGTGCGAGAGGATTCGTGGGGACCAATGTGCAAATGGTCTCAACGATTCCACGGCGGCCAGCACCGAGATCAGGGAGCTCGGTGAAGTAGGGGGCCGTATGGGTCCTCATCTCCAGGTATTCTGGATCGAGGATGTATCCGCGGTTAGCGTTAGCCGTTCCGCTGGAAACACCGGTGAACGCGCTCAGGAAGAGCTCGACGTTTCCGTAATCTCCGGAATAGATGTCAACCGCGGTCTCGATCTTCTTGTCACCAATCTCGTCGTTGTAGAAACGAACCGAGGTGGAGGAGCCGCCAGCAATCGACTTCGCGGGCAAATAGCGCGAGAAATCGGTTACGGCGTTCTTGATGTTGGATCCGACTACGGCAACCAGGTCACCGCCGCGGCCGGTCTGATTCCAGCGGGACTGGAGCAGGGAGCGGAGAACGTCTTCGGAGAATGCGCTTGAAAGCGATCCGCTGAAAATGCTGTTGGTGGGAAGGAGGCCGGTTGCTCCGCCTGTGGAAGCGTCGCCGGTGATGGCAACTTTTCCATAGTTACCGGAAACGGCGGCGCTGGTTAGCCAGGCTCCGAGTCCGCGAGTCTGATAAGCCTGAGTTGCAACCGCGGCGGCTCCTGTTCCGGTTGGAGAAGAGGAACCGTTCTGAGCAATGTTGTCGGAGAGGAACGTAGCCTCAACGTCACGCTTTATCTGAACGGTGGCCTTGGCCTTGGAGCGAGCGAACTCGGTTGCGCCAGCGGCTCCGTTTGGGTCCGGGTCATTGAGACCTGCGACGACCGCGACGTTCTCTTCCAGGCGCGATACGCTAGGAACGCGGCGGAACTGCTGGATATAGTTGCCAATGCGCTGGCGTGTATAACCGTAGTTCTCGAAGCTGGTAACATCGGAGCCATCAATCGTTCCGCTGGTGGAAACGGTGGGATAGCTGTCGATCTGCCATTCGGTATAAACACCGGCTGGCTTTTTCCCCTTGCGAAGCATGGAGGTAAGGACGGTTTCGCGTGCATCGACCACTGCAATGATGTCGGAGAGATCCTCGCGCTGGCCAACGGAGTTGACCAAGGAGGCTTGATTGGTAAGTGCCATAATATTGGGATGGGTGTTTCGCCTGGCGGGGATTGGTTACCTTGAGGCGAAAAGTTTTGTTAGGTTGTCGATTGAGGCGTTTCCACCGAGGACTTGCGCCCGCAGGTCTGAAGCCGCCTTGCCCGACGTGGAAGGTGGCCGCGATCCGACCGGTTTCGGTACGGAGGGTGCGATCACCTTGGATTTGGTTGAAGGTTTGCTTGCGGCCGCCTTGGCAGTGGCATCGGAGGATTTTGCTTGGGCTGCGAGCCGGGCATTCATCCCGGTGATCGCATCACCGATCACCAATTCGTAACCGGGCAATCGCTTGAGCGCTGGCACGGCCCTGAGGGTGTCGGTAAGCACCTTGTGCTCGGGGGTTCCGGCCTTGAAGAGCTGCGGGTAGGTCTTCTTGGCCTCGGGCAGGATGTTTGCCCGTTCGGCAAGATAGGCGCGACGGTTCGGTGCGTGATCGGTGAGGAGGGCGTCTGTCTGGGCAATGTATTTCTGCATCTCGGCGCGGTCGACATAGCGCTCGGTACCGTCCGAGTTCTGCACGGTGGCCCCGTCCGGGTTGGACAATGCCCAGGCACGGACTTTCTTGGCGGCGCTGACTTTTGCCTCGAGTTCGTCCAACGACTCAAGATCCGCGAGCGGATCGTCGGCCGTGGGTTCGAGCTTGATGACGGAACGTTTTTCCAATTCGGCTTCCAGTGCTGCCTTTTCCTCCTTGAGGGATTCGGCCAGTTCTTCCGCCTCGCGGCGTTTCTTGGTCAGTTTGTCGATGCGTTTCTGCACCTTGTCATTCTCAACCGGTGCTTCCTCTTCATCCGATTCCTTGTCGTCGGGATTCTCTTCCGGGGTTTCCTTGCTGTCTTCCGACTGGATGGTTTCCAAGTCGTCACCCGTGGGCTCTTCTGACTCGGTCGCTTCCTCCTCGGTTGTTGGCTCGGCCTTCGGAGCGGGCTGCGTTACCTTGGATCTGCCAAGTGACGCTGCCACCTCGGGCGGGAGATGATCGAGGATGTCGGAAAAGGGGGTGGTTCCCTCGCTTCCTTTTGATGCTGCTGCTGTGCTTTCGCTCATGATGTTTGGGTTAGGCCATCAGGGGGCCGTGGACAGCACTTGCTTGCGCCGCCAAAAGACGGCAGATAGAAATGCAGGAAGATCCCATAGCGTGGAAATGTGTGCCTGCAGCGGTGCGGACTTTAAGGAGATTTTCTCGCGCAGTGACGCAGAGGCGCAGAGGCAAGGAACGGGTGAGAGGCTTCGATGGATTGGTTGTTCCCTCCTCATCGTGTTTGAGCATCACCCTTTTCAGTTTGGTCTTATGTTACTCAATACAGCGTGCACACTGCTTCTCACTGCCAACCTGCCTAATTGCTGGAACCGACGAATCGATTCCGTATCCGCGTCCACGCATGGTGGATCGAAAGTTTTTCCCGCTTCAGATCGTCATCTGATTATGGCACGCGGGGAATGCTTTGCCTTGGCCATCACGCAACCTATCGATTACGGAAAGGGAGTGGGGCGAAGCTGTAAAAGATCAATTTCCTCCACGCTTGGCCATGGCATTGGCGCGGAGGTTGAGCAGGTAGTCCTGAAATTTGTCCAGGCCGTATTCACCTCCGAGGGCAAAGAGTGTTTCGCGATCGTTCTTGATCGTCGCCTTGGCACTTTCTCTGGCCTCCCAGCGTGCGCGGTCGATCAGTTCCAGGATCGCCTGCATGAGCGGGTGATCCGGGTCCATGGCAAATGCTTCGAGGAGCTGGTCGTCGGACATCGGTCGGGATCGCACCACCTCGACCCGCGTGAACTTTTTGGCAATTGCTTTGCGGATGCGTTCGAACATGGAACGATTAGGCCGATTTCTTGGCTGGGATTTTGGCGGCGATCAGGTTGGCCTCAAGCATGGCGAGGAGCTTTTGCGCCGGATTGAGTTTCTTGAAACGGATTTTCTTGGCTTTCATTCGGAATTATTGATTCGGACCCAGTCCGGTCTGGCCGCCTGGAAGCTGTTCACCGGGCTGATTGAGAATCGGCTGAGTTCCCACGCGGCCGATCACCGCGTTATTTTGCTGCTGAAGCTGGAAATCGAAAAATTTCATTCTGTTTTGAACCATCTTTTGAAGGACGGGACGCGCCTGAACCATTTGTGCCAATTCGGGATTGGTCTGGATCGATTGCCCGAGCACCTGCTTGCGAAGTTGGTAATTCTGACCAGGCATCGGCTGCATATCGGGTTCGATACCGGCAACCATCTTGGCAAGCTGCGCTTTCTCGTCCTCGACCTGCGCGGTCGTGGCCTGACCCACCGGCTGAAGCACGGCACCGGCCATGTTCGGGTCGATGGCCGAAAAGATCATCGGGAAGAGCTTGCTGAAATCGGTCTGACCGAAACGGTCAAGAGACAGGGCTCCCTGCAGCAATTGCATTTTCTCCTGCAGAAGTTCGTGATTCAAATCACGGGAATCAAAGTCGAGCATGATGTCGAACATTCCTTGGATCGACTTCTGGTCGTTTTGCCAATCATCCGGAAGCTCTCCGACGATTTTCTGAACCGTGGCGCTGTCCATGTATTGCATCATGAGTTGCAGGGTCTGCTGGACGACCATGCGCATCTCAATAAGCCAACCATCGATCAAATCCTGCTGGTGGAGCTGGGCGATTTGCGGAGGGCAAAGCTCGGTCATGCGTCCGACATAGGTGTCGAAGGTTGCCTGAGCTGCCTTCTCAACTTCGATCGACGAATTGTCCGCCGGGGGAATCGGCAACCAGGAGATTTCCTCACCCCTCCGCTGCGGCCATTTTGTACCGGGCCCGAATGTGAGGGTGGTTGCGCCCCTTGAAGGCGGCACCAGAAGGGGAGGAAGGACGCTGATGGAAGTGCGATCGGTCCGGGCGTCACGCTGGACTTTGATCTCGTTTTCCATCGTGTAAGTGACCGTGGGGATGCCGCGGGACTCAAGGATTACGCGGGCGATCGATTCCCGCTGGTGGACCACATACGGATACTGGCCGTGCTCGTACGGCAGAGGTTCGTCGAGCCCGACCATGTCTTTGACGGCAAGGCAGAGGACGGTGTTCCAGACCTGAGGAAGACCATCGTCGTCGATGCTCTTGCGGCGGAAATGGAAAATTTCGATCAGGTCACGGCGCTCCCAATCGAGGATGCCCCAGAAATTGCGGCGGGACTCGGAAAGCAGGAGCAAATTGGAGGTCAGGGTGTCGACGATGTAACCTTTCTTTTTAACGGCAGCTTCGACCCAGTCGGGATCGTATCCCTGCGTGTTGATCCTGTCCCTCAGCTCGCTTTCGGTCACCCGTTCGCGATGCGCCACCCAGGGAGCCCTCTGGATGTCGTCGGTGATGGCGGGGAAGAAAATGTCGACCATCGGAAGGAGCGCCTGCCAGCGTGGCATGGCCGCAAACACTTCCGGCACCGGAACCGATGTCTGTCCGGTTTCCCGAAGTTCCTTGAGACACTTCCGAGCAGCCGATTTCTTCAGGATCGGGGAAAGCTGCATCAGTTCGCGCAAGCATTCCTCTTCCCGAAGCGGGTCCATGATTGCCTCAAGCACTTTCTGCAACGCCTGATCGACGGCCTGGGGGTCTTCGCTTTGGGCCATCATCTGGGCAAGACCAGGGATGGTGATTTCCTGTTGGGTTCTGCGAAGCTGCTGATCCCACATGATCGAAGTCACCGAGGCTCCGTAAGTCTGGCGCCAGTTGGCTGCCAGTTGGAGCTCGCGACGGATCTGGGGACGCATTTGGTTCCAGATGACGTATTTCAACAAATTGCTGACCTTGTCCGAATACACCATGTCGTCGCTGTCGACGGCGACGGCCTGAGGTTTGGCACGGGTGAAGCTCTGCATCATGAGCATCACCTGCTCGTTGATGGCGGCATCAATGATCCGCGTCCTGGTATCGCTTGCCCCCTCCCAGGGAAACGGGTTGGCATTGAGATCCGACCCGTGTTTGCGACCGTCGTCCGACTGGCCGTTCCAGAGATTCAGGCGGGCGGCGTAGGCGGCTTCAGACCGGGTATAGTACCAGTAAGCGTCGCGCGTGGCCTGGATGAGCTCTGTGGAAAGGACTCCCAGGTTGTCGACCAACGATCCATCGGCGTCGAGTGCTCCAAGTCGTTCGATCTTTGATCCGATCTCGTCGTCGGGTGTGCGCGTGTCCATGTCGGCCGAGGGTGCCTCTCAGGACTCGGGGACTTTAAGGAGAAGTTGTTGAAAAATCTGAAAAACAGGAAGACAGGAACCGAATGGATAATGTGGAACTCAGGAAATCAGGAAGGAAAATGTTTGATTTTATCTGCGTCCCTCAAAATTCCTTTTGAAAAACGGTATGCACATTCTCGGTGTAGGCTGATTCTTTTTGATTGATTTTTGTCAGAGGTTCCGTGCCAATAAATGTAAGGAATTTTCAATTTTTGGCCGCAATAGAAACAATCATCCTGAAGTTCCATGGCGTCGGCCGCAGTATATGACCCGCCCATTCCTAATTCTTCAATCAGAAGGCGCTTGTCTTCATCGGAAATACTTGGATCGTTGACCCATGAAGGGCGCTCAAGTTTAAAAGTGCGATTTGTAATAATACTCATTTTCCTGAGTTCCTGAGTTTCATATTTTTAGATTTCAAACTTAATAATAGCCGATAGGATGAGCCTGTGGCCTTAAAATATCACCCTCAAGGTACTGAAGGTCGGCAAGGGCGGCATACCTGAGCACGTCGACCACATCCTTGAGAGCTCCCTTTCGGCCATCTGCCCCGGTCCATTCCTTGAGGGCATAAATGACATTGGTGCAATCCCTGCTCACAAAGAGACGCGGTTCGTTTCCCATGGCGACCTCTTTGTCAGGGTCATAGCTTAGTAGGTTGTTGATCAGGTCGATGCCTTCGTCGATGTTTTCACCGCTTGCGGGAATGAAATGCAGTCCGATCTCGGAACATTCTTCCAGAAGTGTCGTGACACCGGTGCGTTGCAAAGTGGCGCTGGCGGCATAGCGGGAATCCATGAATCGCTCGGCGATCACCTCTCCCGCTTCGACCCGGTCGATCTCTTCCTTGTATTCAAGCAGGCCCCAACCAAAGGATTTCTGGGCTTCGCCGGGATCTCCGTCCTGCTTGTTGGCGCTCGGCAGCGCCCAGGGACCGACCACACCAATGCCGGTGATGTATTTCTCGCTGGCCGGCCATTCCCGGTAGACAAACATCCGGCCGCGGACATCGACCCTGACCCAGATCATGAACCAATTTCGACCCGAACAGGGATCGACGATTTGAAAATTGCTTCCCTTCTCGGGAATCTTGTCGGGGTCGATGACATGGACATCGTCCCGGAATCTCGGGAACCTGCTGACCCGGCTCTTGGTCGCCACCCCGTAGGCTCGGCAAAGAATGGTTTCCTTGTTCTTGTTTTCCAACACGACCTTAAGCGAGGGATAATTGCCAAAAGGATTGTCCTGGGTGTGGAAATAGATGATGGAACTGTTTCGGTTCACCGGTTGCTGAATCAGGGGAACCTTTTCAAATCCCGTTCCGTTTGCTTTGGGCAACAACTCGGCATCAGCCTCGGAGATTGTGGTGGCTCCGTTAAGAACACTGGCCACCGTCGGGGTGTATCCTGCGACCGGGGTGAAGGTGACGTGGAGCACCCCGTTCCGGGTCAGGAGTCGGTAACGCAATGCCTCAAGCCAGTCCGGGGTGATCAATTCATCCCCCCAGGCACAATCCAATTCGGCACCTTCCACGCTTCTCACATCCATGCTGTAGAATTTGAAAACGCACATTGAGCCATTCGGTAGCACCAGTTTGTTTTCGGTGAAACCCCCGCTGATCGAATAGTTGATCTTGGTCGTCGTCCCCTGGCGCAGTTTTCCGGTCTCGGTCTTGTACTCGGGCGGCAGATATTTGTAGATCAGGCCTTGTTGGTTCTCGATCGATGAGGCCTCGGTGCTTTGCAGGCACCAGACTTTGGCAAAGTCCTTGGCAATCATCAGTTCAACGATCCGCTTGGCCGCCCGCTCGCTCTTAGCGGCACGGTTGCCGCCCAGATTCCATTCCTCAATGACGCCGACGGGATATTTCTCCCGCAGCCGGGCACGCTCGGCATCCGCCCGAACCCAGCTTACCGGTTCAAATCCATAGCGGAGGGGATCGGATTTCTCGAGCCTGATCCCTTCCTCGCGCTTGGTAATGTACTCGGCAAGCTGATCCTGGGTGAACAACCGCTCCCGATCACCCACACGGGCCGCGATCCGGCCATCGGAACGTCGGCCGATCAGCTCGACAACAGGATGTACCGGATGCGGGGTTTGGAGCATTTGGTTAGGTGGTTAGGCTGAAGACTGTAGGTTGTTAGTCTTGATGCTGAACCTTCAGCTTTTGCACTTCGTCTCGTAGGTAGCAAATAGCCCTTGCCGTGTGAACGCATGACCATTCAATTGATGCGATGTCGGCATCCAGCGGCATCTCATCTTTCTTTGGCTCATCTACTAATTTACTACTAATTTGTTTACAATTAGTAGTTGGCAACGGGCGGCGGGTGCGGAATAGGTAAAACCTAAATCGTTTTGACTTTCCTCCAATCATGGAATCCATCAAGGGTTCGTATTGAGCTTCTCCCTTCCATCGACACTCATCTCCCTCGCAAATCACCTCGTCAAGGCCAACCTCTCGCCATTCGGATTGTTTTAACTTCGCATCGTTATTCCCCTCATGGGTGAATTTCGTTACATTTCCTATGCACTTGTCAAGATGTGCATAGGTTTTGGGTTCCTCTGGCGCGGGGGCGAGTCGGGCTTCTAATTCAATCTCGGCAACTTCTTTCTTCAGCCAAGTGACTTTCCCAAACTTGTCATTTTCGTAATCAATGTCGGCAAGTCTTATGGCTTCTTCGGCCATCTCAATCGCTCTGTTCAGAAGCTCCCTGAGCTGTGCGACCTCTTCCTCGCATTGCATATCTCGGTCGATCATGGACATTGCCTTTTCAAGCTCCTCCCTTAGCATTACGACCTCGTTGTGGTCTCTGTCTGATAATTGTCCCTTTTTGGGGTAGTGATCAGACTCGTGGAATATCCACCACCATTCTTCTTTGGTGATCCAGCGGACGGTTCCTTTGTCCACCATGCAGACATTTCCATCCTTTTTAGTTAGAAAATATCCCGTAACTTTCCTATCTGGATCACAAAGTAGAGAATCAACTTTTGATTTGCATACGCCGTTTTCTAGTTCGTAGCGAAGTGCATCCGTCCTCGGCGTTGGTGTGGTGTCGGGGTTCATTTGTTTGGTTCCTCTGGCGCGGGGGCGAGTCGGGCTATGTCATCCCGCAACCTTTCAAGCTGCCGATAAAGCATATCCCCATCCATGCTGTATTCTGATCGCTGAAGCGGCGTGATTGCATCATCAGCAATCTCAATCGCTCGGTTAAGAAGCTCCCTGAGCCTTGCGACCTCTGATTGTGATGATTTAAGCTCCCCTTGCAGTTTGTCAGCGTGCTCCCAAATAGTCCCAGCAGGATCTTGTCCTTCTGCAATATGAGCGTTTTTTAGGTCGATGTATTTCTGTTTCCAGTCACGCCAATGAGATGCCTTTGAAGCTAACTCAAGAATTTCTTTGTTGGTTCTGCGTCCATCGTCTCCAAGAGCATTACGGATTTGAGAGATTTCCTCCCTGAGCCTTGCGACCTCGTTGGTTTTCTCGGTGAATTCGCGTTCTAGTTGGCGTCCGGTTTCTACTGGCACTACAAAGGCTTTTAAGCCCATGGCCTCGCAAGCCTCATCCGTCCTCGGCGTTGGCGTGGTGTCGGGGGCGGCCATTACCAGGGAATGTCGTCGGTGCCGTGTTCGGATTCCTGTGATTTGACCGAAGGCGCCTCGACCCTTTGCTGGGGAACCCAAGGCTCTTTGACCTCGCCCTTGATGTATTTCTGGCCTTCGATTTTAGAGCCCGTCTTTCCTTCGTTGACCCAACCGGCAAGTTCAAATTTGGTGCCGTCGGGCAACTCGACCGTTCCGGAATACTGGGGTTTGCGGGGGTGATCCCCTTCGCGCCTGATGGTTTTGAAAAGGACAAAAGAACCTTTTGCCGGGATGTGGGGTTGTTCGCTTGGCGTCATGACTGGGTTGTTGGTTTGGTTGGTTTGATTGTTTTTTTGACAGGAATCTCTTCGATATCAGCCTCGATGCGCCTCCACCGGTCGTTCCAAAGCACCGAGGCAATTTGCTGTTCGCACAAGATGGTTTGCTCCTCATCCAGATCGGGGAACACGATGTGCAAAAGTTCGTGAAGCAGCGTCCCGAGTCTTTCTTTTTGACCTTGCCGGGGATCGAGCTCGATCAACGGGACCACCCCGTAATGGGCCATTCCAACCGCGGCCTCCCTTCCCATTTTGCGATCCCGGAGGCGAATGGTTTTCCGGATGTTGATGCGAACTTTCATGAAATGGGATGCGGTGGAACAGTTCGCTTGTTCGCCGCACTTGGCTTGGTGGATGTTTGTTTGATCTTTGGTTTCTTAAAAATGGCATCCCAGTTTTCCCTGAACTTGGGTCCGAGATTGCGGGGGGATGATCCTTTGCCAGCGCTCATGCGTTTTTCTCAATTTTGCGGCAGGCCATGTATCCGAGTTCAAAGGCTTGCCTGAACCTTTCCATGGCATCGGTGATTATGGTGCCGTTGGGGTTCACCGAGCGGATGCCCTCGGTTTTCCAATATCGTTTCCAGATCGGGTCTTCGGCATAGGTTCCCGGGTTGTCAATCGGGTCAAAGGGTCGGTCAAAATCAAACGGCAAAGTGTCCCGATCCCTGGTAATGGCGGCACGGCGGCGCTTTTCCTCGGCGGCCGCATAGGCGGCCTGCAGTTTGGCATCACTCATGGGTTGATTCCGTTTCTTTTTCGGATGCCTCGGCCTGATCGATCCTGATGTCCTCGACGATGTTCCGAAGCAATGCGCAGCGGTCGTCATTGCGGCCGTGGTATTTCTTCAGGGTTTCGTAGTAATGATGAATGAGGGCGATGAGGCGTTCGCGCATCATCTCTCCCCCGAGCTGGTACTGGCGTGTCTCTTCGGGTGTCATGGGTATGGGTGTGGGGTGTGTTGCTGACTGGGAAGATTACGGTTCCATCTCTTCGATCTGACTCACGCAGCGGGCATAGCCCGCTATGTCGACCAGGTTGTCCCGTTTAGGTGTCCTTGATTGGCGGGCGACTTTAAGAAGAATCATCATCAGGGCGACGTCCGCGGGGCTTAAAACGCCTTCGATGCCGATCGATTTCAGATGGGCGTTCCAATATCCGGCGATCCGCTGGTGATTGGGCAAGGCGTGGTCGTAATCCCTCCGGCGGTCACCCGATGTGCAATTGAGCGCTTCCGATAAAATCGACTGGATGGAGGCATCCGGCTTTTCGGGCAGGATCTGGTCGACGCATTCCCCGCGATATTCCTCGCGGATGAGTTCTTTAAGCGGCAAGGGTTTCAATGTCATCGTTTTCAGGGGTGGAATTGATTTCTGTTTCTTTGTAAATTGGAGCCTTGGGCAGGGTGCTTCCATCCCGGCGGTTCTTCCCGGCATGGGAATGCCCGTGAGACCACCAGAGCTCTTTGGAGGTCAAGAGGGGCTTGTTGGATGGTGACAGCCCGATCCGTTGGCGAAACACCTCGGGCCTCCAGACACTCTTGGAAGTCGACATCCGGTCACAGAGGCGGTCGAAATCTTCCCCGCATAAGAATTCAATGAGTTCTTTGACCTCGTAAGCATTGCGATACCCGATCGGCATGAATCGCCAATTTTTGTTCACTTCGTAATTCCAGAGTTCATAACGAATCTCGGTGCCGCTCACGCAACCCATCTCTCGGAGGATGACGTAATCTTCGATGGCTCGTTCGACAACGGAAATTGCCAAACGGGTCCAGGGTTTATCGATGGGGATCATGCAGTTGCTTGGTTGGGGTTGATTTTGCTGAATTTTTCATGCTCCTGATCCCAGGCATTCCTGACCACTTGGTCATTTAAGCCAAAGGACAAGAATGTGCGTTGATACATCCCCCCGTTCTCAACGATGACCCTGACATCGGTGGCCGGGATCATGATGGAATCGGGCTGATGGATGACGTAGGGGTGACCCATGAGGATCTTGCTGATGTGGAATTTTCGGTTCTCGGTTTCCATGATCATGCGGCCTTCTTCCCACCCGAGTACCCGGACTGGTATTTCTCGGAATTGTTGGTGTACATCTCCTCGGTCTTGTCGCTGAACTTGGTGTTCTCTCCGGAGAACATGAGCTCAAGCGGGCCAGTGGCTCCGTCACGTTGTTTTTCGATGAGAATGGTGCAAGGCTCAACCGGAGCCTCTTTATCTCGATGCATGAGGATGATGACATCGGCATCCTGCTCGATGGTTCCGCTCTCCCTAAGGTCACTGGCCTTGGGCAAAGAACGCTTGTCGGCATCACGGTTCAATTGGGCGAGCGCCATGATCGGTATGTGTAATTCCATGGCCAGTTGTTTGAGCCCTCCGGTAATGTCTCCGATCTCAAGCGCTCGGTTGCCATCGGCACGACGGCTGGGGCAGCGCATGAGCTGAAGGTAATCAATTACGATGAAATCGAGCTTGCCCTGGTACTTCATGCGGCGGGCGACCGAACGGAGCTGGTGCAGTGTGATGGCGGGAGTGGTCTCAAGCCAAAGGTTCCCCTCGGCGATCCTCGCTCCGGCCATGCCGATCCGCTGGAGATCCTGCCTGCTCATGAGTCCATCCTTGATCCGCTGCAGGGTGACACCAGACTCACTGCAGATCATGCGGTTGGTCTGCTGGGTTCGACTCATCTCCATGCTAAAGAACAGGCAATTGAACCCCTCCTTGACCGCGTGGGTCAGGATGTTAAGCGCCAAAGAGCTCTTTCCAATGGCAGGACGTGCACCCAGGACGATGAACTGGTCGGGCTTGAACCCTGTCAGCATTCGATCCATGTCCTTGAATCCGGTGGGGATGCAGCCGGGCTGGACGGCTTTGCCTCGGTTCTTGTACATGGTCTCAATCTGGTCGAGCGATTCCTCGACGCACTTGCTGATGTGGGCAAGGTTGTCACCCTGCTTCTTGTACACGTCACGGATGCCAAGGAATTCGCTTTCGGCCATGCCGATCAGTTCCTGAGGATTGCCACGGTCGTCATAGCTCAGGCACTGGGCACGGATGGTGTCGCAGGACTTAACCAGTCGCATGAGGACGGCCTTCCGCTGCACCTCGTTCATATGCTCGGTGAAGAGATGGGTCGTTGAGGCAAACATGGCGATCTCGGCCACGGCCGCGGCGCCACCGGCGGCATCGAGGAGCTGTTTGTCGATGAGGTGCTGGGTCACCGAAATCATGTCGCACCCTTGGCGGTTGGCATGACGATCCAGGATCGCCTCGCAAATGGTCAAATGACCACCACCCCGAAATGCCTCTGCCAAGGCCATGCCGACCCCCTCGAGGACAGGCCCGACGTAATTCGCCGGATCCTGCATCATGCAAGAGAGGACGATCTTCTCCGACTCAGGGGAAGGATTGGGAAGCGAGAACAGGTTGCTCATGCAGCCTCCTTCATGGATTGATGCCAAGCACTTGCCACATCTTTCATTAAATGAATTTCAATAAGATCCCGACCAAGCCCAGCGGTCAGCTTTTTGACGCATTGGGGGTGCAGCCATAATTCCGAACCTTTGGAAACAGGGGCCGTGGGACTACCTCCCACCCAATAAATACAAGGAAACGTCATTGGTTCATGGCACAAAAAACAAAAATCTGCACCCTTTGAACCATGCTGAAACCATTCGCAATTTTCGTTATACAATACGCTCATGCGGCCTCCTTCCATGACGCACCGCAATCCTTGCAAGTAATTAGAAAGTAATCAGAAATAATTCCATTAGGAATCGTGCTGCTCCAAACAATTTTATTTCCATCTTTTATAACCTCATTTCTGTATGTGCCATCTGGATAAAAATCCCTACTCCAAGAGCATCGCCCTTCATGATTACAATTTGTTTGCCTATAATTAATTTCCAAATCGTCACTTGAAATAAAGCATTCAAGACTAGACATGGCTGGCTTAAGTATAAATTTACTTGGAATCATGCTGCCTCCCTTTCATTGCAACGAATGTCGGCACTGATCTTGGCGGCCAAGGCCGCGCACTCACGGATCTCTGACTGAACGGACTGCGGCAATAAGGCAAAGGTGCTGGGAAAGTTTGCACTGGCAAGGCCGTCCGGATAGCTCTCGGGAAACTGGTCGACCAGGAGCTCTCGCCAGTTGGCAGGGTGTGACTCAACAATGGTGAACTTTTCTTTCTTCCCAAATGACGACCCTTTCTTTTTTGCAATTTCGGTCGCTCTCTGGATCTCTCCGTTCCAATTGTTGAGAAGGGTTGCAAGGTCACGGCGGCGGTACTCTGCAACCTCTCCTCCCTGGGCAAAATACCACTCGAGAAGCAACCAATCTCCCTCGGAGGTGGATTCGACGGCCCCTTTATTTTTTTTCCATGCTCGCTCTTGGGAAGAATCGAGTGCTGTCGATGGCTTCATCCGAAACAGCATCTTTGCCCGGTGCAGGGCGAGATTCTGATCGATCAGGTCGATGGATGTGTCCCCCGTGGGGACTACAGGGGTATCTGATACCTGATTACTGATTACTGATAGGGTTCGACTCGCTTTGTTATGGGATGCCAGTGGGTTTCCTTTGGGTTTCCTTTGGGAAGCGGATGGGCGTCCACCTCTTTTGCCGTTGGCTTTGTTTTTCTCGCAAACGGCATGATATTCGGCGATCTCGGCGTCTGCTCGACCATTGATCCATCCTTTTTCGGTCTCTGTGAAGAAGTCGGTAAGCACGGTAAGCACCACCTCGCTTGCCATCTGGATACGTCTGGCAACCCATTCGGTTTCGAGTGGGATAGGACTCTCTTCGGTGTAGTAAAGATCAAGGAGTCTCCGGAAACATAGATACTCGTCATTGGTCAGGTGCCGGGTCTGTACGGAATAGTCGTTGATGTGAAATTTGAAGAAATGCATGGATGAATTGTCCTGATTTTTTAAGCGCGGCCCTTGAACTGGGGACGGATGGTGGTGCTCCAGATCTTGGCATTTTCACTCGGCTCGGCCTGATCGATGACCATGCCGCGGCACCACTGGTCACGATCTGCTACCCTGACCCTCAGGACATCCTGTCCACCGGGAATCTTTGCCAGGACAAGTTGAGGATTTGGAATCTGGGTTCCGGTGACGATAAGGGTGCGACCTTTTTTTAAGATCTCCTCGAGGTGAGTAATTCCCGCCTGCTTGATGCGGACAAATCCGGACTCCCTAGTGAAATCGACTCCATGATCCAGAAGTGCCTTCCGGAGCCATTGAAAATCGTCCAGGGGGATTCCAAGGCGTTCGGCAGCGCCTTCCTCGGAATAGGTGATTCCATCCTTGGGCGTGGCCGTTGGGATGGATGCCTGGACGGGTTCTTTTTCGATCAGGGCGGCCAGTTTTCCGCCCCCTTCTTTTTTGGTTTTTTGTGTCATGGTCGTGTGTGTGAAAGTGGTGCCGGTCTTTCCCGGCTTGTCAGCGTGTTGGTTAAGCGGTAACGCCCGCTGAATGGTCAGACCTTAGGCTGCAGGCAATGCAGAGCCGGGCGTCTCGGTGGCCGGAGTCGTGGCAGCTGCCAATGTGTCCTCGGTGGCCTGAACGCCTTCCTGAACAACCTCAGGAGTAACGACAGGTGCCTCTGATGCTGCTGGGGCATTCTGTGCCTCGTGATGACGGACAAATGCCTCGATGTGCTTCACAGCGTCATCGATGTCCTTTTTAACGGTTCCAAGGAATGCCTTGGCCTCGGCGGTGATGGTTTCTATGCTCATGCGGTCTTTTTTTTGTTTTTTGCGTCCCCTTCTTTTTTCTCTGGATGGTGGGACAGGCCTTCCTGAGAAGATGCGTTTGCAATAAAATTTCCGGAGGACTGATCAGTCGCGGTTTTTGCCAATGCCGCCGGATCGACCCCCCTCCCCCCCTCCTTCGAGGTGTCGGCTGCCGTGTCCTGGTCGAATCCGGAGGGGTGGTTTGTATCCAGAGTTGTAGCCGGATGAACGTCATCTCTTTCGGATGCTGGAAAGATCACTGATAAATGATCAGAGGATGACAAATCGGCCGCCGGATCTGGCAGGGACGGCCGCGCTATTGAATCCAAATTCCCCGCCGCTGAATTGATTCCAGAACCATCCTGAACAAGTTCCACATCGATTACTGGAAGGTCATCCAGCATCCGCTCCAAACCTGCCGCAACTTGAGACTGCTCAATCTTCTCAACCCTTGCAGTGACGCCTCCGGTAAGCACTTGACCTTTATCAATCAGGATACCGACGGCCATCGACAACTCACCTGCCTTAATGTCTCCGGCAGCAATCTTCTCCTCGAGGAGCTCGACACCCAAAGCAGCCACCTTCAAAGCACGGGCACCAAGATCTTTTCTATGTGTGTCAATAGTCGCACCTTCCCGCAGTTGCACCGCTTCGATCGTCCTGTGATGCAACCCGGTCAATCGCTTGATCTCACGAATGCCAGTTCCCTGACCCAGAAGTTGAACCGTGATCCGATAAAGATCTGGCCTTTGAGATAACAATCGTTCGCCAGTAGAAACACCCGTGAATGCCGGAGTGCCGACCTTATCGATCGACAAATCCTCCGCAGGAAATAGTTCCGAGTTCTCGGTACTCATCACATTCTTGCCCTGTAAATACCCACCAAAAAAAAGAAAAGGGCGCCCAACAAACAAACATCGATGAAATCGTGACTCATGCCATTCGTTCCTCAATGAACTTTTGAAGCGACGACTCCGGAAAACGAATATCCTGCTCGAGCCTGAGGACCTTTCCGAACTTACCGGCCTTCACATAACGAAGAACCGTGTTCCTATGAACGCCGAGTCGAGCGCATACGTCCTTTGTGCTTAGAAACCGCTCAGATACAAAATTTCCCCCTTTCATCGATCGCTCCCTGGATAAACCGTGGATTGGATACGAAGACCTTCTTCACGCTCCATGGCGGCCGTATAACCGGTCACCTTGCAGTACCAATCCCACAAACGGCAAATGAGATTCATGGCAATAATTCCGCAGTGATTGATTGCCCGGTGCGCATCCAACGATGACATCCACGCCAGATCGCCTGAGCGGCAGCAGGGTCATTGGTAAATGCCCTCATCTCACCGTTCAGAAGCACTTCATAAAAAAAAGAAACGCCCGCGCCATGAATTGCCTTTAGGAATTCACCAGGGACAACCTTGCGAAGGGTCAAACGATTGCGACCCTGTTTAATTTCCAGCTCAATAATCTCCGTGCTCATGATTAACGAAGAGCCATCCGGTAACCGGGCTGACGACGTGCAGGCAAAGATCGATCGAGCCAGCCATTCTTGCGGCGGCTCACGAACACCGCTACGGCCGCCAGGATCTCCGCGGCCTCACGCCGCCCAGCAATAAGAATTGCTGCAAAAAGTGAAAGGCAGAGAGTAATCATGCTGCCTCCTTTTCAGATTCCTCCGAGGATTCTGTAATTTCTTCAGCGAGACGTTTCGTCAGGATCTGACGAATGATCGTTGAACGGTTTGTGCATTGTTGTTTTGCCTGCTCATCGAGCCACAGAACTAGATCCTGTGGCACTCCGGAGGCCGCGATGGTGGTCGTGTTTGCCATAAGTGTTTTGCTTACGGCGAAAATCCTTAAAGGACATTTAAGGAATCTGCAAGAGAAATCCTTTAAGGAATTGCAAGGATTGTAATAAAGACTTTCAAAATCCTTAAAGGATGGTATCTTGAAAGCATGACAAAGAAAAACAGCAACATGGGGAAATCGTCCAAATTGGTTGCCACATCATTGGAATTGGATCTCGTTGCCCGGATCGATCAATTGGCACATCGAGATCACATCACCCGTGCTACATGGATGAGGGAAGCCATCATCCATGCCTGGAGAGAGTCCAAAGAATTTAAACGCACCCCATTGCATGGATACCTGACCACGCCCATCAGCATCCCAACGGCCCCGCTTTCAGAACCCAAGCAAACCAAAAAACAAAACGGCAAGGCCTAATGACACCCTGTTATACCTATAGCAACGACCTGATTGATTCAAAGCTGATCCATTTCGAAATCACATGAACAAATACATTCAAATTCTTATCTGCATTTTACTTGGAGCGATTGTTTTAGGACTTTTGAGACTTCCAGGACGTTATCAAATCAGCACCGTGGAATATGCTTCCCCATTTAGAAAATCCTCTACTATTTCCGTATTATTGGACACTTCGACCGGACGGATCAGAAAACTCACGCAATTTGATGACTATTTAATCTGGTGGTCACCAGAACCTACAAAATCAACGTGGGAATCTTGGAACACATCGAATTCCAAACAAACAACAACCAATTCCGTAAAATGAAATTCCTTACCTTTATCACCATCCTTTCCGTAGTCGGCACAATTCATGCCCAAGTCGTCAACGGCCCCAACGGCAGCTACATTGTCCAGCCCGCCGGAAACGGCAACACATTGGTGACCGGCGACAACTCCAGCACCTACATTCAGCATACATGGAACGGGGTCAACATCATCAGTTCTGGATCTCAAGTCGACCAGGGCGCCCTGAATGCCGCGGCCTTAATCGTCCCACCACCAAACTCACCGGCACCGATTGTTCCATCAAATCCCTAGAGTTGTATCTCAACCTGTATCTTTACAAATCGGACAGAGTAAAAAAGCAAAATGTCATTCAGCGAATGATTCATTGATGCGGGCATGGGATTTACTCTTTTGAGATACAGTTGACCACTTATTCAAATCTGTTAAACCTACATCCATGCAAGTCACAACCTTCACCAACCGAAACACACTAAAACTTTGCAGAGTTGTAGCCAAGTTGTAGCCAGATACAAACATTAGAACCATCTCGATCACCTCAAACAATCCATCATTATGAGCGCAAAAGTTGTCGGAAAATTCAAACATCAGGGCAAATCCTATAGTTTCTATCAGAAGACAGGAAACCCGAATCTCTACATCCGCATTCAGCATCAGGGGAAGCCCCGGTGGAAATGCCTTGACACCTCCGAGAAAAAGCCCGCCGCTATTCGAGCCGGTGCCTGGATTGATTCTTTGTTTGCCAGCAAGTGGGATGTTTTGGAGACCCTGAAGACCAGGAATGATTTTGCAACCATCGGCGAGATCACCGAAACCTTTCTGGCCAATGTCCGCCACCTTGGCATCAAGCACGTCACGGCCCTCGGTTATGTGGTCAGTCTCAAGAACATTTTGTCCGATGCATTGGGCACCAATGATCCCGAATCCTTAAAATCGACCGTCCTGACAGGAGAGACATTGAATAAATTTGTGGCCGTATCGCGCCAGGCAGGGCGTCCGGATTGGTCGATTTCGGGTCAGATCGGGCAAGCCAGAAGCATTTTGAAGGAGCGCGAAGGCCGCATGGAGATTTACAGCGCACTCAAATTGCCGAACCTGACCAGTTGGAGAAATGCCAAGTGGGCATTTGCTGTCAATACGAAGCGGGGATTCGTTCCCTTCGCAACCCAGCAGGTCATTGATCTCGAGACCGCGGCAGCGCAGCTCTATGTCGATAGGAATCCTGTATGGATTGCATATACCCTGATGAGTTTATTCGGTCTTCGTAACAGCATGGTATTTAACCTCAAGAAGAGCGATTTCATTTTCGATGGCGATCAGATCAGATTCACGGTCAAGGGAGATTATGCCGAGGCCAAGGCCGTCGAGCATACCATTTCCAGAGAGACCTATGAGAAAATCAGCACATTCTTTGACCAGGGCGAATATGTGGTGCCAGGGCACCAGACCGCCCGGAAGAAAATTTGCAATGAACGGATTTGTGCATTTATGAAGAGTTATGTGGATCGCACTGCAGAGGGAGAGCGCAAAAAGGCTTATTTACTCCGGAGACAGGCAGGAACAGTAAAAGCATATACTGAAAATATTTTTGCCGCTCAGGCCATGCTGGGTCACAAAAGCGTCAAGACCACCGAGAATGATTACGGCCCCCGTGTGCTTCGCAGTGCCGGGATCTCACCCGACGACATACTCAAGTTTTACCGCATTGAGGAGAGACAGGCCGCGTCCTGACAGGCTTAGAGAAACCTGTAATGCGGGGTTGGGTAAAGTCCGCGGCTAGGTGTGGGCACGCGAAATTTCTTCATTTCTGCTTTTCCTGCAACTATGGCATCTTTGATTAGTCTTGCCGTATAGCAGCAGGACAAATTCCATTCTTCCTCAAGTTGTTGTCTTGAAAACCAACCTTTTGGTACTTGGTCTTCGGGTAAGAATGCTTTGATTTCCTTAGGTGACGGCGGCTTCATTGAAAATTATCAGTGAGCTGACCAAGAAGAGATTTGCCACCGATGATAGGGATATTCAAGTGCAGGAATTCGCCTGATCGAGCCACCGATTGAACCGCGAATCCGTGGCACCACCCGACCGGATTAGTATGTTGCCACAAGGGCTGGAGCTCACATAGACATCCAGGATTCCAAGCTTTGATCTGTCCGGAATGCACCGGTCGCGCCGAGGAAGATTGTTCCCGGTGCGTATGACCGAAAACCACATTTCCGGCAAAACTGTTCAGAGTGACCGTGGTGGCCTGTTTACTGGTTGAACTTCCATGTGTGAAATAGCACTTGCCCCGTTTAATCGCTCCGGGCAGAGGCAAATCATCATAAAACTCACCCTGCCTGTAATAGGAGATGCCGCGTTCCGCTAATTGGAGAAGGTATTCCGGTGCAAAGGCCCGGCGCAGGTACTTGGCGTCAGCAGGATTGCGGAGGGTTTGCGTCACCGCCCAAGTTTCGATCCTCCTTTCATGATTGCCTTCGATATAATCCACCTTGGCACGCGGAGCGACGACTGAAAGGACATCGAGGAACGCATTGGTTTCGGCGATGTCTTGTTCATAGGTATAAAGGGTTTCAGCGACATAACCGAGGGTGTGGTGTTGAGCCAGGAATCCACCACAATCCACATGATCTCCCAACAGGATAATTTCGTCTGGGTCAAGGGCAGCAATATCACCCAGGCACGCAGCCAAAGCTTCGTGGTCAACCTTGGCACCATGAGTATCAGGGATGATCACCCTGACGATGTCTTCACGGCCGCGGCGGGCTGGCTTGGCGGGCACCGGAGCTTTGGCCTTGGGTGTCTGGTGTGCTCGGTCAAGGGCGGCGGCCAGTTTTGCTTTGGCAACTTCGCTGGTTTTTAATTGTTCCTTGAGTCGAACGATTTCGGCGGCTTGCGAAACGGCATCGATTTCCCGTTTCAGGGATTTGGGGGAAGGAGGGCGTTTCATGGTGTTTTAGCCACATCCGGCATCATGTTGTTGTTCACCTTGAAATAATCGAAATGGAACCCCGCCTTGGGTTGGCCATAGGTTGGAGATCCGGGGTCGCGATCGGTGACACGGTTCATGTCTTCGATGCGGTCGAGGCGCAGCTGTCGGATCACTCCTTGAGGGCCAAAGTTTTGCGCCAGGGGATTGACATTTCTATGGTTCTTAGAAAATGACGTCAGGACAGCATTGATTTCATTCCGTTTGCCGATGCCGATGCCATTTTCTGATGGCATTCCCTGTTTGTGATTGTTCAGGTATGTCTGGAGGGATTGGTGCATGGCGGCCGCGTCATTGTTGTGAAACGGAAAGAGACCCTGATTGATTCCCTTGAGCACATTGCGCTGCACGGCAGAATCATCGACTACGGCGGCAAGCAGATGCCCTTGCTTGCTGAGGGAGTATTGATGTGGCTCCCAATAATTACGGGTGATCGACCTGATATTTCCCAAATTCAGCACTTTGTAAGCTCCCGATTCCCCGGTGCCGACGCGGTTGTATTTGATCTGATAGACACCGCCCTGCCCCGCATCATTTCGCCAGGTGTTGGCAATCGATTGAATCCAGGGTCCGAAATGCTTGAGCGCCCCCATCGTGGCCGGAAGGGCGGCACCCGTGACGACCCGTTTGCCATCCACCATTCTTGGTCCAAGCGTTGGGTCACTGGCAGGTTTGAGAGCGGTTCCGATGGCAGCGGCAATCTGATCTTTGCGGGCCTGATCGACGGCATTGATTTCTGCCTGTGATTTGAACGTGACCGTGCCGTTATCATTTCGCAGGAATTCGTTTTCAAAGACACCCGGCCGACCTTCCACCGGGCGCAAATTGACCAGGTTCGACCGTGCCATGTCATAGGGAGACCCCGATGGTGCGATCTGGGTTCCTTCGATCCGCCGGGCACCGAGATCGATGCCATTGAGCCAGCTATCGTAATTGCTGACATATTTGGCCAGTTGTTTGCTCAGGGTCGGGGAAGAACCAATGAGGGGATTGTCACGGAAAATGGAAGAAAGTGACCCCTGCACTTGTCCTGTCTGCGGATCAATTTGGACACCCAGCCCCTCGAGGCCGCGGGCATTCATGGCCAGGATGTTTCCGGTGGCTGCATCAGGATCGACATTGGCAGGAAGTCCTTGGCGGATCGAATTCACGTCGATTCCCGCCTGATTCATGTGTTCGGCAAAGACTTCATCCCGCGCCCAGTCCAGAGGATCTGCATCTCCGGCAGAAAGACCATTTTGAGACAGGGTCTGCACACGATTGGCCACACGATCTTCCATGGGTGCTGATTGCGGTATGGGTTCACCGGAGGCGGCAGCCCGTTGCTTTAGTGCGGCATCCTGTGCTTCGATCTGCCGTTGGGCATATTCCTTGGCGCGTGCTTCGATTCCATCCTGACCGTAAAGTTGCTGGATGAAATTGCGGGCATCCGAGCGCTGGGCCCCATCCATGACATGGGATGCCAGGATCGCATGACCAAGGGCCTCATGAACATCGGAAGGAAATTGAGCATCCAGGTTGATAAAGACCCGTGGACGTTCGCCTGGGGTTGCATCAACGAACATTCCGGAAGCGCCACGTCCTCCAAGGGCCGCCGAATTTGCGGCAAAGTCCGACCCATCCAAGGGAATCGTGTCTGCCGGAGCGATGCCCGGTTGATTGGCAAGGGCGGTTCCGACTTGTTTGTTAAAGTCCTCAGACCCCACCGGAATCACATCGGTTCCTTTGAGTGATAGCAAACCCTGAATGGCCGCCAGATTTTGCAAGCGTTCCGGCGGAAGGTTTGCCGTCTTGACGGCATCCCCGCCTGCTATTTGTGTGTCTGCCAAGAATCGCGCCACATCTTGATTTCTTGCTCGGGCATTGTTGCCGATGACCCGGGCCGCAAGACCGCCGATCATGCCAAAGGGAACTGCCGATCCAACCGTGGCGCCAGTTTCCTCATCGGATTTTCCAATGGTCAAGGGAAGCATGGAGACCCCTGCGGCAACTCCTCCTTCTGCAACCGCACCCGTCAGGCGGGAAGCACCCACAATCAAAGGGTTGTTAAGCGAAGAAGCTATCCGGCGAATCCATGCCGGGTACGTTGTGGAATTGGCAATCCTAGAAGGGGTTGAATCGATGGCCGCCGAACCGCCGGTGTTGACTGCTTCGGCTGCAACGGTTCGATAGGCTGCGGGTATTTCTGGGTTGATTGCAATTGCCTGCAAGGCAGGCTGGCGCAGGGCTCCCATTGTGTCGCCTGATTCCCTGAGGATCGTTCCCGCGATTTGGGCGCCGTTTCCGATTGTACGCACCACGGCGGCACCCTTGCGCAATGCCACATATCCCAAGACAGGTTTCATGGCACTCCATAGCGGATTGCCTCCCTCTTCATCATGGGTCGCGCCACTCCATCCGACAAGACCGGCACCACCGGCAAGGGCTCCGCCAGCGATATCGGCGCCGTCATAGACTTTGTTGCCAATCGTCACCGAAGGAATCACCGAATTGACCCTGTCGATGGCCGATTTGGCAACATTGTCGAGGAAGTCATTGGCCACGATTGTTCCAGCGCCAAGGCCTTGGAGAAGTCGACCGGATGCATATTTGACCATGTTTCCTATCGGCACGTTGGAAATTACCGCACCGGCCGCACTGGCCAATTCATTTTCAGGAGCGGAAAGCATGGCAGCCGCATCGGTGAGATCTTTGAGGGGGGCGGTTTCGGGTGCGTTGAACGTGGCGGCCAATGCGCTTTGCGCTTGCTGAGCGGATGCATCATCCGGAGCCAGTAGGGAAACAATGTGGGGGACCGACGTGATCGTAGGGTGTTCGATCTCCCGTTTGAACATATTGTTCTCAAGATAGTTTGAGTAATCGGCATCTGCCCCAGCCTTGAGCTGATCCGGGGTGGCATTGGCAAGTCCAGCATCCGCAGAACCATCGACGAGTCCTTGAATTCCTTGCTTGGCCTGTTGAATTCCGAGCATGGTGTTCATTGCGGCATTTCGGACACCTTGAAGCCAGGAATTGGCAACCCCCGTTTCGTGTTGAAGTGTTTTGACCGCGTAATCTTGAGAATCACCCTGATATTGGGGATAATTCATCAGATCCTTGATGGCACCATAGGTTGTTTGAATGATGCCCCCGATCCCTCCGGTGATGTTACCGGCGGCAGACCCCCAGAACCCCGGACCGCCCACCCTCTTGCGGGCCGCCTGGGCAGCATCCCATTGGTCGCGGGTCAGATCAACCGACGGATCATTGAGTTGCGCCGCTTCCAAAGCGTCAAGCTCCCTAGCGGTAAGTTCCGTGCGAATCGGTCCTTGCCCGTTTCCTGAATAAGGATTGGGCGAGGCTGGTCCCGAATAAACAGGATCTGGCATGGCCGTGGCACCGGCATCATTGATTTTGGAACGTGCCTCCAACGCATCAAGTTGTTCCGTACTCAGCTCTCCTTGATTTCCGCTATATTTCGACAGCAATTGCTGAATGCCCCCGGCGGTTTTGGGGATTTGATCGGCCGGAATCGACCCGATCACCCGAAGATCTTTGGTTCCGGATGCTTTATTGTATTGATCCGGCGCCGTAAAAATATCAACCACATTGGGATTTGAATTTCCGTGCTTGTCGGCGGCGATATAGGCCTGTCCTGTTTTGGCATCCTGAAAGATCGTTCCGATGGGATGCACCGAAGTGTTGACGGCCACCACGCCATTGGTGAGCGGAATATTCCTGACACCCAATCCCGCAGCGGTTCCTGAATCGCTCATCTCATCACCGACCCCGCCATTGGTTCGGGCTGGCAATGAGTAAGTGGTATAAGGTGTCGGTGAAGGTGTTGCAGAAGGCCCCGCGGCAACCGAACCTGATGACTGCAAGGATGCTGAAGATCCGGCATCCTGCGCCTCCATGGCGTCCAATTGCTCGGTGCTTAGTTCCGGCGTCGTGGTGGCGCCCATGATGTTACTGAACCGGGCGCCAGCCTCCAGTTGCCGGGTTTTGTTGATACATGACGCCCCGGATCACCCGAGTGACTGGTGCGGCGGGAGCCGCAGAAGAAGCCCCGCTTGAAACGGCGGCGGTCGGCGTGTAATTCCCTTGTTGCATCACTTGAGGATTGGGGGCGGGAAGCGATGCAAGTTGCTTTTGCTTCGCTTCAATGGAACGGGCAAGGAAATCGGAAAGTTGCTGTGCCGATGCTTTGAATGTGTCGGGTGATTGGAAGCGCTGAAGTCGTTGTGCTGCATTTTGAACGGCCAAGGCTTCCTGCTGGGTGATGCGCATCCCGAGCGTGCCGTTCGGATTGGCCGCCTCCGACTTGATCAGGTTGATGCCATTGATCAACCCTTGTCCCTGCAATTGCTCAAGACGTGCCTTGAGGTCGCGTTGTTCGTCGGTGATGCCGGGATTAAATTGCTGGGCACCCCCCACCATGCTGGAAAGAGCCGGATGATTGATCACCGCATCGAGATTGTCCTTTTGTGTCTGAAGTCCGGCCATTTGGTAAGCCACGGTTTGCTGAGCCTGTTGTTTGGCAAGTTCACCGGCAACGACCTTCGTATTGGATTCGGCAATCTGTGCTTGCTTTAGTTGATCGTCGGTTGCTTGTGTGGCAACCGAATGCTGCATTTGT